>SDBU01007748.1_pt1 | contig 12323 bp, 9 predicted proteins | sample 2277071 | NCBI WGS metagenome assembly SDBU01 (sample SAMN10397929, study PRJNA504765) | marine sediment metagenome | isolation source: marine sediment core GS08_GC12, 126 cmbsf | place: Arctic Ocean: Gakkel Ridge, Loki's castle | collected 2008
TGTGCGAGGTCATTTGTTAGAGTGGTTTTTTCTGACTCTAATTCTTTTATCTTTGAATCGAAAGCGGCGATTTGAGATCTTAAGGTTCTCACCTCTTCACTGTGCTCATCTTTCAGCGCCGCTATCTGTGATTCATAGCCTTCAATCAACTGCTTCTTTTCGCTATTCAGAGTCTTTATTTGCGATCGTAAACCATCTATGTCAGCTAATCTCTCCGCAAGGGCAGCCTGATCAATCTTTGACTCCTTAAGATCCTCTCCTAATGTTGCAGTTAACTTTTCCATAAACTCTTTGGAGTCAGTCCTTAACTCCTTATAGTCGTCTCCCAGTATGCCAACGACCCTGCCCATAAGTTCGTCATACCTGTCTTTTGCCCGGTTACGTTCCTCTTCCAGTGCCATTATGTACGATCTTAAGTCGCCTACTTTGCCACCATACTGCTTATTCAGGAGGGCATATACGGCAAAGGCAACTCTCCTGGCAACGGCATCCCCGTATCCTTTTATATCACTGCTTCGCGGTCCAAACACCTTGCTGATCAACTTGTCCTCTCTTTGAAGACGCTTGTCGTAGTCTTTCAGCCCGGCATCAACCACGGGATCCAGTCCGGCACTGTTATATAATTGCTCTGCTAGCTGTGCTTCATCCAGGCTCACTTCCTCGATTTTTACTATACTGGTGGTCTGTTCCTCTAGATCTGACTTCTCTTCTTCCATTTTCGACACCCCCTTCGTATTCCTGTTGAAAAATATGGCCAATCACGTCGCTGATTCCTGTGCATTATTATATCATTGACCCTATACCCCAATTATATATCTTTTTAAAAACATATGTATCATAGCGATGGGGGCAGGTCACTACCATTCAGCGTTATAAACCATTAACATTCGTCTTGTTGTTAAGTGATTCTAATGCCGTTGTTCGGCGAGTATTTACGACATATGTCCTGGCGATTTTGTCATGTAGGCCTTGCTTCTTGCGGTCCAAAGCAATAGTGAGCCAAAAGGGTAATAGGACGACCCAAAGTAACCCTAAATAGGAAGCCACAATCACAAATAGACCTGGTAACTCTTTAAGCCCTGGTATCCAACGAAAAGCAAAGAAAACAGGAGTGAAGAGAATCAGCGCTATGACACCGGATGCAATGTACCCTAGATAACGCAGAATCGCCCTGCCAACTCCAACAAGCTCCCACCACTATTGACAATTTTAATTCTCATGACCATCTTGCCCGGCGTTTGACCTCGCCAAGTCCAGAAGCCAACGAGGTAGATAGCACTAACGATAATCCCAAAGAAATAAACCCAGAATGCGCCCTGTTGTGCATCTACGATATCGTTAATTTCAACATAAAGATACCCAGGTAAGATGAATATTGGTATTAGGATGACGGCATCGATAATCCATGCCACAAACCTTCTTCGGAACCCGACATAGTTCATTGCGACTTCTATTTGGCGCCTTGGAACATTCTGTTGGCTCGAATCAGCTGTATCCAAGCTGGCGCGGTCCGCTAGAGGACCCTCCGCAGCTGCCGAGCGCTCCCGCACTTCAGATGCTGGCAAAGAAGTACCACAGAAGATGCAGAAGCGGTAAGTTGAGTCGTTTTCTCGATGGCATTTGGGGCACTGCATAATGACTCCTTTCTTAACTCCTCAACATTACTTTGCCCAATAACTACCGACGATTCGGCTAATAAGCCTCATTGCCAATGTATTTACCGATTGTCTAGCGACATGATAGTTCTAAGAGACGTGAGAGGGTATCAGCGTAAGCCTGATTTTTATGTAGGACTTTGAGAATCGGCTTGTAAGACTTGTAGGACAAATCCTACAGGATAGGGGAAGATAGGTGAGCGTTTCTAAGGATATAATGGGCAGGTGAGCAAGCTAAAGCAGACGAATACACTTTTGGCAGATGTAGCCCCTTTGAAGTCGACTATTGTGCGGTGTTCTCTTATCGCCTTAATTCATTCAAGCCTTTTTCCAACAACACGTATCATCCAGTTCACCTTGCTCTTATCTGTAAACCACATATTGCTAGGGTAAGGCCAAGAATCACGAATTTCATAAACTCCTTCAGCTACTGCGACCGTTATATCGGAGTTCTTATTAGTGACGCTGTTATCAGCAGCAAGATGTATGCCTTTCCCCTTCATACTGCCAGCATAAACATGGATGAAGAAATCAGTATCCACTTCAATGTTTGGCACTGTTACTTCTATCCACGGCGGCGCCTTGCTTAACTGCTGTTGAGCCGCGGCAGGAGCAATAACAGTAGGAAACAGTTCGAAAGGGTAACTCGCACTGTACACTATGCTCTGCTCATCGTCCCAGATTTGAAGCTCAAACTCTGTTCCTTCCCAACCAGTTCCCCATGTCACACCGCATATTTTTACTCTGTTAATAACGAATGGAGTAAAAGGTGGCGAAAAACTGACTAAGTAGCCCCCCCAATGGGGACTGACATAACCCTCAGCTATACCATCGTCATATTTGAGCTCCACTTCTGTTGCAACCACGTACGGTGTCGGCGCCTGTTGAGTCCACCATCCAATTATTGGTGCCACTACGGCAATAATCGTAAAAGCAACTATGAACCACTTATACTTTCTCCAGAAGCCCACGTGCTCCCTAGGCACCTCTGGCGGCTCCTGGGGAGGACTTGGCGCTGGCAAAGGAAACTCATCCGTAGTTACCAATGCTGCACCACAGTAAGCACAGAACCTCGCCTCCTGAGGGTTATCTTGCCCACAATTCTTGCATTGCACTGTCTTGGTAGCACAGAATCGCACATAATAGCTGGCCAGTTCAGCATTATTTTTGAGATTCAGTTTTTCCAAGACGCGTGAGCGATAGGTACTAATCGTCTTTACACTCAGCGACATTTCATCGGCAATCTCACTAACCGCTCTTCCTGAGGCAATTGAGCACATCACCTGATACTCACGGTCGGAGAGTAACTCATGAGGTAGCTTTTCCGCACCCTTTTCCAGGTCGAAAGCTAGTCTTTCAGCTAGGGCGGCACTAACGTATTTGTCACCGTGCAAGACTTTTCTCAGTGCAGTTATCAATTCATCAGGAGCGCACTCCGTGGTCAGAAATCCAGAGGCGCCTGCTCTAAATGCGCGCATCGCATATTCTTCATCCGCATGCGCACTTAGTATTAGAACAGGAAAGGTGGTTCTTTGACTTCTCAGTTCCTTTAATACATCCAGCCAATTTCTTCCCTGTATGGAAGTATCTAAAACGACTACATCATAGTGTCCCTTCGATATTTCATCCAACAATTCTTGCCCACTGCTGGCTTCGCCAGCTACAACCATATCTCCACTAGCAGCGACAATCTGCTTCAATCCTTCGCGAACAACAGGGTGTTCATCTGCGACGAGTATTCTTATCATTGAGCTTCTCCAGATTTATCTAGATATAAAAGGGCACTAGCCACCGCCAACTAGCCAACGGTTCTAGTGTCCTTCTTTCATCCCCTCAACTCCTATACTGATATGTTATTTGAAGCCTATTTCACAAGTGGAATTTGAGTTTAATCCTTGTCTGGCTGACTGTCAACCCTCCCAGCCCCCGTCCCCTTCGAATCCAACCCTGAGGTGGCAAATAAGGTGAGAGAAAAATGGGGGTATTTGTTCGGTTAAAAAATATCCATGGCAGATGCCTCTCTCTGACGTTTTGACAGCGCTTCTTGTTCCCTGATAGACTGAACCACACCGGCGAGGGGCAACCTGAAGCCATTCGCAGCGTTTTGGATTCCCACTATTCGGCCAAAAGCAAGCATTTAAAGGAGGGAGAATGAAACGGGCATATACTGATATCCCGGAAGGCCAGATGCATTACCGCAGCGATGGTAGCGGGGAGACCGTCCTGCTGCTCCATATGGCCTGCGCTTCCTCGGACGAGTACACCAGGGTGATACCCTTCCTATCCAAGAACTACCACGTTGTAGCCCCAGACTTCCTCGGCTTCGGAGAGTCCGACCCGGCCCCACGGCAGTACCAGATAGCCGACCATGCCAAGACTATCGTCAGCTTTATGGACACGCTGGGCATCAAGAAGGCGAGTGTCGTCGGCCACCACGTCGGCGCCCGCGTCGCCGCCGAACTGGCGGCCATCATTCCAGACCGTGTGGACAAGCTCGTTCTGTCGTCCTGCCCCTATTACCGCGACCTGGAAGCGGAAAGGTCACGGGAAAACTTCCCGGTCTACAGCCGGATGGAAATAAGCGCCGATGGCGCCCACCTGATGGAATGGTGGAACCGCGCCATCAGGTTCGGGGACACTCCGGAGATTGCTGAGGAACGGGCACTGGACTATCACAAGGCCGGCCCCCGGGGCGAGGAGTTGCACTGGGCATCCTTTGAGTATGGCGCCAGGCTCCTGGAGGTACTGCCGGCCATCAAGTACCCCACGCTGGTGATGTCAGGCAGCAAGGACCACTGGATTGATATGCTGGAGGACATCAAGAAGCTTATCCCGCGGAGTAAGATTGCGGTTATTCAAAATGGGCCGGTCTATATCGACCGCGTCATGCCCAAAGAGTTTGCCGAGGCAATCCTCACCTTCTTCCAAAATCCCAGCGTGTAGTTAAAACATCAAGGCGAGCAATCGGATTGGGACTGCTAAAAGCAGCTCAATAGTAGTACTGTCGGTATTTCATAGTAGTAATGTGCCCTCCAGCAAGACATGGTGGCCATCCAGGGCAAAGGAGGTCGATGAACTCCAAAGCTATATTAGTAAGAATCCGAGTCTTCATTGATAGGATTCCATGAAATTGAACTCAGTGAAGGAATATTGGTTAAATGAAAATTCCGATCAAGCAGTAAGGCCTGCTCTGGCTAAAAAACCAGAATAGGAGTTAGAAATTATGAGCCTCTTTGAGCAGCTTAACAATATCTATGTAATAGATACAAAAATGTGGGGTTTTGACCATTACATGTCAGCTTACTTGGTAGAGGGGAAAGAAATTGCCTTAGTCGATACCGGTGAGCCAGACCAGACTGAAGCAGTACTTAACGCTATAGAGGCACATGGATTTTCCGTCAGCGCTATATCCTACATATTCGTCACTCACTGCGAGCACGAAGACCATGCCGGCAACGTGGCTCCACTTTTAAGGGAGAGCCCGCGAGCTAATGTGTATATTAATCCCACAGGGCTGGAATACTTAACCGTTCCTTCCATCGAAATAAACAAGAAGAAAGAGCGAGATACGCCGGAAATGGCGGCGAAACGTGTAGTACCCGAGCCTGTCCCGCTATCCCGCATAAAGTATTTGAATGATGGGGACGTGTTTGACCTGGGTAATGGCGAGAAATTAAGGATTGTCTTCGCACCAGGGCACCAACCAAGTGGAATAGTCATACTTGAAGAGAAAAACAAGGGGTTATTTATTAATGATTTGGTAGGCAATTACTTTGCTGATGCCGATGCTCACTACCCCCTGAATCCATATGGTTCGGACACTATACAAGCAATAGAATCACTCCAGAAGCTGATGGATCTTTCATTAGATAATCTATATTTAGGCCATTACGGAATTAGTGACAGACCGAAAGAGATCATGTCTCGGGCACTAAATAATATGAAGAAGCTCATAGATATTGGCAAGAAATGTATTAGAGAAGATAGACCCGAGAGCATTGCTGATGAAGTGTACGAAATGATTTTGCCCGAGCTAGAGAAACTCAGATTAGCTAGGGGAGAGACGGTATATCAACACGGAACCAGAGACCACATACCGAGACAGGCGAAATATTTTGCCGAATATTGCCAACAGAGGTTGGGCAAGTGTATTATACACAAGAAAAGAACGTCAAAAGAAATTATTCAGCAACGAATAAAAGCAAACAAACACAAAGACTAATTATTTCTAATTTATGCAATCCCCCTTACCCCTCCCTCGCCTTCTTTTGGAGTTCGTAGAGCTTGGTGAGGGCTTCCAGCGGGGTCAGGGAATCAATTTCCAGCTTTTCAATTTCGTCTATCAGCGGCGACCTCTGCCCCAACAGGGGCAACTGCTGGGCAGCTACCTCCTTGGGTCGGTGCCCCTTACCAGAACGTTTCGTCAGCACCTGTTGGCTGTTCCCTTCAAGTTCGGCCAGCACCTCCCGAGCACGGTGTACCACTGATCTGGGCAGCCCGGCTAGCTGAGCCACATGAATGCCGTAGCTCTTATCAACACCGCCGGGAACAATCTTGTATAGAAAGACGACCTCACCCGCCTCCTCGCTAACTGCCACATTAAAGTTCTTTACCCGGGGCAGGAAGCTGGCCAGCTCCACCATTTCATGGTAATGGGTGGCAAACAGGGTCTTGGCACCCAGTCGGGGGTGGTTATGGAGATATTCGGCGACGGCGCGGGCGATGGACAGTCCATCATAGGTGCTCGTGCCCCGCCCGATCTCATCGAGTATGATTAGTGAGCGAGGGGTGGCATTATTCAGAATGTTGGCGGTCTCCACCATCTCCACCATGAATGTGGATTGGCCGGCGGCTATGTCTTCCCTCGCCCCGATTCGGGTAAAGATGCGGTCAACCAGGCCGATGGTAACCGAAGCCGCCGGGACAAAGCTGCCAATCTGGGAGAGGAGCACAATGAGGGCTACCTGCCTCAAGTAGGTTGACTTCCCTGACATATTAGGACCGGTAAGGACAATAAGCTGAGCATCGTCATTGGATAGGTAACTGTCATTGGGCACAAAGCTGCCATCAGCCAGACTTCTCTCCACCACGGGGTGGCGTCCCTGGCTAATAGCTACCTCATTACCTTCAGTCAACCTGGGGCGGACATAGCTATGGCGCACAGCAATCTCAGCCAGGCTGGAGAAGACGTCTATACCCGCCACGGCATTGGCGACGGCTAGAATTTGCTCGCCTGAGGCCCCTACCTGGTGACACACCTGGCGAAAGATTTGCGCCTCAAGCTCGGCTATCCTCTCCTCGGCATTCAAAATGAGCGATTCATATTCTTTCAGTTCCGGGGTGAAGAACCGTTCCCCACCGACCAGTGTCTGCTTTCTGATATAGTCCTGCGGCACATGACCCAGGTTGGATTTAGATACCTCAATATAGTAACCAAAGACCTTGTTATAGCCTACCTTCAGTGATTTAATCCCGGTCCGCTCTCGCTCCTGGCGCTCCAGATTGGCCAGATATTGCCTGGCATTTTGGGATGCCTGGCGAAGGCTATCAAGCTCCGCAGAAAACCCCCGCCTCACCACCCCACCCTCGTCCAGACTTGCCGGAGGCTGTTCCACTATCGCCTCAGCAATCAAAGCAACAACATCCTGACACGGCTGTAACTCGTCCTTCAGCCACCCTATCGGGTTATCAGGCCCAAACATCTGCTTTAGTTCGGGTATAACCTCCAGGCTACGGCGGAGAGTTACCAGTTCACGCGGGGTGGCGATATTGCTTTTCACCCGGTTAATCAGTCGCTCAAGGTCAGCCACCTCGCCCAGTAAAGAAATAACCTGGCTACGAGGCAAGGTATTATCATAGAACCAGTTAGCGGCATCCTGTCTCCTGACCAATTCGTTTATGTCAAGAAGCGGCTGACCTAGCCACCTCTTTAGCAACCGGCCCCCCATAGCAGTCCTGGTCAGGTCAATAGCCGACAAGAGCGAGCCACTAGCACTCCCCGAGCGACCGGTACGGAATAGTTCCAGGTTAGTTTGGGTCTGTTCATCCAGTGCCATAAACGAGCCAGTGGAATAGGTGTAAAGTCGTGTTACTTGTCCGAGAACCCCTTTCTGTGTTTCCTCTAGATAGTGAATAATGGAGCCGACAGCCCTTATCGCCAGCGGTAGATGACCACAACCATAGCCATCAAGGGTAGTGACGCCAAAATGGTCAAGTACTGTCTTTTGGGCCACCTCAAGCTCAAACCAGTAATCCTCAAGGCGACTTACCGGTGCCGCCACCTGCAGATCAGATAAGTCTGAACTATCAGCCGTAATAATCTCCGAGGGTTTGAGTCGCTCCAGTTCCGCAGTGGCCCGCGGGAATGCAAGCTGGGTAGCAGCGAACTCACTGGTAGTTATGTCAACATAAGCAACCCCCACCTCCTCCCCACCCAGGACCACGCTCACCAGATAGTTATTTGCCTTACTATCAAGAAGGCTGGGCTCGACTACCGTGCCCGGCGTTACCAGTCGGACGACCTCACGCTGGACTAACCCCCTGGTCTCACCAGGCTTGGTCACCTGCTCACAAATAGCCACTTTATGGCCGCGACTTATCAGTCTTGCCAGGTAGTTATCAAGAGCATGGTAGGGGATACCGGCCATCGGTACCCGATGCCCCTTGCCCATCTCCCGCGAGGTAAGGACAATCTCTAGCTCACGGGAGGCAACCCTGGCGTCCTCATCAAAGGTCTCGTAGAAATCGCCCAGGCGGAAGAGGACGATAGCCTGGGGGTACTTCCGCTTAATCCTGAGGTACTGCTGGCGGATAGGGGTTGAACCCTCTTTCATCTTTAGTCCGCAAAGCCCGTGTTTGGCGACGTGCACATGCTGGTGTTACAAAGGTCAGGGTTCTACCATCTGATTATATGTTCATAATCAAAACAAGGGGTACAAAGATGGCTATCAGCCCCGTGAAAACGACTGCCAGAATGAAGAGATTGTATCTGGTAGTGTAATTGCTCATAAGAGAGGCATCATAATAGCCGTCGACACCCTGGTCTTTGTACATCTTCAGCAAGCCATTTATCAGCTTTGTCCTTGTCTGCCTTCCTTTAAACAACCCAATTTCAGCGACGAAATTGACCACTATCAGGAGAGCAACAAAGGTGAAGAACAGTATCCACGTAGTAGCATCCCGATTTGACCCCGCAGCGATTCCAGAATTAATACCTAGAGTTATCAGGTTGAGAAGAATCGCAGTGAGGATAAAAATCATGTCCGTGCGTGTGTTCTGCTGGAGTTCGGTAATAATATGCTCATGAACTCGCTCAATCATGTGCCCTCCTTATAATAAAAAGATTTTTATGCGCTCGTGTCGTCTAATATTTATCCCGGCTTGTGTAATTCTACAGCCTGCACAAGTAGCCGTCAAGGAAAGCAATTATTATCTACCTCACCCCCTCTTAGACTTGCCTTAACAGGCAGCAGGGCAGTTTATCGGCAGCCGCCCATATGAAGGCTCTTTAGCCTAATCTTGCGCTTGGTGGCAATAAGTATTGACATTGACTGAACCCTAGTATATTCTTTTGACTAACTATAAAACTTAAGGGAGGCATAATTAGATGGAAAAGGCTTCTATGGGACTGGATGAAAATGTTGCCGGGCTGCTATGCTATGTTCTGGGCTGGATAAGCGGCATTGTGTTCATCATAATTGAGCATGAAAACAAGTACGTCCGCTTCCATGCTATCCAGTCGATTATTGTGTTCGGTGCTCTTACTATTGCCAGCGGTATTCTCTCTTGGATACCTTTTATTGGTGCTTTCTTCACTTGGCTTATCGGAGTGCTTTCAATTATTCTTTGGATAGTCCTGATGATTAAGGCTTATCAGGGAACAAGGTATAAGTTACCTTTGTCAGGCAACCTAGCCGAGAAATGGGTGGGCTGATTGAACCAATAAATAAACGAGTAAGCCTATTCTACTAGGGTATTATCTACCTCACCCCCTCTGTCCCCCTCTCCTTAAAAGGAGAGGGGGAAGGATATAAAAAAGGGGGCTTCGCCCCTCTTAGACACCCCTATAGGCGAATTGCTTTTATACCTCATGAAGCCGTGCGAAGAATTTAACAATATATTCTGAGTTAATAACGAATATTGACCTTTTGTGATATTCCTCAAGTTCAACAGGACTGATTCCTTCTACTTCTTTACCTAGACCTTCTGGAGATATACTTCTGCTTGCACCATAATCTACTAATAACCATTCCATTTTCTCAGCTTCTTGTCCACGAGGGCCAAAATAGACTTTATCCCGATGTATACTGCCAGATACTAAGTCCACATCTTTTAGATCATAGGTCGCAACATACAAGGGTGCGGTCGTTATAACGACGGGGATAAACAAAGCAGAAAACGTCTCAGGATTCTTTCTCCATTGGTTTTCCTGTTCTTGTGCAATCCCTGAAACACCAATACAGACTTGTGTAAATGCATCCTCAATAGGTTTGGGGGATGCATCATATTTTTGTTTTCCTTTCTTGCTAATTTCTAACCACCAATTATCTATTAGATATGTCGCTATATCATCAAAAGGTAGTTTTAATTGAGCATACTTCACATGTTTTTCAACATGCCTGCCAGTCGAAGAAAATTCTTCTTCACGCAAGCTTATAAGAAGCGGTTGACTATAAGCACCTAATGGGTTGCCAAACAGCCAAAAACCACGAGTGGGATTAACTCTTTTACATTCGACTATTGCATATATTTGACGGCGGTCGACTGAGGTATCCCTGAGGACAATATCAATACGCGTGTCTTTAACATTCGTCGACACTGGGTACTCTTTCGTTAGTACGACCCATTTCGTTCTGTCTGCATTGTGCTGCAGAACTTCGGCGCATTTCTCTTGAAATAAGAACCCATGCTCATTGAGTCCCTCATATAATATTTGTTCTAGGTTTTCATCCGCACTCTTCGAGTTAATATTGCTCATTTCTACCCCACCTGCCCAAGGATATGAAACATAAGGCTACTTTCCCCTCAAATACTCGTCTATGGATGCGGCGGCGTGGCGGGCGGCGCCCATGGCGCTAATCACCGTAGCGGCGCCGGTAACTACATCACCACCAGCCCAGACTTTATCTTTCACTGTCTTGCCGCTAGCCTCATCAGCCACCACCGTCCCCCACCGGGTGGTCTCCAGACCCTTAGTAGTTTGGGCAATGAGGGGGTTGGGGGTGGTGCCCAGGGCAACTACCACCACATCAACATCAATGGTAAACTCGCTTCCCGGCTTGAGCACCGGGCGGCGCCGGCCGCTCTCATCAGGCTCGCCCAGCTCCATCTCATAGCACTCCATGCCAACCACCCAGTTCTGCTCATTGCCCAGGAACTGCTTGGGGTTGGTCAGCAGCTTAAACTGGATGCCCTCTTCCATAGCATTCTCAACCTCTTCCCTGCGGGCGGGAAGTTCCACCTCGGACCGCCGGTAGACAATATAGACCTCATCAGCACCAAGCCTGAGGGCACACCGGGCAGAGTCCATAGCCACATTGCCGCCACCAACCACCGCCACCCTCTTCCCAACCGCCACCGGCGTATCGTATTCTGGAAACTGGTATGCCTTCATCAGGTTAACGCGGGTCAGGAACTCGTTTGCCGAATAGACGCCATTAAGGTTCTCGCCGGGAATGTTCAAAAACATCGGTAGTCCAGCACCAGTACCCAAAAAAACGGCGTCGTAGCCATTATTTAGCAACTCGTCTACAGTATCAATCCTACCCACCACCGAGTCCAGTTTAAGCTCTACGCCGAGGGAGGTAACATAGTCAACCTCAGCCTGAACAATCTCTTTAGGTAATCTGAACTCCGGGATGCCATACATTAGCACCCCACCGGCAACATGCAGTGCCTCAAAGATGCTAACAGTGTGTCCCATCTTGGCCAGGTCTGCGGCGGCGGTTAGTCCAGCGGGTCCTGAGCCGACCACTGCCACCCTCTTGCCGGTCGGTGACGGCGGGTCTGGCGCTGGCCCGGCCGACCCCATATTAGCCCGCTCCCAATCAGCCACATAGCGCTCCAAGCGACCAATGGCAACCGGTGCCCCTCTCTTATCCAGAACGCATTTAACCTCGCACTGCGTCTCTTGAGGACAGACCCGCCCGCAGATGCCGGGCAAGGCATTCTTATCTTTAAGTATCCTTACAGCTTCCAGCATATCACCATCGCAGATAGCCTTGATAAAACCAGGAATATCAATATTTACCGGGCAGCCCGCGATACAGGGGCGCCTGGGGCACTGAATACAGCGGTCGGCCTCGGTTCTAGCCTGCTCAGCACTGTAGCCCAGGGCAACCTCATCGAAGTTTCTCGCCCGTACCTCAGGCTCCTGCCTTAGCATAGGTACCCGATTCAAATCAAGCTTTGCCATATATGATAACTCCTAGATTCCTGCTCATGAATGGGCACCACACTGACACTGCCATCGCTCAAAAGAATACCGTTCTTCATCAAGGTAGATACGCTGGCGGGCCATGAGTAGATCCCAGTCTACCTGATGTGCATCAGCATCGGGGCCACCCACGCAGGCCAACCTGGTCACACCACCAACAGCCACCCGGCAACAGCCACACAGGCCAGTGCCATCAACCATTATCGGATTCAGACTGACAATAGTCTTAACGC
>SDBU01007749.1_pt1 | contig 12321 bp, 12 predicted proteins | sample 2277071 | NCBI WGS metagenome assembly SDBU01 (sample SAMN10397929, study PRJNA504765) | marine sediment metagenome | isolation source: marine sediment core GS08_GC12, 126 cmbsf | place: Arctic Ocean: Gakkel Ridge, Loki's castle | collected 2008
GGATATATTTTAAAAATAAGTTATCATGATTGTTGCTCTGTAAATTTACGAAGTGTATCAATTATATTTTTTGAAACTTCATCTGGATTTTCATTGGGATATTTAAAAATCTTGATATAAAAAATTAAAATCTCAATTAGTTCATATTTTAGCTTATGCATAAGATGAAACAAGTTTGTAAATTAATACTAATTGTTTTAATTATAGGTATCATCTTATTACCCGAATCTATAAAAAAACATAGAAAATCAATTTGAAATTACTGAAAGTATCAACGATGTTGACAAAAACTCAGTTTGGAAAAATAAAGATTGCATTTTTTTACCATATTCCTTTATATCAACGATTTAAATCTAGTAACACAGCCTAATTTAAACAAAATAATATAGAATTGGGAAAATCGAATGAGAAAAAAGCATTATATGTTTGGAATATTCCTATTAGGAATCTTATTTTTGACAATGAGTTTAGGTAATTCTGTAGCTTTTGAAGAAGATCCTCCACATGAAGATCCTCCCGGTGAAGAACCACCACATGAAGATCCTCCCGAAGAAGAACCTCCACACGAAGATCCGAATGATGAGGATAAAGATGGGGTAGATGATGACGTTGAAGAAGATAATAAAAGGACTATCGAAATTTGGTTTGGCGATAATGTAGTAGAAATGGCATCAATTAAAAGGCATGGTGATCAAAAGGATATTTTAGAAATGCGAATAGGATACAATGAACATGGATTGTCTGTGCGAGTTTCTTTTGGAACTATTATCAGAACTATAGTAGAAGATCCTCCTGTTGAAGACCCTGAAGAACCTATGAACATCCAAACCGGTGATGACCATGTGGAAGAATGGATAGAATATAGATTAGAATTTGAAGTAAATTTTCCTGGACTTATTGAATACGTTGACCTTAATGATAATGGTGTCTTTGATCATGAAATAGATCATTTCATTGAAGATTATGGCATTAGTTCTTTCCAACCAATATCCTACATACTTAAGCCAATTTCGGATGATAGCAATTTACATTATTTCTTACTTAACACTACTGATGGTGTATTCGCAGCTCATATTTACTTTGTTGAAGAATTTGTCTATGTCGATGAAACCTTAATATCTCCAACCCAAGTAAAGATCGATATTGAAATTTCAAATTTTAACTATATAAATGACAGCTCTCAACTTGCTTTAATCACAAAATTGAGATTTGAAGGAAATGGTCAAGAGAAAGATCTTACTGAAGATGAAAAAGATGGTTATGCTAATGATGAGAAAGAGATATTCGTTACAAATGATGAATATACTGGCATCTTTAGTTGGAAAGAGACTGCTTTGATAGATGGGGTTGAAATGGATGTGTTGACAAACAATCTAGAAGTGGATGTTGAAGATGAGCACGTTCAAATTTTATTGATTAATTATCCACGAGGTAACCATATTTACCATGATCCTAAGATTGGCATTTCAATCATTTCAATCAGTGTACCAACAAATTCCCTAACACCTATCATTATTACAGGTACCCTTGTTTCAGTCATTGGCGTAGCAGCGATCGTTGGACTAATTGCTGGAGTAGTTGTCATGAAAAAACGGCGAATTATATAATAAGAACTAAACCAGTCAAAAATTCAATTTTTTTTTTTAATTATTAAATAAAAACAAAAACAATCAAAAATAAGAGCGGAAGAATCACATTTATTAAATTATAATTTATGGAAATAATAACTACTGATAAAATAATTTAACAAAAACCTCCAAGGATTTAAATCAAAAAAATCATAATTATCAAGTTAAATGAGATATTTAAAATGAAAAATAAACATCGTGTTGTTGGTCTTCTGTTATTAGGTATATTATTTATTAATTTAACATTAGTTTCTATTCTTACAACAGCAGAATTAGTGAATGATAGTGATAATGATGGTATTGATGATAATTACGAAGAAATTAATAAACGGGATATTGAAGTAGATACATTTGAAAATGGAGCTAGGATTATTTCTTTAAGGAGATCCGATCAAAAAAAAGACCAAATAATCATTGATATAGAATTAAGTGAGGATGGAATAGAGATAGATTTCAAATATAAGTCAAATTTAGATTCCGAACAAGTTACGTTATTGAGTATTGTATTTCATGAGATTATTGAGTACAATGATACAAATCTAGATAATATTTTTAATCCTGAAATTGATCAAGTTATTCAAAATTTCTCAATAAATACTTTTCACGATATTGATTATTCAGTTTCAGAAGAGAATTCACTACACCATATTAGAATCAGCACTATTACTGAAACATTTAATGTCCACCTCTATCTTGCTGAAGAATTTGTCCTTGTTAAAGACCAACTAATTACACCTACCGAACTGAAAATTGATATTGAAATCTCAAATTTTACTTATTTGGATGAGAGTTCTCGATTGGGATTATATACTAAGTTGAGATCTGAAGGGGATTTTGTAACAGAGGAAGAAACCGAGGATGAGTTGAAAGGATATGCTACAAGTGAAACGGGTTTAAATACGACTGTTAATGAATACACCGGATTTTTTACTTGGAATGATTATGCTACCATTGACGAAGCTTCAAGTATCATCTATGTGAGTGAGATCATGGTAGATCATCATGAAGATTTTGGGCAAAAATTATATTTTAATTATGTGCAGGGGAAGAATATATATCATGATCCTAAGATTGGTATTAAAGGTATTTTGATTCCTTTGCCTATTCCAGATCCCCCAACACCAACACTGCTCATAGTTTTAATCGTAACAATTGGATCGGTTAGTGCAGCTGCAATCTATACTATATACCACTACGGAACAAATAAAACTTCGTCATCAAACACAAAAAAAGACCGAGAAAAATATTTTAGAGAAAAGTTTGAAGAAAGTGAAGTTCGCGAGCCCTATACAGAAACTCCCGCTCTGCAAATTCTTTTAGGAGAAAATCCAATAGAAAAACTTTTGCAGATAAGGAATCTTAATATAACTGTAATATCAGCTGATTTTTTTGAAATTATTAATCGTTTTGAATGGGAAGGTAATGAAAAAAATGAATTTATTAAAGAAATGCTTGCTATTACTCCCGCTGAAAGACAATTAATCCTTGGTGAAATGATTCATAATTCATCAATAATTTCAAAATAAGTGTTTTTGGGGCTTCTTAAACTGATGCAGCTTGAAGTATCGGAACAGGAAAAACTCATTTTAAAAGTCGTAGAAGAATATCTAAATAAAAATAGATATTTCGATATGACCGAGATACTTCCATTCATAATGTCGAGGTTAAGGATGACCTCCTCAAACCTAAATATGAGGAGAATTGAGGAGATTCTTAAGATCCTAGTTAAAAAAAAGTTGATAGTTGAAGGCTCAAAATTGTCTGTCAATGATATTTTAGGTAATCAGAAAAGAAAAGAAATATATGACTATATCCTACAAAAACCAGGAGTTTACTTTTATAAAATAATTAGAGAATTAAAACTGAGTAATCACGTAGTGACTTGGCATCTTAATATGTTATTAAAGTTTAATTTCATAAAAAAAGAAAGATTTGAGAATCGGGATCTCTATTTTGATTCGAACTATAATGAATCCAATCCAAGATTTAGATATTTCACCTCGAAAGAAAAGAGTAGGAAGATTATTATATATTTGAGAAATAACGATTATGGAATAGCAAAAACTCAGCTCTCAAAAGAATTAAATATGCATACAACTACAATTTCCAAGTATTTAAAATTTCTCGAAGAATATGGTATAATTTTTAAAAAAAAAATATCAAAGAGAATTATTTACTTTCTGAATGAAGATTTTTTTGAAAGTCCTCTTCCTTTCATGAATAATAAGGAATAACAAAGTAATTAAAAATGTTAAAAACAGCATTTCTCGAAATTATTGCTCTATAACTATATATGTAAAACTAATATTCTTAGGTTCCCAGAGATTGAGAAATTTTTAAATAAGGAATGAATTTTGAAAAAGTTCTACTTCAATTTTCTACCATTTTCTTTTTTATAGTGAAGATAAGGTTATTAAATTAGAACATAATTTAAAAAAAATTAATAGAGAGATTAAAATGAATAAAAAATACAGTTTACTCGGGTTTTTTCTTTTAAGCATTCTGATGCTAAATATCACCTTTGGTTTAGCTTCAGATGATTTTATAGATGATGATAGTGATGGTATTGATGATGATTTTGAAGAGTCAAATAAGAGAGATATTGAGCTTTCTATTGGAGCTGATGAGATTCAGATCGAATCACATCAAAGAAATGGGGAGAATAAGGATGAAATCCAACTTAAGATTCAATATAATCTTGAAGGCATTTCCATCAAAGTTTCCTATGAATCTGAATTTGAAACTGAGAGTATTGAAACGGAGTTTGAACTAGAATTTGAAGTAGAATTTCAGAAACTTATTGAGTTTATTGATATTGATGGTAATGGAATGTATGACAAGGATTCAAATGATCAATTTATTCAAGAAGTATTACTAAATTCTTTTCAACCAGTAAATTACACAACACAAGCTTTGTCACTTGATACAACATTACATTATCTAATCATTAATACAACTGATGGTATATTTACGGCTCATATTTACTTTGTTGAAGAGTTTGCATATGTTGGTGAAACCTTACTTACACCCTCTCAAGCGAAAATTGACATCGAAATCAGCAATTTTATATATTCTGACCCAAGTTCGCAACTCGCATTATATGTTAAACTTAATTCTGAGTCTGAATACGAACATGAAATTGATCATGAAACCGATGATGAGGAAGATGGATATGCTACAGATGAGGATGGAATACACACAGAATCTAAAGGAGTATCAGGGATTTTTACATGGAAAGAAAATGCATCTGTTGATGGAGTTGTAAGAGATGTATTAGTCAGTTCTTTAGACGTTGATGATATCAATGAAACCGAACAAAAATTACTCTTTAACTATCCGCGAGGTTCTCATATTTATCATGATCCTAAGGTTGGAATTGTTGTAGGACCGGGTGCCACTTCCATTTTACCCATAGTTTTCACGGGAACCATCATTTCCATGATTGGAATTGCGGTTGTGGTTGTAGCAGTAATTATTATCAAAAAGCGCAGAATTGCTTAAAACTATATAATTTTTTTTTTTTTTATTTTAATTATTAGAATGGAATGAAATATTGGTATTTTAAAAAGTAAATAATGCTTATAAAAATTGAAATTAAAATTATTCTTACATAGAATTAAATCATTTTATATTATCTAAAAAAAAAACTTTAGGATTATGGGATACAAAAGCACTAAATTTGGGGATTTTAATTGAAAAAAAGTAAATTATTACTCGGTTTATCGTTTCTATTAATTTTTCTCTTCAGTTTTAACTTAGAGTCTGTAGTTGCCTCGGATGATGATGATGATGGGGTTGATGATGAATTTGAAGACTTAAATAGAAGAATTATTCAAATTGAAGTTCAAGATTATCAAGCAGAAATAGAATCCGTCTTAAAAGAAGGAAATACATTAAATGCCTTACATTTCAAAATTCTTCCCATTGAGGAAGGCTTGGTTGTAGAATTCCAATTTATGGAGGATAATGAATCTTTTGGCGAAATTAATTTAGAGTTTGTAATAACATTCCAGGAAATAGTTGAATATATAGACAATAACAGTAATGGTATTTACGATGAAATTTCTGATGATTTGATTCAAAGTTATATGTTAACAGAATTCTGGCCTATTAACTACTCCGTATTAAGCATATCCGACGTCGATTTACATTATTTAGAAGTTCAAACAAAGGATGGTGTCTTTAAAGCACATTTTTATGTAGCTGAAGAATTTGTTTACGAAAATAATTCATTAATTACTCCTAATCAAGTCAAAATCAATATTGAAATTAACAATTTTGGTTATAGTAATAATAATTCTCAGCTTGCTTTATATATTAAATTAGAGTCAGAATTAGATTTTGAAAGAGAAGAAGAAACTGAAGATGAAAATAAAGGATTTGCCATTAATGAACAAGGATTAATTACAGCAATTAATCAATTTACAGGTTTTTTCACATGGCAGGAAAACGCTACTATTGATGGCATTAATCAGCAAGTTCAATCAACTTCTATAACCACAGACGATCTTGATGAGGATGAACAAAAGATGTATATCAATTATCAACGTGGCATCAATATATTCCATGATCCTAAAATCGGCGTCGAAGGTCTTTGGAGATCAAAAATTCTACCTTTTCCTATTATTACATTGGTAATTATAATTGTAGTAATAAGTGCTATAAGTGTTAGCGTTGCTTATACTGTTTATCATTATAGTCATAACGGATCTATAACACCAATATTGAAAGATAAAGGCGATGATTATAGGTCATTTGATAATAGGAAAGATCTTGTTGTTCAAATATTTGAAGATGAGGATCCTATAGAGAAATTAATCGAATTAAAGGATATAAATATAACAGCTATATCAGAAGATTTCGTTGATATAATAAATAAATTTGAATGGGAATCCAACGAAAAAGAAGAATTTATAGCTGAGCTACTTTCACTAAATCCCGCTGAAAGAAAAAAAATCCTAAATAAGATGCTGAAGAAACGTTAACTGGTAATATAAATAGATCAAGTAAACGGATGAGGACTCCTATTTGAAATGCCAGTTGAACTGCTAAAACAAGAGAAGATCGTATTAACTGTAGTTCAGGAGTATCTCAATAAGAATCGATTTTTTAACATGAAAGAAATCTTACCTTTCATTCACGCCAGGTTTAAAATGGCTTCAATAAATATAAATCTGAGGGGAATTGAAGAGCTTCTGAAATCTTTAGCAGAAAAAAAACTAATAGTTGAAGGTTCAAAACTGTATAAAGATGATATATTAAATAACCTTAAACGTAGAAAAATTTATGATTTTATTAAAGAAAATCCAGGTACCTATTTTAATAAAATCGTTGGAAACCTTAGTTTTAGTAATCATGTTGTGGTTTGGCATCTCAGTATCCTACTAAAATTTAACTTTATAAAAGCTGAGCGGATAGAAAATCATGAAGTATATTTTGAATTTAATTTTGACTTAAAAAATTCGACATTAAAATATTTTACTTCAAAAGAAAAAAGCAAGAGAATTATCCAATATCTAAAAGCTAATGATATAGGCATAACTAAAACAAAAATTTCAACGAATTTGAATATTCACATCAATACCACATCGAAATATTTAGATTCTCTTGAGAGGTTGAACGTAATAATTAAAAAAAACTTTTCTAAAAAAATACTGTATTTCTTAAATGAAGAATTTTTTGAAGAATAAAGCTTATTCAATCAAAAACCATCAAAAACATAAATTTCAAAACTTATTTTAATCACAAACATCGGTGACCAAGATTCTTCATCCCATTATTTAGCTTTAATTTTTGCTGCCTTATTTTCCACTGTTTAAAAATTAGACTACAGTTCTCTTTTAATTTTCATTTTTTTATATTTTAATAATAAAGGAAAAATAAATTTATGGATGTGGAAAAAGTGAAAAAAAGACCTGTTTGTTATGATTATTAAACTATAAAAAAGAAACGACAACTGAAATTAGAACAAGAAAAAATAAGTCAAGAAAAGAAAGATATAATAGCTTAAGCAAATCAATCCTAATTTTGTCACCCTCTTTAAATTGAATTATTAATGAAAGAGGTGTGAAATTATTTATATCGTTAAAAATTACTATTAAAAAATTCTTTAACAATCATAATCAAATAATACCTTAATAAGTGAGAAAATGAAAGAAAAGGCTTTTTCTATATTTTACTTTAGTGGACTGATAATAACTACGATTATCATGTTATTACAACTTTTTAGGATTATATCTTTTGATATTATTTTTTTATTTTTTTTCTGGGCTATTAATTTTTTATCAGGATTTGGTATTATTTTGAGTTTAGCCAATCTCTATTTACTATTTTTAGATAAATTAAGAAATAAATTAGATAAAAAAGCCGTTAAAATATTTCTTTTTATAGAGATACTAATACCGGTATTTCTAGCTATATATGCGATATTTAAAATATTTCGAAAAAGACCTACTACTCCAACAGGATTTTGGTTTTGGGTGGATAATATTTTATACATTTATGGTATCATTTCATTATTACTAAATTTATACATAATACCAATTATCCGTGATGAAATTCAGAAAGCTATGGAATTAGGAAAGTATAAATGGTGGCGTAAAAAAGCAACAAAGGTTTCCAGGAACATTAAGAAGCGATATTTTTTGCTTAAAAAAGAATTTGCGCGAGCTCAAATACAAGATCAGATGACTGCAAAAGAAATTTTAAATTTATGGCATAGGAAATTTGCAATTGGTTTTCTGTTAATCATTGCCCTAGGAGCATTAATCTTCACTCCCATTGCATTTATTTGTGCTGCTTATTGGCTTAAATTATATATATTTTATAAAATCCGAATTAATAGACATGAAAAATACCTAATCCTTCTTTCAATGATTTTAATTGGATTTTTTGCTTGTATCGCTCCTTTTCTTAACCTAAATGCCTATATTGCAATAATAAAATATTTTTGGACAACTCAATTATTCTATCTACTTGGAATTATATTTGCTTCGTTTGTCTTTATTACCAAAATCCTAAACTTACAAGGAATTTCCGCAACCTCTATCAAATTACGGAGAAGAAAACAAAAAATTAAAAAACTAGAGAAGGAAAAGGAAGATCTACAGAAATTACTGCAAGAAATAGAAGATAATTAGGAAGGTTAAAATTACTTTATCTTCTACTACGATTCTCCCTTCTGCCCAAATCGTTGTATCCCACTGAATGTAAACTTTTAAATAATTACCCTAAATTAGATAAATTACTTTAAAGTCAAAATAAATAGTAATCAAAAAAAACTTAGAGGTAATTATTGATTATGGGAAAACTTGATGAAAAAGTCGCTGTGATTACTGGTGGATCAAGTGGTATAGGTAAAGCGACAGTAGAGCTTTTCATTAAAGAAGGTGCTCGTGTTGTGTTTGGTGATATTCTTGATGAGAGAGGAAATAAGATTGCTGAAGAGCTTGGGGATAATATAACTTATATTCATACGAATGTAAGACTCGAGTCCGACATTAAAGCTCTATTAGACCATGCTGTTGATAAACACGGGAAGGTTGATATATTATATAACAATGCGGGTTTTGGGGGTGCATTAGGGCAAGTTGAGAATATACCAACTGATGCTTTCGATGTAACAATGGAAGTTCTCTTCCGCAGTGTATTTCTAGGAATAAAGCTAGTAGCCCCAATCATGAAAAAACAAGGTTCAGGAAGCATAATTACTACATCTAGCATTGCTGGTATACATGCAGAAGGACTTCATGTTTATAGCGCAGCTAAAGCAGCTATAATACAATTTACACGTTCTGTTGCAAAAGAACTCGGTGAATATGGTGTTCGTGTAAATTGCATTTGCCCTGGAGTTATTGCCACACCTATATTTGGAAAATCATTTGGTCTCTCCCAAGATCAGTCAGAAATGATGGCTGAAGGAATGAAAACAATATCCGGGGACTCAAATAACCAATCCATAAACCGTGCGGGTCTTCCAGAAGATATTGCTAAAGCAGCTTTATGGCTTGCTTGTGAAGGTTCGGGATTTGTAAATGGTCATGCTTTAATTGTCGATGGAGGATTTGTTGGTGGTTTAAAGTACTCAAAGTCTATCGAGAATTGGGAAACATTAGCTAAAACTTTAAACATTGGGAATGTAGAAGAAGTTTTTCGTAAAATAAATGAAAAAATTGCGAAAAATAAATGAAGAGATTAATATTTAAATTGTTGTTCGAGTCATTTTAAAAACGACGGGGCGTTTATAATCCGGACAACACGCTTTATGCATGTTCCCATCATCTTCAAAAAATGGATAAGACCCACCTGATTCTAATACGCGGATATAGGGAAAAATTGCGTTAAATGCGGCAGCACAAATTTTCCCGCGATCTTCGGGATAACTGAATGTTTCCCCAACTGTATGTCCTACGGGACAGTTCCCCTCTTCAAGAATATCGGTAATTTCAATTGAAATTTTAAATGTCATTATAATATCGAATCTTTTTTAAATTATTTAAAAATTTTGAAAATAATCTTCTCTCAGAATTGTCTATCAATACAATATATAAGTTACAATGGAAATACTCTTCCGCAGTGTATTTCTCGGGATAAAACATATTTTGAAATAAAACATGAAAATAGAAGCTTCAACTGATTTTAAAATAGGCACTATTTTTTATATTACAAGAAAACGCTAATTCATATCTATTTTCATTCTTGTTTTTATGTTTATATCATTGATCCCAAAAAGCAATAGCCGATGGCATGAATTAAATTTGTTAATTTCCAAAGAAATTTTCGGTTTAAAAAAAGTAGAATGGAAAAAAAAATAAAACAAGATATGATTTTTAATTAATTTTCAAGATTTATGTTTCTTTTGTAAGGTAATAATAAGACCAATGAAAACTATACCGTATAACAGATACATGTTATACCCTGGAATAGATGGTTGGGATGGAATTCTTTTTATCACGATAACTGTCTCAGTCCCTATATTCCCTGCTCTATCTTGAGCATAAAAAATAATAGTAATCTGTCCCTCAAGAGCGGCATTCCATGCGTCTTGATCGATTGTTCCAATTGTACCTGTTAAAGGATATTGAGTTACGTTCCCTTGTATAGTATACCACGTAGAGTCTAAATTCACTTCAGTAATGGAAATATTAAAACCGGGAGGTGTGTTTCCAAATATTCCATCTTCAAGTGGAAGATAAATAATAATTGCGGGATTAACTATGTCTTTCAAAATTTGAACATCTTTGAATCCTATTTACCCTAATGAGTCATTTGCATAAAACCTAATAGTTACTGAACCATCAGGTATTAATTTCCATAAATTTTGGCTGATTGTACCATTTGAAGTAAATGGGATATTAGTTATTCCGGTATCGAGTGAATACCACATAGTATCTAAATAAACCTCATTAACCCGTATATTAAAGTCAGGAGCAATTGTTCCGATAGTTTGATTGACTATTGGAGAATTTATTGTTATATTCGGAACAATTTCGTCCCAAATAGGTAAATAATCTCTATTACCTTTTGGTAACCAATGTTCAGTATCACCTATCCCATTACCATCCAAATCTGAGCCAGTATAGTTACTCCAATAATTTCCAATCAATGAGGAATTCCAATAATTAGTAGAACCAAATGTAATGTATACTTGTTGAGTATTTTCCACAAAAAAGTTTCGGTAAAAGTAATTATCCGACGCAGGATTAATAAATATTCCATAACCATTCCATTTAACGAGATTATCGGTAAAGGTATTGTTTGTGCAACCTTCCCAGTAAAGCGCTTCTTGTAAAGTGTACATTATCGTATTTCTAGCATAATAGTTGGATTCACCACCTAAGTCATAAATTCCGTTTATTGAGCTGTTTAGGATAACATTATCTGTAAACTTATTATATTTAGTTGAAAAGCCATTGATCTGTATACCGTACATATCCTTAAATAGAAAATTATTGCTAATTGTGTTGTTTTCGCAATTATCTGATAAATATACACCGTATACATTGTTTGAGACATTATTATTATAGATTGATCCGTTAGTGACAGCATTTAACCATATTCCGGCTCCAATTACCCCAACAACATTAGAAACTGTGTTATTTCTAAGAATAAAATATTTTTTTGAATTTTCAATAGAAATTCCTAATGTTCCTCCATCAATAATTACATTTTCAATGACAAAGGGGTCATTCCAGGTACCGGTTCCACTAACCCAAGAATAATTCCCAGCTGTATAAGTCCAATTATTATCAATATGAATATAGGGTAAATTCCAAAATCCAGATGTATTGAGCTCAAACTGACCATTTTTGTCATCAAAATTGTCATTAAATTCAAAATCTAGACCAAGGTTGATGGAGAGAGACCCCAATAATAGAGTAAACCCCAAATAGTAAAACTTTGATGTTTAATTTTTGTTTGGAAGTCATTTTTTATCACAGCTATTTCTTTTTAAAATTAAATTAACTTTATAATACAATAAGGTCTAAATAAAAGTTATCAAAAAAAGAATAAATGATTTGAAAATCAACTTTTAGAAAAAATATTTTTGATCTATAATTTATATACTGAAGGTCGATTGAAAAACAGTTTAATTATAAACGTTCTAATTTTTTAGTAAAAATTCACAGGATTTCAATATTGTACTTTTCACTAAATTTTCATTGAAATCAGACTCTGAATTTACCTTTCCATC
>SDBU01007750.1_pt1 | contig 12320 bp, 26 predicted proteins | sample 2277071 | NCBI WGS metagenome assembly SDBU01 (sample SAMN10397929, study PRJNA504765) | marine sediment metagenome | isolation source: marine sediment core GS08_GC12, 126 cmbsf | place: Arctic Ocean: Gakkel Ridge, Loki's castle | collected 2008
AAGTTCTTCAGGTCTTAATGATGCTTGTCCTGTTGCTGCTGTATTTTCAACTGCTAAAACTCTTCTTAATATTGCTTCTCTTGCACTTCTTGCATTTTGTTGATCTAAAATAAATTCTTTATCGACTCTATATTCAACATTAAAATTTCCTAATTCTTTTATCCTTGCTTCTGCTGATGCAACTCCTTCAGCCATTGTCATTAATAAGGGAATACTATCACTTGTCAAATATCCATTTCTTCCTGATGCCTCAATTCTCTCCCCATCTTCAACAACTTTCTTAATTCCTTGCCTTAAAACATCCATTTCTCCACCTCCAAAATCAAAAACTCTTTCAAATCCTAAAAATAAACCCACTCCCGCAATTGCAGTTGTCAAACCCGGAACAGAACCTCCTGCACCTAAAACTGTTTTTGCTATTGTTGAACTTGCCACAAATTGAGTTACAGCTGGAATTGTAAAATATGCTGCAAGTGCTGCATCTGTTCCTAAAACTGTTAAACCTAATGCTTTCCCTAATTTTGTTTCTGCTATTTGTTTATTAGTAAGTTTTTTTCCACCTGTTGCAAATGCAAATGCATTCTGTAATTGTTTAATGGGAACCGGAGCAAGTTGTATTCCTGTTTCAGCTACACCTTCTGTTGTTACTTGTAGTTCAGGTTGTAAACTTGGGGGTTCTGCAATCTGCTCCTCTAACTTTTCTATTAATTCTCCTGAGCCTGTAACTTGTTGAAACCCTTGTCTTCTTTCTTGCTCTTGTAATGCAATAACTTCTGGGTCTTGCTGTAATCTTTCTTTCTCTCCTCTTCTACTAACTTGTCCTAGTCCTCTTTGTTCAAATTCTAAAGCCACATCTCTTGAAGTTTCACTAGGAGTTATTGGTTTTAATGGTTGAACTTCTTTTTTAACTTCTGGTTTTTTCTTTTTCTTAACTACCATTATTCACCTCTCCCTGCTGTTACATCACTTGGTTGAACTGCTGTCTGACCTTGTCCAGCATCTTTCTTCTCATCACTTAACAACTCATTCTCCAAACTTGCAGGGAACTCTAATTTAATTTTGATTGCTAACTGAGACCATAATTGGTCTTCTATATCTCTCTGATGTTCTTCAACTGTTTGCTGGAAAGCAAGGTAAGCTATCTTTGCAGTTGCTTCATTAAATTCCTGACTTCCCCCAAGGATAATCTGGGGTATACCAACAGCTTGGTAAAAGAAAGAGCTTAAGTTTTGTATCCAAGGGAGAGGGTTCATAGTTGCATTTGCAGAGACAGCTAAAACTTCAGGAACTACAGCACCTTTAGGAATAAATATATTCTCTTTTTTCTTATTTCTATTTTCAACTAGTTTAATAAACTTATTAATTTCTGCAGGGTCATCAGTATCTAAATGCCAGATTATTACAGGATCCACATTTCTATGCAATACAGTTTTAAAATCCTCAAGAGCTTCATTTTTCATTAAGATAACTTTCTCAACACTTTCAATAATACTAATCCCATGTATCTCATCAGCAACTCTTCCTTTTACTAAATGCAGCATATCTATTGGCTGAAACTTCTTGATTGATTTCTTAATTTTATTTCTTTGTTCATATCTAAGAATTAATCCTTGTCTATCAACTACAATTCTAATAACTTCCGGATCTAAAGGTTTAAGATTAATTATTTGTTTTGTTTTCTTATTTCTTATAATCTCTGCAAAAGCATCTCCTCCTATCTGACTAACTACAATCATATTCTTCAGGATTGTATCAAATGTATCTTCTCCATATCCTGTAATATTTTCTAATAAGATAGTTGTAGCACCATCAGCTTGAAATCCTTTACCCATAGTCCATCTTGCTATAGCGTCGATAGAACTCTTTAATTCTGGAATTGTTTTATAGTATCCTAAGTATTGAGTCCATTTCACATTATCATAAAATGTTTCTGGCTGGTCTTGAGCTCCCTCTATTGATTGAGTATCTACTGAGAAGTCTGGGACATTGTCAGTCATATTGCTTATATCTGTACTGCCTATATCTGTGCTTACCATTATCGTTGTATGTCAAAAGGAGCGTGAAAGATAACCTGTGTTATTGTATCCGGACTATCTGTACTTGGAGTTATAAAACTCCCATCTCTATTTCTTGGGTCATGTCCGAGTATTGCTTCTGCTCCTTGACTTCCTGCTGCTCTTACAGGAGTAACTGTTATATTTAATCTTAATGTATCACCTTTCTTAAAATGTGTTTTTGGAACTGTTAATGGAACTGTCATTAATTCAAGAACTGTTGCACTTGCTCCTGCTGTAACAGTTGGAGATGTAACACTTACTATATCTGTTTCTCCTGCTGTTGTAACTTTCCTGATAGTAACAACTGCTGTACTTTGAGTTGTAGTTCCTGTCCCACTTCTTGCACCTATTGTAAAACTAACTAATGCAGTTCCTTTTAGAATTGCAGGAATGTTAAAAACAGATAAATCAAAATCTCTATCAACAGCTGTAACACTTGCTCCAATCTCATCAATCTCTGTCGAGTATATTGTCGATTGAGTTGTTAAATGATAATCATTACCACCCGAAGTTTCAGTTGCATAACCATAATAGATAACAATACCTGTTCCCTCAGCAATATCTGTAAAGTTAAAACTTATTATGGATCCTTCACCTGCTGTTCTGTAAACTCTTGGAACTCCCATTTTAAGATTTTTTAATAAATGTCTCAACCTTTTGATCTTTTATTAATGCTAATCCTTTCTCACTTCTATCTCTTAATACATCTAACATTGTTTGAGCTTCTAACCTTGTAGTAAATCCAGACATATCATAATTAATAGCATACATAGCTGCAATATCAGAACAAGTCTGCTCTAATAACAATTTAGTTTCATTATTTAAAGTTGAGAAAATAGGTATGAAATTAAACCTTGCAGTTGAATTAATTAAGCTTTCAGCCTGATTTATTAATCCCGGCCATGTAGCTTCTGCCTTATCCTCTATGAAAAGAGAATTTACATTAGTACCTGCTTTTAGCACTGCTGCCCCACTTGAACAGAATGTAACTGCCATTAATTTATTAGAAGATATAAATACTTAAACTTTTGTCTTTAACACTCCATGCAGCCCTAATTAATCCCTCGGCAATATGAGTGTAGTGTCCATATATCTTCATCTTCTTTTCTTCTGTAACTCCACCTGTATACTCATATTGAACAGACTTTAAACTCTGAAATATATCTAAGTCATCTAATAACTTAATCTTGCCTTGCTCCATCAATCTTAAAAGATTGTTGTAGATATCTTCTTTCAATAACTTCTTCTTTCTGTTATCTTCTATATCAATAGCTTTTCTTAAATTATTAATTGCAATAACCTTTCTTCTGGTCTGAGAATTATCTAATAGCTGGTCAAACACACCTGCACCTAATCCTCCATCATCAATATAGATTTTCTTGAAATTATATTTCCTATCCAATTCTAATATCAGTTTAGTGGACATAGTGGTTAGTGTCTTGGTAGTGACAATATTCTCAACCTGATATAAGTCATCTCCTCTTAGTTCCAGAATTTCAAATGTACTCTGATCTTCACCAAGTCTTGCGCAATCAACTCCAAGATAATAAGTTGATTTTTTGTATATATCTTTAGGTCTTTGTAATGTCATGCACTTCTTAATTAAGTCGTCTCGGAAGTATTGGTCTATGTCTGAAACAAATTTTCCTCCGTATTCTTGAAGGAATTGCCTCTTGGTCATCCTCTGCTTTTCAGATGCAATAAATATCTCTAATCTTTCTCTCATTTCAGGACCTCTTTTCTTTGCAACTTCTTCTGTGGATATCTGAAACTTCGTAAATGTATCATCACTAAAACATCTGAAGAAGTAGCCACTCCTTCCCATTGGAGTTGATAATAATATAATGTCTCCCCCTGTTGTAGCTAACATTGGAGTTACAGCAGCCCAAACATCTTCTGAAATGTGGTGAGCTTCATCAGCATAAAGCTGGTCAATAGTATATCCTCTAATACCATATCCACTTTCACCTGTAGGCAGACAGTGAATAATAGATTTATTTATTAGCTTTAAAGTGTGTTTTGTAGGTTTATCCTTTCCTGTTTCAATTAATCTTTTGTTTTTATTGAAAATATAAGCTAGTATCTTCTCAAATAGCAACAAAGCCTGTCTTTCAACTGCTGCAATCACTAATATTATCTTTTTTGGATTATTTATTGCATATTCACCTGCTTTCATTGCAATAACAGTTGATTTACCAACTTGACGCCCGGAACAGAGAACTATGTTGCCTTTTGTCTTTAAAACCTCTTTTTGCCAATCATCAAGCTTTAGATTCATCATACAATCCTGCTTTTTTCAAGTATCTCTTAAACTGATCTACATAACAAGCCATACTAAACATCATTCCATCTAAAGACTCAATACAATCTACTAAGGTTTCTTTTGCACTTTTGGGTTTTGTGTCGTCGAAGTTTCCCATTTATCAATCTCCTTTCTAGTTTGTTCTAAAACAGGTATCCAAACTGTTAAATCTCTTTTGGCATTTCTAATTATAGCTTTTGCAGTATCTTCTAAATTCTTCCAATCCATTAATTCTGGTTTAATTTCCATTTTCTTTATAACATTTTTTACATAGAAAAGCATGATTCCATACCATCACTACTGTTGCTTTAACATCTTCACCACAGATATTACATATTTTATTTTCTTCAGTCTTTCTTGACCTTCTTGAAACTCTTGTTCTAATCTCCTGCGCGTCTTTTAATGTTTTATTTACCATTTTTAACTTCAAATCCACTACCAACATCCTCAATCAATCCAGTCTCTTTCATAACTTTCAAATATTGAGTAATTGTATTCTCATTAGTTCCACCTGTTTTCATAATGTAACTTCTTAATACATTTAAACTAATAATCACATGTCCATCATCTCTCATCATCTTAATGATATCACATGCAATATCAAATCTATTTTTTCCAACCATTTTATATTATTAATTATAAACAATTTATATATATATGTGTCTTTCCAAACTCTCTATCTTCCTCTCTCTCCTCGAGTATATAAAAGAAGTTTAGTAGTAACATACCCCTCTCTGCCTCCTCAGGTTGCTATCTAAACTTGCTTTTGTTGAAGCAGAGTCATACTGCTATTGATAGTCTAAGATGTCCATATATATGGATATCTTTTTAGTCATCACTATTAGAACCAACTATAATAATTAGAAGAGACAAGTTTATAAGAATTATTATATTCCAAAATAATAATTCTTTTAAAATATTCTATGGGGTGGCGAGCCTTCGGCTCGCTCCCCTAAATTCAAAAAAAAAGATAGTCGCTTTCTATTGTATATATCCTGATGTATATACCACAGTATATACATTAGACACTCCATATAACAGAGCTACCGCTACTAGGATCAACTCCAATATAACAAGGAATACTAAGTATATAAGTCTATATATAACAGAACAGATATAATAGAGTATAAAGGTTCTAAGAGGCTTAAACCCCTAAATAACGGCACTTCAGAGCGTGCGCTGTGTTGCAAATAGCTTCAGAGGTAGTATACCTCTGAAGTAAATAAACTATATAAAAGTACGCTCTGAAGTGAAGGAAATATACTCAATAGTGCGAACTTCTTACACATAAAATTGCATTATTCAATTAACTACTCATTTAATGTAATCACCCTATTCAATTAACTAAGAAATAACATCACCTCTCTTTTTTAGCTATTAATAGCTATTTATACCTCTGTTTCCTCTGGAACTTCCTCATCCTCAAGTATTCCAGCACTCTTAAGTTGGTTAATCTTAACACTCAAATCTGAAGCAGTATCAAAATACAGCTTAAACCTATTACCAGCTTTACCAAACTCATAGCTATTAGGCTTTTCAGTTCTATTAGTTATTGTATGTGATTCCATTTTATGTAAAAAATACAAATATTAATGCAATAACAGAAGCTGTAATAGAAGTTCCATGTAAAAATCCCATTATATATTCTTCCATTTTATTCAAATGCTGATTTAGCTTGTTTAACTAAGTCAATAGCTAATTCCATTAAATCTTTTGGCTCAATTTGAGCTTTCTTATGTTCATTTAATGAACAATAGATATCCTTAGCATAACTTGTATACATTGTTGCAGTTCCATTAGGCTTAGCATATTGTTTTACTGTTATACCTGCATCTCCCATACCTTTCTGAACATCATCACTATCAAATTCTTCAAAGGCTTCATTAGGTATACCTAGGTATGACTTAATATTACTAAAAGTCTTTCCATTAACTTCTCTAGTAGTTATCTCAACGCTGATAAGCTTATTAACAACATCCCTAAGCTGGTCATATACCATTGCATCAAAGCAATTCATTTTACCTTTATCAGTATCAAAGGCAACATATGGAGTTCCCATCTTAGTTTGCTTGTTCTCAAATCCACTAATTGTTAATCTTGTTTTCATTTTGTAACCTCCTGAGTTTTAATTAAATCTGATCCTGCTAATTTTCTAATTCTATTCATTATTGCAATTTCAACAGGCTCACCTTTTTTAACAAGTATATCTGATGTAATTAACCTAATAAATTCTTTAACATCTTTTTGTCCATACCAAAACTCTTCATTAATTCCTATTGTTTGAGCTAATAAAAGACTTCTTGCTTGTTTCTCACTTAAATTAAATGTCATCTTAATTCTGGTCCTGCTAATTCATTTAATTTATCCCATATTTTCTCAATAGCATCGGTCCATTCAATAGTATCTGTTATTTCTTCTTTAACCAACCTAATAAATTCTTTAACATCATTTATTTTGATAAAGTGAAACATATCTTTTGGATCTGAATAGTTTTCATCTATCTTCTCACTTAAATTAAATGTCATATTAATTCATCTCCTGCTAATTGATTTATTTTATCCCTGTATTCTTTTTCACTATGAGGACTTTTATTAAACTCTTGAATCAACCTAATAAATTCTTTCACATCTCTTTTTAAAAAAGCATCTTCTCTTATTATTTCTTTTCCAAAATTATCTTCAGGAATTCTTGTTGGTTCATCCTCTTCTCCCTCTTCCATTTTAAACATCTTCTCACTTAAAGTTTTAAATTCTTTTTCCATTTTATGTGCGTGATGGGGGCGTTGATGGCTCAGGTATATAAAAAACCTGCTCAATCACAACGTTTATCCCCCTTTTGATTGAGTTTAAACTGCCTGTAAAATCTTGCAATTCTTAATATAAACTTATCCCATCTATTATTTGTAAGTGTATTTGCTTTCTTAATTCTCAATAACTCTTCAAATTCTCGTTCTGTAAATTTAACATGAATTGCTTTCATCTTAACCCCTTACCAATAACATCGTCGATAATATCTCTAATAAGTTTAGAACTAAACATAGCTCTATCATTTTGAAATCTTGATTTTATTATCTTAAAACATCTCTTAACATCTTCTAAGTCAAATGTATTGTCGTGACGCTTCAATTTAGTTAGATCAAACTTATGAGGTTTTTTTTTAGATTCCATTTTAAAATAGAAGTTCAAGGATAAACCAGACCAATATAGCTCCTATTATTACCTCAGACCATGTTTCTTTGTATTCCATAATACTAAGTAAAAAACTAAGTTTATAAGTCTTTGGGTTTTAGAAAGATTATGTTCCACCGATTTGAATTGCACAAAAATTTATGTCTTCAACTGTTACAGTTCTAGCAGTTCCTGAGTCTGAAGTTATCCAAAACTCTAAGGTATCATTAGCTGCAACATCAACTATGCCTGACATTGTCATGTTTCCAACATCTGCAGCAACTCCTAAAGTTCTTCCAGCATGAATGTTATTGAAAACACCAGTCCCATTATTCTTATACATTTCCACAGAAATAACATGAGCAGCACCTGAACTATTTTTAATTGATATACTAGAATCTATTTTATATTTTCCTGCTTTAACAACTGTAATATGGTCATTTGCATGGCTTGGTGTCATCCCATTTGATTCTCCATCTGTATCAAAGATTGTAATTTGAGTTTTAGTTGTGCTTGTTGATGTTAGTGTTGTGTTATCTCTAGCATAAATCTCAGCAAATAATAATCCACTGTCCTCAGTATTAAAATATAAATCTCCATTAAGTCTGCTTGGATTTGTATCAAGTGAATAGATTGCCCAACCATTAGTTACAGTTCCGCCGCTTGCAGGAGCTGCCAGATATATATTATATAAATTATCAATAGTTCCTTTTTGTGCAAATGGAAATAGCGCCAGTCCATAGCAATTAGTAACAGCAGAACTTGAACCTGCTGTTGAGTGAATACCATAAACACATTCTAGTGATTTAAAATTTACAGCTCTTCCATCAAATCCAGTTGCTCCAAGCATTTGATAACGACCTCCTCTTAACTGCCCGCTGTTTGTTTTTGTTGCATCTACTACAACACTTACAGTTGCATTAAAACATGTATTATTATATGTCCCATCTACTGTTGTTGTTGGATTAAAATTTACATTTACTCCATGTCTATTGCTTAAATTTACTGGTGTAAAAACTATGAATACTTTACTACTTGTATTTTGTAGTGTTCCTAAACTAATATTTCCACCTGTAAATAAGTTCTGACTTGCATCTGTCCAATCAATATGTTTATTGGTTACAAAATTTTTTAATATGTCATGGTCTACTTCTGCCTCTACAACTGATACTGTAACTGTATTAGGTGGCACTGCTATATCTAATTGTATTCCATTACCTGCTAAGAATGAAAAATCATTTGCATCAACATATTCTTTATTAGTAATGTGTTTTGCAAGTGTTGGAGTATGTTCTACTGTCCCCTCTTTAGAACTAACAACTTGTGTTTTAATATGAGGGTCTATATTCTCTCTAGCATTATCATAACCTACTGCTCCTAGCTTTGTTTTTCCACGAGGATCAGGATTGAAAAAATTGCCTATGTTTTTAGGTCTTGCCATTATAATTAATTATGTGCTTGAGACTAATTCCCATTTAGTAGAACCTCTAACCCAGAGCTTAGCACCTGACATTATTAATTGTCCAGAGATTGCATTAGCATGATAGTCTGCTCCACTGATTAAATCTGCAGTTGGAATTGTTATTGTTCTCGGTGCTATGTCTTCTACGATTTCTGCCATTATGAACTATCCACCTCAATCAGATTTATTTGTTGACCATTAGCTGTTGGAACAAAGTATAGTCCTGCTCCACTTACTGCTATTAAAGGAGAGATTGCATCAACAGTTGTTTTAATTTCAGCTCCACTAATATCAAATACTCCATGATTGGTTAATGTTAAATCTCCTCCGGCTGTCATTTTTTCTCCACCTCAGTTTTAGGTTTTAATTCTTCATCAATCTCTTTTTTAAATTCATTATAATAATTTTCATAGTATGGAGTTGCACCATCTTTAAACATCTTCCCTAATCTTTTTCTATTTTCTGCTGTCATTATGCTTGTGTATTAGAAATAAGGCAAACAGCTTCAGGATTTTTTAACTGAGCAGTTCCAACTTCCCATGCTCTAATAGTAAATTTAATTCCCGGGTCTTCAATAGTATTAACAGTCAATCCTTTTGCAGTCTTCCAAGTACATGCCTCTTTTGCAATTACAACTGCAGCATAATCATCTGTTACAGAATTACTTACAATTATATTTAATCCTAATATTCTACCTACTCTTCCATTCCTTGTAACATCAGAAGTAAAGAACTGTCCTGCATTTCTTACATTAGCATTACCCATTAAGTTTGCAAAGTCTTTCGGAGTTACTAATAAATGTCCATTTGAATAAGGGTTATAATTATCTACAGCAATCTCTTTAATAGCATTTAATATATCTTGTATTGGGTCTTGATTTGCAATAGTTGCAGAGTCCCATTCATTACCTGCATTAATACTTACAGAATTAATATTAACAGGAGTTGGTGTACTTCCAACAACTTCAACTAAAGTATTCCATATCTCAGTATCTACTGATTTAGTAACTGCTCTTGCAATTCTTAATAATGTTCTTGCAACAACATCTATCTCATTAGTAGTTGCATCTTCCCAAGATATAGTTCCTTTTACAGCATGTTTTATATGTCTGCTTGATGCCTCTGTCCATGTAACATCTGCATCTGGGAAATTAGCTAATCGTGAAACACCTTTAACATTTCTAGTTCCAGAAGCTGTTAAGTCTGCAGCAGTTTCTATTTGATAAGTCTCTTTCCATGAACTCGAGCCCTGAACTAAACACAAAGTTTTCATAGTATAAGTTTGTAAAGCAAATCCTGTTACAATCTTAGAAACATTTTCTGCTCTTAAATCTGCCATACCTACTGAGTCTGCCATATTATAAATTACCTCTTGTTAATACTTCAATTACATCACTTCCTACACCATCTTGTAATGCTCTGCCTACTGATTGTCCTGAGACTAAATCACCCTCTTCAAAATAAGCTCTGATAAAATTAGCTCCTGACATACAGACAACTTCACCTGTAAGTATAGCTTTACTATTAGCATGAATTGTTAAGTTAGCAATAACATTTTTTAATACACCAATATTCTCTGCTGCATCACCAGTCTCTTTTTCTGCAGCTGCAATACCACCAAAGATTTCGTGACTAAAAGTTCCGGCACCGCTTGTAGTTCTTGGATCAACAAGGTTACATAGAGTTCCTTTCTCTATAGCAATAGCTCCTGATACAGTCAAATCTATTACATCCCCTTCATCACCTAATTTTTCAACTATCACAGCTTCGTTTACCATGCATTATATATGTCTCAAGATATATTTAAACTTTGTGGTTTAATTTCTCTCTCATCTCTTTCTGGAATAAGTTATATTGGTTATCAACCTCTGCCTCAGCTTCGGCATACCCTATCTTATATAAGAACATTCCAAACAGATAGCAGAATATAGCATATATTACTGCTATCCCTAAGGTTGTCTTGACATCATTACTTGCCAAACCAAAGAAAGCAATAAGATATTTGATATAGCTAGTAATTCCATAGCCCATATCAAAGTATCTCTTATGTAATGCTAATTTATATTTAAATGTTCTCTGCACCTGTTTTTTCATCGTAAGTATCTTCCTTATATCCTATTGGATATATTGTAACATGAGCTTTATGGACTGGTAAATACTTGGCTTTGAAATCTATTGGGGGTATCTTCTTTAGCCCCATCATCTTCCTAATCATAGTTCTTGGAACTTTAAATTTTTCTTCAGATGGTTGTGCATCCCATAGTGTCCTCATCATATTCTGAAGACATGGTTCAGGAAATGCAACCTCATATAAATTAATAGGTCTGACTCCAACTTGGAGATTATGTTGTCCTTTAAATTTTCCTTTGGGAACATTCCATGGAAGAACCATAGATGATAAATTATTAATAAATCTCTGTTGTTCATGTAGTATACCTCTAGTTAATATTGTTAAGTGCATCTTAAAATCTTCCTGTCATGTTCTGAACGTGTCTCGATTTATTTGCAAACAAGCATCCCCCTATCTGTCCTTGGTATTGCCAGATTCCTTTTTTTAAAAATGCTTCATCTATATCTAATTCTATGTATCCTTCATCCATTAATCCTTCAAATACATTTACAGCCCAATTTATAGCACTCCCATATCCTACAACATAACCAAGAGTAAAGAAAATCAACCCCACTATTATTATAATTAAGATATACTTCAGCTCAAAATATTTCATTTAGCTTCTGGTAAGAGTATATTCTCAGAACTTTCTATAAAGTTATTAGCAAAATCTTCAGCACTTATTTCTTTAGGAGCTTCTGATTTAGTTCCGGCTTCTGCTCTTCCCCCGAGTTCTTGTCTAGCCATCATCTCTTCCTGTCTGTCATTCTCTTTTTTCATATCTTTCACAACAGTCTCCATCCTTTGTCGTTCTTGACGAGCTGACTCAATAAGCGTAGAGCTTTCAGGCTTATCCCCCTCTTTAGTATCGACTGGTTTTTCTTCAGGTTCTTTCTTCTCTTCTTGTTTTTTCTCTTCTTCACTCATCTTCTAACCCCCTTTCATTATTTTTAATTGTGGTAATGATAGACCTGCAAGTAATCCAATCATAGTAAATATAATAGTTCTAACAGTTCCATTAATTCCATAATACATAGCACATATCTGTAAGATTGTCAGACATATTATTGCAGTTATTATTATATGTTTATCTTTCATTTTTCAAATTGAGCTAAATTAAATAAAAGTTCTTCAGGTCTTAATGATGCTTGTCCTGTTGCTGCTGTATTTTCAACTGCTAAAACTCTTCTTAATATTGCTTCTCTTGCACTTCTTGCATTTTG
>SDBU01007751.1_pt1 | contig 12316 bp, 10 predicted proteins | sample 2277071 | NCBI WGS metagenome assembly SDBU01 (sample SAMN10397929, study PRJNA504765) | marine sediment metagenome | isolation source: marine sediment core GS08_GC12, 126 cmbsf | place: Arctic Ocean: Gakkel Ridge, Loki's castle | collected 2008
TGCAAAATATGAAACTATTAGATTATACCCCCGTCTTTTTATAAAGTTAGTTTTTGCAAAAATAATATTCGGGGGACCCATGCATTACCTTTTAACTGAAGAACAAAAAATGATAGTAGATATTTGCCGCCAGATAGTTGATGAGAGGATCAAGCCTGTCAGGGCAGAGCTTGATGAGAAAGCGGAATTTCCCTGGGAGATAATCAAGGAGATCGCAAAGAGTGATCTATTCAGGCTTTTTGTACCAGAGGAATATGAAGGAATGGGTACCGGGATATTTGAAGTATGCCTTGCGACAGAGGAGCTTTCGAGAGGAGACCTTTCGGTAGCCACTTCTTTTGCTGCTTCCGGACTGGGTCTCATACCGATAAATGTCGGTGGAAATGACGAGCAGAAAAAAAGATTCCTTCCCCAGCTTGCAAGCGGTGAAAAACTTGCTGCATTCGGCCTGACTGAAGCGGAGGCAGGCAGTGATGCCGGCGCTATCAGGACCACTGCTGTAAAAGATGGGGATCATTATATATTAAACGGGACCAAGCAGTGGATAACCAATGGCGGGGAAGCAGATATATATACAATATTTGCAATGACAAATCCTGAAAAAGGTGCAAGGGGCGCAAGTGCAATAATAGTGGAAAAAGGTACACCCGGTTTTGAATTTGGCAAAAAGGAAGAAAAGCTTGGGATCAGGGCATCTGCCACAAGGGAACTTATCTTTACCGATTGCAGGGTTCCTGCAGAAAACCTCCTTGGACGCGAGGGAATGGGATTTATCATAGCCATGAAGACTTTTAATGAGTCAAGACCGGCTGTAGGTGCCCAGGCAGTAGGTGTAGCACAGGGAGCACTTGAGGAAGCCCTTGAATACTCCAAGGTAAGGAAGCAGTTTGGTGCACCGATATCTTCATTCCAGGCAATCCAGCATATGCTGGCAGATATGGCGACAAGCGTGGAGGCGGCAAGATCTCTTGTATACCATACGGCCAGGGTCATCGATAGCGGTGACAAGAATGCATCAAGGTTATCAGCGATGTCAAAACTCTTTGCCTCGGATATGGCCATGAAAGTCACAACAGATGCTGTCCAGATCCTTGCAGGATATGGATATATGAGGGAATATCCGGTCGAGAAGATGATGAGGGATGCAAAGATAACCCAGATATATGAGGGAACGAACCAGATCCAGAGAAATATCATTGCGCTGGATATGATCAAAAGAGGTGTTATTTAAATGAAAATAGCAGTTTGTATAAAGCAGGTGCCGGGAACAACCGATATAAAAATAGATCCGGAAACAAATACCCTGGTAAGGCAGGGGATTGAGAATATTATAAATCCTTTTGACTCATATGCCGTTGAAGAAGGTGTCAGGATAAAAGAAAGAATGGATGCTGATGAGGGGTATGCGGATGACTCGGAAGTCATTGCCATGACTATGGGGCCTCCCCAGTCAGAAGAGATGCTAAAGGAAGCTGTAGCGGCCGGTGTGGACAGAGTAGTGCTGCTCTCAGACAGGGCTTTTGCCGGAGCAGATACCTGGGCAACCTCCACCACTCTTGCGATGGCTGTCGATAAACTTGAGGATATTAAACTGGTAATATTTGGCAAACAGACCCTTGACGGTGATACCGGGCAGGTCGGTCCGGAATTTGCACAGAGGATGAATATACCTTTTGTGGGATATGTAAGCGAAATAATGGAAATATCTGCTAAAAAGATAAAAGTAAAAAGGCTGGCCGAGGACAGGTATGAGATATTTGAAGTCAGGCTTCCTGCAGCGATTTCTGTTATCAAGGATATAAACATTCCCAGGGTGCCTTCACTGAGAGGAAAGATGAAAGCTAAAAGCGCAGAGGTCCCTGTTTGGACCGCAAGTGATCTTGGAGCCAGTGAAGATGAGGTCGGACTTTCAGGTTCGTATACACAGGTAGTAAAGATCTTTACGCCAAGGGTGGTATATGATGTAAGCATGATAGAGGGAACACCTGAAGAACAGGTTGAAAAATTGTTTAAAAATCTTAAAAGTTTAAATATAGTCAGTTAGGGGGATTACTGGTTTATGGAGATCAGGGTAAATGAAAGTACCTGTACAGGATGCAGCCTATGCAAGGGTGTCTGCCTGTATGATGCCATTGAAATAAAGGATGGCATAGCAGTTATCGGTGAAACTTGCGTTTTCTGCGGAGCATGTGTAGAAAGCTGTAAGTTTGAATCGATTGAGATAATAGGGCTGGACGAGGAAGAAAAGGACTTTTCTGACTACAGGGGAGTATGGGTATACCTTGAAGCTCACGGAAATGAGCTGTCCGATGTCGGATTTGAGCTCCTGAGCGAGGGCAGGAAGCTTGCTGACGAACTCAAGGTACCGCTTTCAGGTATTGCCATCGGCAGCGGAATAGAGAAAAATGCCGGGATAGCTTTTCAATATGGCATGGATAAACTATATATAATAGATGATCCTGTTTTTGAAAATAATATTGATGATATTTTTTCAAAAGCACTCGTTCAACTGATAAGCAAGCACAAGCCTGAGATATTCCTGGCTGGGGCCACATCTTTTGGAAGGACACTGGCACCGAAAGTAGCAGCGATTCTTAAGACTGGGCTTACTGCCGACTGCACAGGACTGACTATAGATGATGAGAAAAAAATACTACTCCAGACAAGACCTACTTTTGGAGGGAATATACTTGCCACCATAATCACGAGGAATGCAAGACCACAGATGGCTACTGTAAGGCCGCATGTGATGGAAAAGAAAATAATAAATGAAGATCCTGGTGATATCAAGGATAAAATAATCAAGATAGAGATAGATCCGAAGAATTTCAAGACTAAATATAAGATGCTCGGTACCGAGACTGAAAAAGGCGAGAAAATAAATATAACTGATTATGAAGTGATCGTCTCGGGCGGAAGAGGGCTCGGCGGCGGTGAAAAGTTTGAGCTTCTAAAAGAACTTGCCGACACCTTGAGCGGTGTGGTAGGCGCCTCAAGAGCTGCTGTTGATTCCGGATGGATCTCGTATCCGCATCAGGTGGGGCAGACAGGCAAGACCGTGAATCCCAAGATCTATATAGCATGCGGTATTTCCGGGGCCATTCAGCATCTGGCAGGGATGCAGACCTCTGATATAATAATTGCGATAAACAAGGATTCGAATGCGCCGATCTTCAAAGTCGCAAATTATGGTATAGTAGGGGACCTGTTTGAGATAATACCGATGCTGATAAAAAGGATAAAAGAGGGGAAACCCCTGATTTAATATTTAGCTGTATGCTCAGTGTGCAAATCCAGCATTTAAAGTATTTAGGGCAACACTCCTGGTCAAATACGAAAAAAAACTTTTTTCGGAATATAGCTACTAATACTTGATATTTTTCTCCCATTTCACAAAAAGTGATTTGAAATCTCCAGTAGTGGAAAAATTATTATATGACACTTCAAAATTATCAAGTATTTTTGCCGTGATAAGTTCCCTGTCAGCAGCTTTGCCCAGGATCTTCTGAATACTTGTGGCCATATTATCCAGTTCACCCAGTGTTTTATCGTCAATATTCACATTTATCCCTACTCCAAGGATTATTATCTGAAGTGTACTTTCTTTTTTTAATTCAGAAAGTATGCCTCCAAGCTTATGTTCACCATAGTAAAGGTCATTGGGCCATTTTATATCGATACTTATGCCACAAGTGTCCATAAGCGCCTCCGAGATGGAGAAGGCTGTAATAAGGGTAAGATTGGGAAGCTCTTCCGGACGGATATCTGTGATGATTATCAGTGAAAACCAGAGCCCTCCTCTAGGAGAAAGCCATTTGCGCCTGAAGCGTCCCCTGCCGCTCGTCTGTATGTCTGCAAGGACAAGCATACCGTCAAGCTTTTTAAGGTCTTTGCCCTGGCTTTTTTTTATTAATTCCCCGGAATAATCATTAGTCGAACCAATGCTGTTAAAATATTTAAGTTTTCGCCCGAATTTAGAAGTAGTGAGTAATTTATTGAATTTTTCGGTATCAAAGTTTTTCATAATATGATTTTTAATCACAACGATTTTAATATGTCACATAAATCAATTTGCACACTATTATCAAAATAAAATACTATAAAAATGATAAGATAATAAGGAATATAATGAAATTACTTTTTTAAAAAATTCCAGTTTCATATACTAGGAGCCTGTCCAACCCTTCGGGCAGACTCTATTTTTATACATAATTCGTTTTTCGTCATCGCGGGTACCATATCGCTTCTTCCTCAGGCCTTGATCTGTTCAAAAATATCAGCCTGCAAGCCTGAGTCCAGTTCCAGGGCATGCTCCTAGCTTATTAAATATCCTCTTAAGGCTCCTTTGGTTGAAACCATAAAAACAGTACTCCGTCTAAAAATTAAGCCACACCAGGTTTAAATAATATAAAAGATAAATTTGGTATAGAAGGGTTTAATTATGTCAAAAATGACAAAAAAGGATATAGAAAATATTATTCCCCACCGCGACCCCTTTCTTTTAATCGATGAGATCCTGGAAATAGAACCAGGGAAGAGGATCAAGGGTGTAAAACATGTCAGTGAAGAAGAATATTATTTTAAGGGTCATTTTCCCGGGAACCCGATAATGCCGGGTGTACTCCAGGTAGAGACTATAGCGCAGGCTGGTGCAGTTGCTGTACTGATACTGCCTGAAAATAAGGGCAAGCTGGTATTATTTGCAGGAATTGATAAAGCAAGGTTCAAGAGAATGGTCAAACCGGGTGATGAGCTTATAATAGAAGTAGAGATCGAAAGTTTCAGGCGCAATATCGGCAAAGGAAAAGGCAAAGCCACAGTAGATGGTAAACTTGCATGCGCCGCAGATATTATGTTTGCACTTGGTTAGCTCTTGTTTGGATCTTGATCGGCTAAGGTTGGTTAAAGAAACAAGATCATATAAATTCAGTTTAAGGCAAATACATATTTTGTCATGGAAAGGCATATAAGATTTGATAAATAAAGTAGGATCCGGCGGACAAAACTCAAAAATAGCCCTGATGTTTCCGGGACAGGGGTCCCAATTTGAAAAGATGGGACAGCAATTCTTAAGGTTTAATAGTAAATATTTAGACTATTTCGAGAGGGCAGCAGAAGTACTAAAAAAGGATCTGCTGGAGATCATAAATGGAGAAGATAAAGATAATAGCTTAAATGATACCCGTTTTTCCCAGGTCGCAATATTCTGTTTGAGTAGTGCCTTATTCGATTACCTTAAAGGAGAGCTCTCCCTTGGTAAAAAATATATAAATACGATCCTGGGCCATAGCCTCGGTGAATACAGTGCACTCTATGGCTGTGGAGCATATACTTTTGAAAAAGGTCTTGAACTTGTAGCATATAGGGGAAAAATAATGAGTGCAGCCGATAAAACTGCCAGAGGTATGATGGCAGCGGTACTTGGAGCAGGATCTGAGTCAATAGAAGATGTACTGGAGGGCTATAAAGATAAAGTATTCATTGCAAATTATAATGATCATACCCAGATAGTCATAAGCGGTTATGAAGACGAAGTAGTGAAAGCTATGTCAGACCTTAAGGAAAAAGGGATAAAAAAAGTAATCCCGCTTAAGGTAAATATAGCCTCACATTGTCCACTTATGAGCAGTGTCTCCGAAAGTCTTGGAGATTTTATTGAGACCAGTATTAATTTTGATGACCCGGAAATACCATTTTTGTCCACAACCGAAGTTTCATACAGAAATGGAAAAGACATAAAGGACACCCTTAAGGGACAACTTGTAAATCCTATCAAATGGGTGGACAGCATAGATCTTCTTCTTAGCAGGGGAGTAGATACTTTTATTGAAATCGGGCCCGGGAAGGTATTGTCAGGACTTACCGCGAGGATCGCACGGAAGAATAAAAAGGATATCACTGTACTAAACACAAGCGATCTTGGGGATATTGAAAATACTATTAGTAAATTACAAGAGAGAGGATTACTTGATGAAGCTTGAAAATAAGTTAGCCATTGTAACTGGCGGAGCAAGAGGAATCGGTAAAAAAATATGTGAAGCATTTTTAAAAGAGGGCGGAAGTATTGCTATTTTTGATGTAAATGAAGAAGAAGGTAAGAAAACTGCTAAAGAATTCAATGAGTCATTTGGCAGCGGGAAAGCGGAGTTCTACAAAGTGGATATTACCAGTGAAAAAAATGTTGAAGATACAGTCAATACAATTATTGATAAGAGCGGAGCCATTGATATTCTTGTAAACAATGCAGGGATCACGATGGATAATCTCATGCTCAGGATGAGTGTTGATGATTGGAAAAAGGTAATAGACATCAATCTTACCGGAGCATTTATATGCTCAAAATTTATAGTAAAGCACATGATGAAGGCAAGGAGCGGAAAGATAATCAATATATCCTCGATCGTCGGAGTACACGGTAATGCGGGCCAGGCAAATTACTCTGCTTCTAAGGCAGGATTGATAGGGCTCACAAAGACCATGGCAAGGGAACTTGCAGGAAGAAATATCCTGGTAAATGCAGTAGCCCCCGGATATATTGAAACAGAGATGACGGGTAAACTTTCAGACAAGGTCAAAGAGGCCCTCCTTGGACAGATCCCCACAAAAAGGCTTGGCAGTGTAGATGATGTTGCTAATTCAGTACTTTTTCTGGCTGGCAGCGATTCAGACTATATAACCGGTACTGTGCTGGGTGTTGATGGTGGAATGGGCATCTAAGGAATAAACAATCATAATTATTATTAAGGAAATGAGATATTAATGTCAAATATTGCCAAAGGCGAAAGAAGAGTTGTTGTCACAGGTCTTGGTCTTATAACTGCGCTTGGATTGGATCTGGAAAAAAGCTGGAACGGGCTTACCGGTGGAAAGTCAGGGGTAACCCCTGTCGAGAGGATCGATATATCAAAACTAGCCAGCAGGATAGCTGCACAGATATATGATTTTGAACCCAAAGAACATATGGATTTTAAAGCCTCGAAAAGGATGGACAGATTTTCACAGTTTGCGGTTAAATCCTCAAAGGATACTGTTGCTGACAGTGGGCTTGTAATCGATGAAAAAAATGCACATAGGGTAGGAGTCATTGTTGGAAGTGGTGTTGGCGGACTTTCCACTCTGGAACAGCAACATATAAGGCTACTGGAGAAAGGTGAAGACAAAGTGAGTCCTTTTGTTATACCTATGATGATTGCAAATATGGCTGCGGCGCATGTTTCAATAGTCATAGGTGCAAAGGGACCGGTATCTACGACCTCGACTGCATGTGCGGCAGGATCCAATGCCATTGGTGATTCTTTTGAGATAATAAAGAGAGGACTTGCAGAAATTATGATAGCCGGTGGAAGCGAGGCTGCAATAACACCGATAGGGATGTCAGGCTTTTCAAATATGAATGCGATGTCTGGCCGTAACGATGATCCTGAAGCTGCCTCCAGGCCTTTTGATAAAGACAGAGATGGATTTGTGATGGGTGAAGGCTCTGGTATGATAGTGCTGGAAGAACTCGAGCATGCTCTTGCAAGGGGAGCTAAGATATATTGCGAGATGTTTGGGTATGGGATGTCCGGTGAGGCTTTCCATATAACCGCTCTTGAAGAATCTGGAACAAATGTAGCACGATGTATGTCTATATGTTTAGAAGAGGGTAATATTGCAAAAGAGGAAGTAAATTATGTAAATGCACACGGCACTTCCACTATTTTAAATGATGCGATTGAGACTACAGCAATAAAAAAGTGTTTTGGAAAGCACGCTTATGAATTAAATGTGAGTTCAACGAAATCAATGACCGGTCATTGTCTCGGAGCTTCCGGTGCAATTGAAGCGGTAGCGTCGATAATGGCGATAAAAAATGATATAATTCCACCGACGATAAATCTTGACAATCCAGACCCGGCATGCGATCTGGACTATACTGCAAAAGTAAAACAGGAAAAGGTTGTAAATGTGGCTATTTCCAACTCTATGGGGTTTGGCGGTCATAATGTAACACTGGGATTTAAAAAATATGACAGATAAGAATAAAATAAGAAAATGTAAGTCATGCAATAAGGATATTGAAAGAGAAATATATTTTTTAAATCTACAGGTATGTCCATATTGCAATAATCATTCCTATATCAGCTGCAGAGAGAGAATGCAGATAACTACAGACGAAAACAGCTTTACAGAGCAAAACGGAAACTTGAGTTCTGTCGATGTTTTAAAATTTTATGACCTAAAATCTTATCCTGATCGTTTAAAGGAAGCCAAGTTAAAGACCAGCCTTAGTTCCGCGATAATAATAGGCGAAGCGAAAATAAATGGATATGAAGTTGCTGTTGGGGTTATGGATTTTAGTTTTATGGGCGGCAGTATGGGAAGCGTTGTCGGTGAGAAAATAAAGAATCTGGCAGATTTGAGCATAGAAAAAAATATTCCCTTGATACTTTTTTCTGCATCGGGTGGAGCCAGGATGCAGGAGGGAATAATCTCCCTGATGCAGATGGCAAAAACTGTATCTAGCGTTAGAAGGGTCATGGAAAAAAAGATCCCTTATATTTCAGTTATTACCCACCCTACTACCGGAGGGGTTAGTGCGAGTTTTTCCACGGTTGCAGACATAATTATTGCAGAGCCGGGAGCGCTGTTTTGTTTTGCAGGACCCCGTGTCGTAAAGCAGACTATAAAAAAAGATATGCCCCCGGATTTTGGCATGACTGAAAGAAATCTGAAAAACGGGCAGGTAGATATGATCATTAATAGGGGAGAGATGAAGGAAACACTTTCAAAATTAATAAGACTATTTAAAGGTTAAGATGGATCTAAAAAAATTAGGGGATGTTCCTAAAAGTTATGTTAAAGAAATTCTAAATTCCCTTTCAAAACTTGATAAATTAAAGAAAGTTCCTTTCTTTACAGGTATTCATTTTAAGGATACCGAAGATGATCTGAATAAAAAAATCGATGATTACAGGAAGGTGGACAGGGAGTCCGGAAGGATCTGGAAGATCGTGGAGCTCTCCCGTGATGATGGAAGGCCGCAGTGCCAGGATTATATAAAAGGCATCTTCACAGATTTTGTCAGTCTTTCAGGAGACAGGCTTTCCCTGGAGGATCAGTCAATAATGGCGGGTCTTGGGAAAATAGGAGGCAGGACAGTGGCAGTTATCGGCCACAATAAAGGTAAGGATATAAAGGAAAGGATAAAATATAATTTTGGATCCAGCGTTCCGCAAGGATATAGAAAATCCCAGAGAATAATGAAGCTGGCAGATAGATTTGGTTTTCCAATAATAACATTTGTTGATACCCCTGGAGCATATGCAGGAGTAGATGCTGAGGACAGCGGCCAGTCAAGCGCTATAGCACACAGTATACAGCTTATGTTTGAACTGAAGGTACCTGTGATAGTCGTACTTATTGGCGAAGGCGGAAGTGGAGGAGCCCTCGCACTGGCTGTTGGAAATGAAATAGCGATGCTTGAAAATTCGACATATTCTGTAATATCTCCTGAAGCTTGTTCCGCGATCCTATGGAAAAATCCTTCAGGTACAAGACTGGCGGCAAGAGCTTTGAAGCTTACTTCAAAAGATCTTTTAAGACTCGGTATTGTTGACAGGATAATAAATGAACCCATAGGTGGAGCGCAGAATGATCCCAAGAGGATGGTAAGAATAGTAAAAAGATACATCTCGGACGCAATAGGCAGACTGGGTAAGTCTAGTGGTGAAGAACTTGTACTTAAGAGAGCAGAGAAGTTTGAGAATATGGGATCTTTTATAAGGGAATAATAAAGAACCCTATTTACCGACAAAAAGGACTACGGAAGAATCTAAAGAGATGAAGTGATCGGGGAGGGGCAACTGATCGAGTACCTCTCCATGTTGAAACGAATAATCCGTATCAATATAACTTATTTCTATTCCAATACCAAGAAGTCTAAGTTTTTCTGACGCCTGTTCAAGATCCAGTCCCGTAATATCCGGGACCTCGCTTAATGGCTCGGATGTAGATATCTTTAACTCTACCGTACTTCCGGATTTTATACTTGTTCCTGGTTGAGGTATAACTGAAACGACCAGCCCGGGTAGGGATATCTCCTCTGTTAGTGGGGTCTTGCTTGTTGTCACATTTATTCCCATAGATTCAAGATGATTTGAAGCATACACAAAGTCCAGCCCTATTATATTGGGGATCACTATAGTTTGACTGCCCTTACTAATGATAATATCTACAGCATCTTCTTCATCTGCCGCTTCACCAAAGGAAGGACTTTGCTTGATTATATGATCCCTTACAAACTCTTCAGAGTATTTCTCTGATATGGCACCAGTCTTAAGACCCATAGCTTCCAGTATCTCGCTGGCTTCCTGAAGCTCAAGTCCAATTATATTAGGTATCAAAAAGCTTGAGTTTTTACTGCCCATACTCACAATAACTTCTATGGTCCTGTCTGGAGTGATAATACCATTTGACATGGGGTCCTGTTCGATCACATAGTTTTCAGGAACAGTATCACTATATTGTTCCTCGATTATTTCTATATCCAGGTTAAAAAATGATAGTGTCTGTCTTGCGGAATCAATATGCATATCATAAATGGGGGGTATTTTTCCTTCTTCTTCTACTGCTACCGGTTCTTTTCCATAAAAAAGAATCGCATAAGTCAAAAATAGCGCAAAAAATATAATTGCGGCGGCTGCTGCTGTGGCAGTTATGGAATTTTTACTGATCCACCGGGCAAAGACATTTATGCTTTTGCGGTCCCTTCTGCTCTTTCCAAGCAATACCGGCTTGCCTTCAAGATAGTTATTAAGATCTCTTTTCAGGCCGTCAATATCTTCATAGCGGTTACCAGGATCCTTTTCCAGGCAAGTCATAACTATCTTCTCCAGTTTTAAGGGAATATCTGGAATCAGTAAAGACGGTTTAACAGGTTTTTCGCTAACATGCTTCAGGCTTATATCCACGGAAGTGTCACCCCTAAAGGGTGCATCCCCGGTAAGCATCTCATAAAATACTACTCCAAGTGAATATATGTCAGTCCTATTATCCAGGAAACTTCCACGTGCCTGTTCGGGAGATATATACTGGGCGGTCCCTACTATATTTAAGGTTTTTGTAATATCAGTATTTAAGGATTTGGCAATACCAAAATCAGTGACCTTTACTTTGTTTTCAGATGCTATAAGGATATTTTGCGGCTTTATGTCTCTGTGTATAAGATTATTATTATGGGAAAACATGAGAGCTTCACATATTTGAATGACAAGATGCGTGGAAACTTTGGGCTCAAGGGCCCCCTTTCGGTCAATAAGTTCTTTGAGGGATACACCATCCACATACTCCATTACGATAAAGTATGAATCATCAAATTTACCCCAGTCATAAATATCAACGATATTTGGATGTTTTAGTTTTGCCAGGATCTGGGCCTCACTTTTAAAACGGGCAATAAAATTCCGGTCACCTGCATAATTTCTTGAAAGTATCTTTATGGCAACCTTGCGCTTGAGTTTAAGATCTTCTCCGAGGTATATATCGGCCATTCCCCCGGAGGCGATTTTTTCTACTATCCTGTATCTATTTGATATTAATATTTCTTTATCAAAATCCAAATCTATATAATCTTTCTAGAACCTGACTGCAATGACTGTGATATTATCATTTCCACCGTTTTTCAAAGCATTTTCAATAAGCTTCTTTGCAGTATTTTCAGGTTCCGGGTATTTTTCTGATATTGTTAAAATAATCTCATCTCTTAACATAGAATTCAGTCCATCAGAGCAGATGATAAGGGAGTCCCCTGGAAGGATTTTTAAGGTAAAATAATCAGGACTCACTTCATCAGATACGCCAAGCACATTTGTAAGGAAGTTTCTCCGGGGGTGGCTCAAAGTATCCTCATAAGTTATCTCCCCCCGGCGGTATAGTTCACCGACAAAAGTATGGTCCGATGTAAGGAGGTCAATATTTTTATCCCTGCAAAGATATGCCCGGCTGTCACCAATATGGGCAATATGGATATTGTCCTCATATAAAAAGCAAGCGGTAAAAGTAGTACCCATTCCGGAATATTCAGAACCTTTAAGTGATTTTTTAAATACTTCATCATTGGCAAGCTTGATAGATCTAATAATATTTTTTTTAATGGACCTTGTCTGTATTTTGGATTGCTTATTGATGCTTTCATTAAAGGATCTGACAAATGTATCAACTGACAAACTGCTGGCCACCTCTCCGGCGCGGTGTCCTCCCATTCCGTCAGCCACAATAAAGAGATTGTCTCCGGCATAGAAACAGTCCTCATTTTTATCACGCATATTACCTATGT
>SDBU01007752.1_pt1 | contig 12315 bp, 12 predicted proteins | sample 2277071 | NCBI WGS metagenome assembly SDBU01 (sample SAMN10397929, study PRJNA504765) | marine sediment metagenome | isolation source: marine sediment core GS08_GC12, 126 cmbsf | place: Arctic Ocean: Gakkel Ridge, Loki's castle | collected 2008
GCTTACTGTTTATCCCTTCTAGCATAAATATTCACCTCAAAAATGTCTATGTTCTTGTTCCTTTCAGGTTTTTTATTTAAAAACTGGGGGGTGGCAAGCGTAACAGGGGGTTGACATAAAAAATTATTGTGCTATAATTGTTATATCAAACGAAAGTAAAAGGTAGAAAATGAACCAGATCGTAACAGCTCAACTCTTGGCGGAGCAGCGGCGCAGGCTGATTCTGGAGCGGATCCGCGGGCGGGGGGCGGTTAAGACCTCGGAGCTGAGCAGGCTCTTCACCGTCTCCGAGATTACCATCCGCAAGGACCTCCAGGAGCTGACCGAGCGAGGGGAAATCCTCCGGACCCACGGAGGCGCAGTCACGCGGGATAGTCTCGCATTTGAACCCTCCTATCAGGAGAAGGTAGTCCTCCATGCTGAGGAGAAGCGACGGATCGGGCGGGCCGCGGCAGCGCTGATCGAGGAGAACATGGCCGTCTTCATCGGCAACGGGTCGACAACGATGGAGATCGTCCGGCACCTCGGTCTCGTCAAACCCTTCAAGGCCTTCACCAACGCCCTCACCCACGCCATCGAGCTCGCCGACTTCCCCGCTCTCGACCTCTCGGTGATCGGCGGCTACCTCCGCTGGAAGTCCTACGCCATGGTCGGCCCGCTGGCCAAGCGAGCCCTCGAGGGGGTCTATTTTGATCTGGTCTTCCTAGGAGTGGACGGGGTCTCATTGGAACAGGGGCTAACTATCCCTTCGCTAAACGAGGCGGAGACAGCACGGTACATTATGATGGCTGGACGAAAGACGGTCATCGTTGCCGATCACAGTAAGTTTGGTAAGGTAACCCATGGCAAGATTGTCAATATTGAGGAGGTAGACCAAATTACAACTGATGATGGAGGGGATAAAGAATACATGGAGAGATTAGCCGAGCTGGATGTTGAGTTGATTATAGCTTAGTTAAGCCCAATATTGGATGAAAAAGTTAATAAATTGGGGGACAGATGGAATAGTCACCGACTATCCTGATAGATTAGTTCACAAAAAATAAAATGTCCTAACAATGAATTTAGATTTTTTTTGAACGAAAAGGGAAAGATAGAAATAAATGGCCAAAAAGGAGGTGAGGAGGTAGGTAGGCCGATCCAGCTTGGGAAAAAGAAAGTTTTCTAAACAGAGAGAAAGTATTGGAAAATTAATTTCTCTTTTTAGGAGCTTTCACAGAAGAATGAAGCATGTCATGTTGTAGACACTCTATTAGGAGGTGATAAAAGGAGTTTAGAAGAAAAATCTGGCGTCGATCTAGATTTAATCCTAAAAAGGAGGTTTTGGAATGACCAAGAAAGTGAGGGAGTTGATGTTGGTAGGGTTGATTTTGGTAGGGTTAGCTTTGGTAGGTCTGTTCCCTTTGAACAAAGCTGCTATTGGCCAAGAAGAGATCATGTTGGACTTCGTCTTTCCAGTCCAGGTCGCCGGTCGTCTTGCTCCAGAAATGGAGGCCAAAGTTAGAGAATTTAATGCGACTCATGAAGGCATTCACGTTACTCCGATCTTTGGGGGGAACTACCACAATACAATAAGTATAGTAGAGCTGCGTATGGCTTCCGGCGACCCCCCCGATGTGTTTCTCGTGATGTATCCCCACACTTTACATTTCTACGGAAGAGATTCTCTAGAATGTTTAGATCCCTACGTTCGGGAAATGGGCAAAGAGTGGCGTGAGGATTTTGTTGACGCGTACTGGAAAATGGGGACCTATGGTGGCTCTCAATGGGCTATTCCTTATCAAGGCAGTACCCCTATCCTCTATTATAACGAGGAGGCCTTGCGTGAAGCGGGACTTGACCCTGAAGGGCTTAATACATGGGATGATGTCATCGAATACGCCAAAAAACTGACTATAAGAGAAGGTGGGGTACTAAAGCGTTGGGGCGTAGAAATAATGGTTGACGAGTGGGGTTTCCAGATGTTGGCTCTCCAAGCTGGTCAACACATCATTGGAGAGACACCGGGCAAAGTTACAATAGACACCGAGGCAGGCCGGGACGCGATGGCCTTCTATAACGATCTTGTGCACCGCTATAAAGTAGCGCCGAAGTTCAGGTTGTATGGCGATACCGCAGAGGACTTCGTAGCCGGAGAAACGGCCATGATGTGGAATACAACCGGGAGCCTTGCCTTCGTGCGAGATAATGCAACCTTTGACTGGAATGTTCGTTATGCACCGAAAAAGGTTCAGTACGCGGTGGCAATAGGAGGTGGAGCTCTCCATATACCTAAAATTTCGCCAGAAAGCCATAAAAAAGCCGCATGGACCTTCATAGAATGGATGGTAAGACCTGAGAATGTTGCTTGGTGGAGTTACACCAGCGGCTACATTCCATTCCGCATATCAGCGACAAAGTTTCTCGGAGAATATTGGGAGAAACTACCTCAAGCCAAGGTAGCCTTTAACCAACTTGAGTATGCGCGTAAATGGGCGGCATGGTATTCAGCCGGTGCAGTAATGAAAATAATAAACGATGGATTAGAGGAGGCAGTGGCTACTGGCATGGACCCAGCAAAATTTACACAGAAGCTCCAGAGGGACATTGAGCGGATCTACGCTCGGTACGAAGGAAAGAAAGTAGAGGAATGAAATAGGCGAAAGGTTTGGGGACCACCCCTTGGGGTGACCCCAAACCGATCCCTAATTTATAGTAGTCATTTTTCTCCCTTTGGCGTTGGGGATGAGAGCATAGGTGGATCGCCAATGGGGAGGTAAAGAGAAGATCGGGGTTTCGAGAGCATTTGCCTTTGGGCAGAGGAGCGGTTTGCGTAATGTAACAGCTTGATGCGGTGGTTTAAATGTCAGATTTTCCAGAGAGTGGACTGTTTAGAATTAGCCACGTTATTTGTCAGTTTATGTGGAGGTTAACACAAAAGTGACTAGGAAGACCAGTGAATTCCGCTTTCGGCGCGTTTTTACTACCATTTCCCCTTATCTGTATATCTTACCAGGCTTCTTCTTTCTCGCGTTTTTCACTTTTTATCCAATAATCTTTAGTGGTTACAGTAGTTTGTTTAGTTGGCTTGGTGCGGCTACTGGTGGTAAATACGTCGGGCTGGGGAATTACAAGTACCTCTTCAGCGATCCAAACTTCGCAAAATCCATGCTAGTTACCGTGCGTTATGTAACCATAACCAGTGTAGGAAGCGTAGGACTTGGCTTCTTACTAGCTGTCCTGTCCGGAGAAGCAGTAAAAAAAAGATTAAGAGGCCAAGGTTTCTTTAATAGCGGGTTTTTTTTCCCATATCTGGTTCCCTGGTCTGCAACGGCAATGATATGGCTTTGGCTTTTCCATCCCCTACATGGCTTTGTTAACGCTTTGTTGGGCACGGACATCGACTGGGTGCGAAGTTCAAATACTGCACTTTGGGCTATTATTATAGGCATGGTTTGGAAGATGACCGGTTATTACTTCATACTTTTTCTGGCGGGAATTCAACAAATTCCGATGGATTACTACGAGGCTGCAGAAATTGATGGGATACGAAGACATCAGAGACTTATCCATATTACTATTCCCCTCTTAACTCCTACATTTTTCTTTGTGGGGCTAATCGCTATTGTTAGTACCTTAGAAGCCGTCGACCTTGTTTACATTATGACCCAAGGAGGACCAGCTCGAGCTACAAACGTATTAATCTATTTCATTTACGAACGGGCATTTGTATACCAATTTTGGGGTGAAGCATTTGCAGCTAGTACAATTTTTTTGATTGCCCTTTTAGTATTTGTTGTAGCATACTTTTTTTTGTTGGAGAGGAAGGTTCATTATGAAGGATGATAGAGGACAAGGATCACATTGGGGTCGGTCAAAAAGGGTGCGTCGCCCGTTAGAGGTAACAAAAGTCCTCGTTTTAACTCTACTTGCCATCGTTTTTTTAATCCCGATTATTTGGATGAGTCTCACAAGTTTAAAGGCACCGAACGAAGTTTTTGAAAATCCCTTGGGATTATTACCGACTTCTTTCTCATTCATTGAGAATGTGAAAGAAGTCTTAACACGAGCTCCATTTGGACACTATTATGTGAACACGGTTATTATTACCGGTGGTTTGGCTATTATCCAACTTAGTCTGAGTATACCAGCGGCATATGCCTTTGGATGTCTGCAGTTTAAGGGGCGGGATGTTTTGTTCTTGATTTTCTTAACAAGGTTTCTAATTGTTCCTGCAGCAGTGTTTCTTCCTAACTACCTAACCGTCAGCCAGCTTCATCTTGTGGACACCCGGCTAGGTGTTATGCTTCCTTATTTTGCTTCTGCTATGGCAGTTTTTCTCCTACGACAAGCTTTCCGCCAGATTCCTAGGGAATTAATTGACGCTGCTAAAGTTGATGGTGCGAGCAATCTTCGTTTCCTCTGGTGTATCGGTGTCCCCCTTATTAAACCTGCAATTTTTGCATTTGTAATTATCAGTTTAGTCTACCATTGGAATGAATTCTTTTGGCCTTTCTTGGTAGGTCAAACAGTTCACGCTCGTACGTTATCTGTTGGGCTAGGTCGGTTGGGGCTACAATCACAAAGTGGGGCTGAATGGGTACTAACTATGACAGCATCTATCATTGTGAGTTTACCTATTATGGTTGCATTCGTTTTTTTCCAGCGCCAGTTCGTCAGGAGCTTTATGCGTACTGGCCTGAAGTGATTAGGCGTTTGGTAAAGTCAGGGTGTGCTCACAGTTCTAGAGTGTGTGAGGGAGCTCTTATAATGGGCCCGCAAGGTGAGATGTAAAGTAAAAAGGGGGAAGAACATGACATCACGGGAACGAGTTATACGAGCCCTCAGACATAAAGAAGCTGATAGAGTTCCTGTTAGCTTAGGAGGAAGTGCCCATAAATTACATGAGGGTATTTTTTTCAAGCTCTTGGAATATTTCAATATAGATAAAAGAGAAAGCCACAAAGAGCTTACAGGCGGTGTTTACACATGGTATCATACCAAGTTATGGGAATGCTTGGAGGTAGATGTCATATATGTCCACATCAAGCCCCCCGTGAGTATAGAAAAATGGGATCCATTGAATTCTCTGAGAGAATGGGGAGTGAAATGTGAAATGAGAAATGGATGGATAAATTATACAGATTATCCCCTGAAAGATGTGAATGATCTTTGCGAGTTATCAGCAAAACTTAAGTTGCCAAGCCCAACTGAAGAAGCCGGAGTTCAAGATTTGAAGGAAGAGGCTGAAAATCTTTATAAGTTCACCAATTTCGCTATTGCAGCGTATAGACCTGTACCATTTGGAATTTTTGAGTTATCACAAGCATTATGCGGAACGGAGAAACTTTTTGTGGACTTTTATAAAAATCCAAATTTAGTAGGAGCTTTATTCAATGAGTTGCTTTATGCACAAATGAGTTTTTATGAACGACAACTGAATGAAATTGGAGAATTCGTTCATATAGTTGAAATAATCGATGATCTGGGAGGTCAAGCTAACCCATTGATATCCCCGGATTTATACAGGGAATTTCTAAAGCCTGTTCATGCAAAATTAATTGAGTTTATTAAGGCAAAGGCTCCACACGTTAAGGTTCTTCTGCATAGCTGTGGTTCAGTGGAAGTCTTCATCAATGACTTTATAGATATCGGAGTAGATATATTGAATCCAGTTCAGCCGCTTGCTAAAGGCATGGATACAGCCAAGTTAAAAGAAAAATATGGAGAAAAAATCTGTTTTGAAGGCGCTATTGATGTTCAGCAGGCGATGCGTGGTGGTGTAATAGACGTCCGGAGAGAGGTAAGGCAACGTATTGAGGATTTAGGTCCAGGGGGAGGCTACATCTTAGGACCTTCACATAACGTAGAAGATGAAATCCCCCTTGAAAACATTCTTGCCTTATTTGAAGAAGCTCATAAAGGAAATCAACCTACCTCCGTCTAGCCATCACATACAGAATCGACCGTTACTCTGCGGAAACCATTGCAACTCAATAGAGAAGAGGATTAAGATACGATGATTCAGTTTGGTACAATCACTGATATCCACTGGGGGCCTGATGAAGGAACGAGAGCCGGAAGCCAAGCACCTAATCTAGTAACTGAGATTGTTAATAGTTATAATGCCTTTGATGCTCTCGATTTCGTGGTCGAGTTGGGTGATCGTATTGGTAACGTAGACCGCGATCATGATTTAAAGCACCTTTGTCAACTTTCAAAGGTTATTAAAAAACTCAATGTCCGTTATTATCCGTTGTTAGGGAATCACGATGTCCGTAATCTAACGCCCGAAGAAAATGAGGAGGTTCTCGACAGCCAGGTAGGATTTCGCACCATAAAAGTCAAGGACATTGAATTGATTTTCCTAAATGCCCAAGATCCTACACGAGGGGGACTTGGTGGTAATATTGGAGAAGATCAGCTCAAGGCTCTACAAAAGGTGCTTTTATCTGATAAAAGGCCAGCATTGGTTTTCACTCACCAACCACTAGATGACCAAGATGTATCCAATAATATTTACTTCGAGGAGTGGGAGAGAGGCAATTACGCCTATGTAGAGTCAAGAAAGGAAGTTCGGGCTCTTTTAGAAAGAAGTGGCCGTGTGAAAGCTGTCTTCCAAGGGCATACACATTGGAATCGCTTACAACAACATGGCGGTATTCCTTATTTCACCCAAGGATCGGTAACTGAAACCGGGAATATTCCAGGTAATCAATCAGGAGCTTACTATAGCATTGTTCACTGGGGAAAAGAAGGTCTTAGGGTGATGATTCGAGGACGATTTCCCGTAAGATTCGAGCTAAGCTCAGCTGAATTGGGAGGGGGGATAGATAATTAGTATGCTAAGTAAAGTTCGTGCTATTCAGCCGGTGAGAGCCGGACTAGTGAGGTGATTTAAGAACCTGCTTTTTTAACTGAAAAGCTGATAGACAATTGGTAAATAGGAGATAAATTGGGAGAAAAAAGGTGGAGATTGAAGAAAAAGGACAAATATCTGAAGAATTTTACTTATGTGAAGAACTCTTTGGCAAGACAAAGAAGACTCCTTCATAAAAACTGAAGCTGGATTTACCGAATTACCTGATGGATTACTCCTATGGAAGGGATCTTTTCTCTGGACTAAAGAAAGAATAAAGAATGGCACCTTAGAAGCTGCTATATGAGCCGTCTTAGATATTTGTGCATAATGCCTTAAGTGCATTGTTCGGTTGTTCTCCTTTTGAAAAATAAGCGGGTCTTGGCCATACTTTGGAAATATGGTCAAGACCCTAAAATTTTGACTTTCAGGAGGCTCTGGAGTTTACTAAAAAAGCAGGTGGAAAGTAAATAAGGTAACACCAAATGCGAACAAAATTGATGCAAGAGACGAAAACTGATATACTCATCATAGGAGGTGGCGTGGTAGGTACTGCTATTGCCAGATCATTCTCCAAATATAAACTTAATGTAGCCTTAGTTGAAAAGGAAGCAGAGGTAGGATTTGGGACCAGCAAAGCCAATAGCGGTATAATCCACGCCGGTTTTCACGACCAACCGGGGACATTTAAAGCTAAGCTCTGCATAGCTGGCAATGCTATGTTCGATCAAGTCTGTGAGGAGTTGGATGTACCCTTCAAAAGATGTGGAGGCCTCCTGATAGCTCTGGAAGATCAAAAGCTGCAGGTACTGGAAGAATTAAAGGCTCAGGGCGAGACAAATAAAGTTCCTGGTTTAAAAATTATAAAAGACAATTCCCTTTTTCAGATGGAGCCAAATCTAACAAGAGAAGCAAAAGCTGTTCTCTATGCTCCCACAGTTGGTATTATCTCTCCCTATGAACTCACTATAGCTTTGGCAGAAAATGCTCAGCAAAATGGGGTAAGAATTTTTCTTGATGCTAAGGTAAAAAATATCACTTCTGTGGATGGCGAACTTAAATGTGTTGAGACTAGGCGTGGTTTTATTTTAGCAAATTACGTTATCAACGCTGCGGGGCTCTTCGCAGATGAAATTGCCCGGATGGCAGGAGATGCAAATCTCATGGTTGTTCCTCGTAAAGGGGAGGAGTATATTTTGGATAAAAAAAAAGCAGGGCTGGTGAAACATGTCATCTTTCCTCTTCCTCAAGAAGAGTCAAAAGGAATCTTAATTATTCCCACTGTGGATGGTAACCTCATGATTGGACCCACTGCCAAAGTAATAGAAGATAAGTTTGACTTAAGCACCACAGCTCAAGGACTGCGGATAGTCTTGGAAGAGGCAAAAAGACTAATACCTCAGATAACCGCCAAGGATATTATAGCCTCTTTTGCTGGACTAAGGGCTACTAATGAAAATGGCGATTTTATTATTGAGCCCCCCCGTAAGGTTAAAGGATTTGTTAATGTAGTGGGTATCGACTCCCCTGGGTTAACAGCTGCTCCAGCTATCGCTGAGATGGTGGTAGATATCCTTGCTCAGGAAGGACTAAAATTAGCCCTAAAAGAGGACTATCAGCCTTCTCGCAGGTGGATTAGATTCCGAGAACTTTCACCGGAGCAAAAAGATGAGTTAGTCAAGAAAGATAAAAGATACGGGAATATTGTCTGCCGTTGTGAAACTGTTTCTGAGAAAGAAGTAATCGATGCTATCCACAGAGGAGCCAGGACTCTGGATGGCTTAAAATTTAGAACCCGCGTAGGCATGGGAAGATGTCAGGGAGGATTTTGCACCCCTAGAATGGTGAAAATACTGGCAAAGGAGCTGAATATTCCTCTGCAAGAGGTAACCAAACGAGGGAACGAATCGAATATTCTATGGGGCAAGAGTAAACAGCTTCTTAAAAAAGAGAAATGAAAGAAGAGAAGGTTGATGTTGCCATTATTGGTGGAGGGCCAGCGGGTTTAGCGGCAGCCCTATCAGCTAAAAGAGTGGGAGCAGGGAAAGTGCTCATTCTGGACAGAAATAAAGAATTGGGAGGAATACTTTTCCAGTGCATCCACAACGGATTTGGACTACATAGACTTAAGAAAGACCTCACCGGACCGGAGTACGCACAAAGATTTATCGATGAAGTGAAAGAGATGAAAATAGAGGTAAAACTCGAAACTATAGTCATGGAAATTAACTCCAGTAGAGAAATCTTAGCCACTAATAGCAAAGAGGGGGTCTTTAGAGTAAAAACAACCTCTCTTGTTTTAGCTATGGGTTGTAGAGAGAGGACGCGGGAGATGCTCTCTATTCCTGGCACTCGTCTTGCAGGTATTTTCACTGCAGGAGTAGCCCAACAATGGGTAAACTTAGAAGGTTACCTCCCGGGGAAAGAAATTGTCATTTTAGGCTCAGGAGACATTGGACTAATTATGGCACGAAGGCTTACTTTAGAAGGAGCCCAAGTAAAAGCAGTGGTAGAGATGATGCCCTACCCGGGTGGGTTAATCAGGAATGTTGTTCAATGTCTGCAAGACTTTGATATTCCTCTACTTCTGGAACATACCGTAACTTTCATTCATGGCAGAGACAGGGTAGAAGCTGTTACCATCGCCAAAGTTGATGCTAAAGGAGGGCCTATCCCCGGTACAGAAAAGATTATACCCTGCGATACTCTACTTTTATCCGTAGGTCTCATACCTGAGAATGAGTTATCATCCCTTGCTGGAATAGAAATAGATTCTTCCACCGGAGGACCGGTTATTGATGAGAGAATGCAAACCTCCGTTGAGGGAATCTTTGCCTGTGGTAATGTGGTTCAGGTTCACGATTTGGTAGATTATGTCAGCCAACAGGGAGAGATTGCCGGAAAGAGCGCTGCTCTTTACACTTTGGGTAAATTAAAACCAGCAAAAAGAATAATTAAATTAAAAAAAGGAAGAAATATCCGTTTCCTAACTCCTCAGCGCATCTCTGATCAGGAGAAAGTAACCCTTTTTATAAGAGTGGCAAACCCTGAGCAAAAAGTGAAATTAAGAGTTGGAGAAGGAATAATAGAACAAACTAAACCCTTGGTTAGACCTAACGAGATGCTGGTATGGACAGTTCCCTTTGGAGATTTTAAATTAAATGATTTAAGGGAAATGGAAATTAGTGTAATAAGAGAAGAATAAAGATGGCAGAGGATAGATGTGAGATTACCTGTATAGTTTGTCCCTGGGGATGCCAGATAAAACTTAAGGTAAAAGAAGGAGAGATAAGGAATATGGAAGGGAACAAATGCCGCCGAGGTGTAGAATATGTTAGGCAGGAATTTTACAATCCTCAACGAGTGCTTACCACCACTGTAAAGCTTAAAGGTAGCAGATTCCCTTTGTTACCTGTAAGAACTAATAAACCTATACCTAAAAAAATGTTAAGGGAATGTATGTGGTATTTGGCTAACATTGAGGTAAGAGCCGTAGTAAAATTAGGAGAGGTAATAGTGCCCAATATTTTAGATACAGGAGCCAATATAATCTCTACAAGGAACTTAGACTCTAATTAAGGGGTAAAATTTATGATCCTAACAGAAAAGCTTAAGAAAAGAGCTGTGGAGGATCAAATTCTAGCTCCGGCTGTTGAGGAAGTGGAAACCAAGGCGGATGAGGCAGCCATCAAGAGGAGAATCTGATGTGGTTTGCGGGGCTTGTTTCTTTGCGGTAAGAAAATATTGCCATGAAGTAGATCTAAGGGATTACCTGGAAGAAAATGAAAAGATATGAAAAATGCTGACTCAATTAGAATGCACAAGCTGTATACTGGATGACCTCAGAGGTGCTTTGCAAATTTTGTCCCTGGGAGAAGAAATTGAGGTGAAAATCTTGAGAGAAGCCTTTAGTTTTTTAGCCCATGAATTTTCAAGAGATAAAACACCCTCTTACTTTATCACTGGTGTTCACCGGATTTTAAAAAGAATATCAGGGATAAGTACCCCCTTTAAGGAAAGAAGAGAGAAGTGTAATGAGATTGGTTTAAAAATCGCAGAAAAAGTTCATAAAAGAGCAGAGTCACTTAAAAATTTAGACAGGGTTTCTTTTTTAGTAAAATGGGCGGTTGCCGCCAATGAACTTGATTTTAGAACTGTGGGCACAGGATATGGTTTTGACGTAGAGAAAATAGAGAATATACTTTTTGAACAATTTGACGAAGATCTGGCGGTTGATCAGATAGAGGAGATTTTCCGAATAGTGAAAAATTCTCGAAGGATTCTCTATATTCACGATAATGTAGGGGAAATAGCTCTGGACAAGTTGCTAATTGGGGAACTTAGAAGGTATGCAGATACTGTGATTTCTGCTCTGCGGAGAGGTCCAATAACCAGTGATGCTACCCTTGAGGATGGGGAAAAGGTAGGTCTTCAAGAAGTAGCTTCTCAAATTCTTTCAGCTGGTCCAGATACCTTGGGCATCTCTTTAGAGGAGATGTCTGATGAGTTGAGAGAAAATCTGCAAACCGCTGACATAGTGATAGCAAAAGGTCAAGCAAACTACTATGCTCTATCAGAATATAGGCCTAAAGTAGGAGGTAAGATAGCCTGTCTTTTCAGGACTAAATGTGATTATGTATCCAATGTCTTTGGCAATAATGGGAAGGTCAATTTAGCTGTGATTCTTTAATTTTAGATAAAGCTATAGAAAAATGAGGGAAGGAGGTAGAGCCTAAAAAGAGAAAAGCTAGGTTAGATTACCCGAGTCAATCTGGCCAGATGGGGGGTGAGAGGGACCAACGGCTCTGTTTGTGGGAATAGAGGGGAATTTAAAGGAAGGAAGATGACGAGAATAATGGAGGATACGACAATATTAAAGAAACCAAAAACAAAATTGACTAACTTCTTTCGCCTCAAAAATCGGATAAATCTGTGTCCTAAATACAAGTGGGCGCTGGTCGGGCTGGCGATTTTATTGTCCATCCCAACCCTGTCCGTGATCGCAGATGAGAAAGTGGAGATCACCTGATGGCACGCCATGAGCGGGTCGTGTCTAAAGGTGGTGGATGTGATTGTCGAGAGCTTCAACGCCACCCACCCCGATATTGAGCTGAAACCACTGTTCACCGGTACCTATGCGGAGACATTAACCAAGTTCATATCCTAGGAGAGAGGTGAAGAACCCCTCTGAACAATTGGCACTATCAGCACCTCCAATTTTTTCTTAAAGGAAAGCTGAGAAACATTTGACTGTTTTGGTAAAATTCATCTTGACAATTGGGAGGTTACCTCCTTATTTATAAAAATCAGGAACTATGGTGCCTATATATCTATGTGAGTGCCGAAATAGCTCCTGCTATATCCAGGTTTACCTTTTCTTCTTGCTGTTCTTTGGTAACGCCCAGAGGACTAATCAGCCAGAGGGTGAGAATCCCTCCTGTTAGTTGCCTATTACTAACAATAGCGTTGTTGCAAGA
>SDBU01007753.1_pt1 | contig 12315 bp, 11 predicted proteins | sample 2277071 | NCBI WGS metagenome assembly SDBU01 (sample SAMN10397929, study PRJNA504765) | marine sediment metagenome | isolation source: marine sediment core GS08_GC12, 126 cmbsf | place: Arctic Ocean: Gakkel Ridge, Loki's castle | collected 2008
TCTCTTTGAGTTTACTTGCATTTTTTCTTCCTTCTGTTCCAATTTGGAAAGAAACAAGATAAATCAAAATTTCAATTTTGCAAACTGCTCAATGTGAGTGGTATATGCATCACACTCCTTTTCCAACATCTCTCTAATTCTTTAGTTGATTTGTGTGGGATTTTAGGGTATAACATGACCTTTAGATGAAACTACTACTAAAACTAGCAATCCGAAGCCGCAAGCATTTGTCTTTGCTTGTTGCGACGCTGCTCACTCTGCTTGCACTTACATTTGCTTCTCAATTGGAGATGTTTGCTCTTGGGATCATGTCCGATTCTGGAACTGATTTCTTTTCCCTCTTTTCTTCGGGAAAGTCCGAGAATCAATTTACCCAAAATTCTGTGAAATATGAGGATGTTCAGAAGCAGTGGGGGGAAATTGATACAGAAAATAAAGGAGAGATCACCAAGCAAGATACAGCCATTTATCTTTCCAAGAATAAAAAAATGAATCCCTTAAAGTGGCTATTGAACAAAGCTAGGCGAAAATTTGCGATTTCCAGCAATTTTATCGCCCTTGTTGGGATGCTCTTTTGTGTTGCCGTTTTCAAAGCGGTATGGCTTTTTGCGTCTCGTTATACGACGCAACTCCTCGCCATCCGAGTGAGCCGGGATCTTAGGCAGTATTATTTTGAGCATATCCAGTCGCTTCCGATGAGTTTTTATCAGCAGTATAACATTGGAACTCTTTCTTCGCGTGTTGTGGGGGACGCTGCGCAAATTTCTCTTTCGATCAATTCTTGTTTGACCAACTACCTTCAATCGCCTTTCACCATTATTTCCTGTTTGTTTATGTGCGTCTATCTCTCTTGGAAGTTGTCACTCGTAATTTTCTTTGGGGTTCCACTGATTGTCATTCCCATTGTCTTTTTTGCTCGAAGAGTGAAAAGGGTCACCCGTCAATTGCAGCGCAACCAAGAACATTTTGCCTCCTTTTTGATCGACTTTTTATCTGGAATTCAGACGGTGAAAATTTTCTCGATGGAGCTCTTTTCTCTTGGGAAATACATAGAACAAAATGATCGGATGGCAGTCTTAGAAAGTAAGACGGCGAAGTATGGTTTACTTACAAGACCCATTTTACATGCCGTCACTACTCTATGCCTTGCGATTGTTGTTCTATTTGGGCTCTATACTCTTGGAATGCCCCTTTCCCAGTTGATTGTCTTTTGCGGCCTTCTTCACCTTTCCTATGAACCTGTGAAAAAATTCGCTGAGGAAAATGCCAACATCCAGCGAGGTATTGTTGCCGCGGAGCGGATGTTTGAAGTGCTCGATATTCGGCCCCATATCGAAGATAAGGATGGCGCTTTAGTGCTTCAAGGCTTTAAAGATACCATTGAATTTGACAAAGTCTGGTTCCGCTATCATGGCGATTGGATTTTGAAGGATCTTAGCTTTACGATCCGCAAAGGGGAGACAATAGCTATTGTCGGAGCGACAGGAGCTGGAAAGTCTACAATCGTCCAACTTTTACCCCGCCTTTACGATGTTGAGAAGGGTGCAATCCGCATCGATGGGATTCCCCTTACAGAATATACCCAACAATCTCTTCGTGAAACGATCGCCTTTGTCTCACAAAAACCGTTTCTCTTCTGCGATACCGTGGCAGCAAATATTTCTTTTGGAAGAAATTTTTCACGGAGTGAAATTGAAGCTGCTGCAAAAAGGGCGCATGCTGATGAGTTTATTCAAGAGCTTTCAGAAAAGTACGATACGATGCTTGCAGAAGCCGGACAAAATCTTTCCGGTGGACAACAGCAGCGACTTGCAATCGCAAGAGCTCTTGTCAAAAATGCTCCTATCCTCATCCTTGACGAAGCGACTTCGGCTCTCGATGCTCTGAGTGAAAACCGAATTAAAAAAGCCATCTCCGAGCTCCATGGCGAGGTGACGCAAATCATCATTGCCCACCGTTTGGCAACGATTGAACATGCCGATCGAATCATCTACCTTGAGCATGGTGAAAAAATTGCCGAGGGGACAAGGGAAGAGCTTCTTGAAATCTGCCCACAATTCCGTTTGATGTGGGAAGTGATGTATCGGACTAAAATCTCAAAAACGACGGTGGGTTAGAGCACGCCAATCTTTTCGAAGCTTTCTTTTAATTCTTTATTTTGAGGCTTGTCAAAAGCGCCGCTATCCGCAAGCCAAGAGATGTAGTTTTTGGGTACTTCATTCAGAGGTTTTCCCTGATGTTTTCCAAAAGGCATCCGATCAAGATTTTTTGGTTGGGAGAGAAGCTTTAAGACCGTTTCAATCGATAGATCGTCGATCATTCGCGAGAAAACCTCATAAAGCACCATCACGTCATCAAGGGCTCTATGGGCATTGTTAGAAGTGATGCCATACACTTCGCGCAAGTGTTGGAGGGCATGACGTGGAAGATCGCTGCGATAGCGTCGCGCCCACTTCAAACTATCGAGGTATTCCCACTCGGGAAGTGTAAGACTTGAGCGAGCAAACTCTGCTTCGATGAAAAATTTATCAAAGTTATCATTGTTGTGAGCGATCAAGACTGTATTTTCGGGGCAAAACTCTGCAAAGGCGAGACCCACTTCTTCAAAACCAAGTGCATTTCCTACCATTTCATCAGTGATGTTATGGATGGCAGTGGCTTGAGGAGGAATGGGAAAACCTGGATTGATGAACTCACAAAAAGTGCGCTCATCGATAGGATCATAAGCGGCAAGTTCGATGATCCGATCTTTTTCTGAGCTGATGCCCGTTGTCTCTGTGTCGTAGTAAATGGGTCTTTTCATAAATAAGACTTGTATGATAAATTGCGCACGTTTTTGGTGCAATGATGATTTTGAGGCTTTTTTTTCTTATCCTTCCTGCTCTTGTTTTTGGCCAAATGGCCGATTGTAATGTCTATTTTTCTCCAAAAGATCAGCTTGCTGATCGACTCATTGAATTCATCGACAAAGAAGAAAAAACAATTAAAGTGGCGATCTACTCCATGACACATGTGGGGATTGCAAAAGCTCTTGCAAGAGCAAATGAAAGGGGAGTGGCCATAGAAGTACTTGTCGATCCCTTTTCTGTGAAAATCCGTTCTTCAATTCATAAGGTGCTAGATGCAAAAATTCCTCTCTTTGTGTGGGACCAGGGAATTCGGATGGGAGCAAAAAAGCGAAAAGCGCTCATGCACGACAAGTTTTGTGTTTTTGGTGATCATACCGTTTGGACAGGGTCTTTTAATTTCACCAATGATGCCCACTTGAAACATCAAGAAAATGCTATCACGATTGAAAGCAGGGAAATTGCTGGAGAATATTTGACCCAGTTTTCCCATATGAAACTTTATGAGAGCCGCTCCTATCATGAATACATTGCCCTGCATCCAAGGCCCAGACCCAAGAAAACTAAAAAAATCGGCAATTTGCCAAAGCTTGCCCGCTAGATTTTCGAACATTGAAGCAGGCCCTATTCGAATGGATAGGGCCGATGGAAAGGGTCGGAAAGATTGCGAGGCAAGGGAAGGCAAAAGTCGTTTTTTGCAGTTTTCTTGGGTGAAAGAAAAAGAGAGAAAAAAAAGGGGCGAAACCGTTATTCTGAGGTAATGAAGCTAAAAATTATCCTTTGCTTTTCCATTCTCTGTTTGGGACTCTCAGGTTGTTTTCAAGCACACTCAGATGATGACCTGCGCGGAGTGCCTGTGACGAACAACCCCAATTTGATTCCCAAAACCGGACAAACCGTTCAAGGCCCGAGCTTTTGAGGCTTTGCAGTATTTGGGAAAAACAACCAATAAGCTTGCATTATGGCAAAAGGAAAAAAAGACCAGCCTACTATCTTTTCTCATGATCTCGAAAAAGTGATCAAAGAAATGGGCAAAGAACAGATCATCGAGCATTTGAAGAAAATGCTTCTCATCCGCAATTTTGAAGTGCGCGCTGAATCTGCCTATCTCCATGGAAAAATTGGCGGCTTTTTTCATTCCTATGTAGGACAAGAAGCCGTCCAAACCGCAGCTCTTGCCGTAATGGGCCACGATCAATGGTGGATCACTACGTATCGCTGTCACGCACTTGCGCTTCTTCTTGGTGCTACTCCGACCGAGCTCATGGATGAATTGTACGGAAGAGCAACTGGCAATGCGATGGGCCGTGGTGGCTCGATGCACTTTTTTACTGAGCAAATGCTTGGAGGTTTTGGCATTGTCGGAGGACAAATTCCCATTGCAACAGGTGCTGCGTTTGCCATCAATTACAAGAAGAAATTCCCGAATGTCGATGATAAATCCAAAGAAGTAGCGATCTGTTTTTTGGGTGAAGGAGCTGTTGTTCAGGGAGCTTTTCACGAATCACTCAATCTCGCTTCTCTCTGGGATCTTCCTTGCATCTACGTGATTGAAAACAATCAATGGGGAATGGGAACAAATGTGAATCGAGCTGTCTCTGTCGAGCCAATTGCTGAGCGCAAAGCCCCTGGTTATGCGATGGAAGGATATTCCTTTGATGGAATGGATTTTTTCAATTGTTATGCAGGCTTCCAACACGTCTTTGAAAAAGTAAAAAAGACCTCAAGGCCTATTCTCGTCGAAGTTTATACCGAGCGATTTAAAGGACATTCGATATCCGATCCAGGCCTCTATCGCTCGAAAGAAGAGTTGTCCAAGTGTATGGAGCGCGATCCACTCATGATCATGCTGAAGACTTTGACCTCCTTTAATTTGCTGGGTGGCGAAGAGTATAAGGCTCTAGATAAAGAGCAAAAAGATATCGTCTTGGCAGCAATGAAACATGCCGAAAAGGCCCCTTGGCCAGACCCCATTCACTTAGAAGAGGACGTATTTGCAAAATAAACAAACCGTAGACATTCGAGAAGCAATCCGGCAAGCCATCGACGAGGAGATGACACATGATGAGCGCGTCTTCATCCTCGGTGAAGAGGTTGCTGAATACAACGGCGCCTACAAAGTGACCAAAGGGATGCTGGATAAATGGGGCCCCGATCGGGTGATCGATACCCCCATTTCTGAACTTGGCTTTGCAGGACTCGCTGTCGGTGCTGCCATGTGTGGTCTTCGGCCTGTTGTGGAATTCATGAGTTTTAATTTTTCCTTTGTTGGTTGCGACCAGATCATCTCGAATGCGATCAAAATGCATTACATGTCAGGCGGTCGCTTTTCCGTGCCGATCGTTTTTCGCGGGCCCAATGGGGCTGCCGCCCAGGTTTCTTCCCAACATTCCCACTGCGTAGAAGCCATCTATGGCAACTTTCCCGGATTAATCATCCTGGCCCCCAGCAATGCGTATGACGCCAAAGGCCTTCTCAAATCGGCCATTCGCAATAACAATCCCGTTTTCTTTTTAGAAAGCGAACTTTCTTATGGGAAGAAAATGGAAATTCCCGAAGAGGAATACCTAATTCCCCTTGGAAAAGCCCGCATTGTCCAAGAAGGAAAACACGTTACACTCATTGCACACAGCCGGATGGTCGATATCTGCAAAGAGGCCGTCGATGAACTTGCAAAAAAAGGGATAGAAGTAGAGATCATCGATTTGCGAACCATCAAGCCCCTGGATCTTCCCACCATTGCCGATTCCGTTCGCAAAACCAATCGCTGTGTCCTTGTGGAAGAAGGACATATTTTTAGTGGGATCTGTGCTGAAGTAGGTTTTTTGATCCAACAACATTGTTTTGATTTTCTCGATGCTCCAATCGAGCGGGTATGCCAAAGAGATACCCCAATGCCTTATTCCAAAGTGTTGGAAAAAGAGACCATGCCGACTAAAGTGCGCATCATGGATGCCATCAAAAAAACATTGCCGTAATGGAGAGATAAGATGCCCTTTACACTGACCATGCCCAAACTTTCTCCCACGATGGATGAGGGGACCATTTCCAAATGGCGCATCAAAGAAGGCGATAAGGTCAATGCTGATGATGTCCTCATGGAAGTTGCCACCGATAAAGCCACCGTCGAGCACAATGCCCTTGATGAAGGATACATCCGCAAAATCCTCATTCCAGAAGGGGGAGTGGCTCGCGTCAATGAGCCCATTGCGGTTTTCACTGAGACAGCAGATGAGAGCATCGAAGGGTACGAGCCTGAAGGAGAAGCCCCCACGGCTCCAACTCCTGAAGAAGAAGCTCCTGAGGAAGAGAAAAAAGAAGAAGCCCCAAAAGCAGCTCCTGCTCCTATGGGCGCTATGCAACAACCCGCATTCACTCCACCCCCTCCCCTTGAAAGCTATGCTTTTGAAGAGCCTACAAAACCCATCCAGGGACGGATTCCCGCATCTCCACTTGCCCGAAAAACTGCGAGAGAAAAGGGAATCAACCTTGCTACCATCAAAGGTACTGGGCCAAAGGGTCGGATCATGAGTCGTGATCTCGAAGCGATCCCTCAAGGCGGCGTTGTCAGTTTCAGCCGAGGGATGCGCCCCTCCCGTGCCCCTGGCACCTTTGAAGAAGAGCCCCTTTCCCAAATCCGTAAAGTGATCGGCCGGCGCCTTCAAGAGTCCAAAACCTTTATCCCGCACTTCTATGTGACCCAAGAGATTGATGCAGAGCCGATGGTGGCTTTGCACAAGCAATTTAAAGAGGGCGGTCTACGCGTGACTTATAATGATTTCATTTTGCGTGCTTCAGCCCTTGCACTGAAAAAGCATCCCGAGATCAACAGCGGATTCAATACCGTCAATTCTACCCTCATTCGTTATAAAACGATCGATGTTGCCATTGCCGTTAGTATCCCCGATGGACTCATCACCCCCATCATCCGTCATGCCGACTACAAAAACCTTGGAGAGATTTCCACAGAGGTACGTGCTCTTGCCAAAAAAGCACGCGATGGAAAACTAGCCCCTGAAGAGTTTACAGGGGGGTCTTTTACGATTTCCAACCTTGGTATGTTTGGTGTGCGCGACTTCATCGCCGTCATCAATCCTCCCCAAGCAGCGATTCTCGCTATCGGTGGGATCCAAGAAAAAGCCGTTGTCAAGAATGGAAAAGTCGTCCCCGGCAAAACGATGTCCTTTACCCTCTCTTCTGATCACAGAGTGATTGATGGAGCGGATGCTGCTTGCTTTTTAGGCACTCTCCAAATGTTCTTGGAAAATCCTGCACTTCTCGTCGTGTAACTTTACTCAAACAAAATGAAGAATTGGTGGAACCCTTTGTCAAATTTATCCAGGAAAAGAAAAGCTTGCCCTTCAGGGCAGGTGCCCCTATCGTTGTCATCCCTTCTCAAAGGTAAAGCGAAAAAGCACCGCTTTTCTACATATATGCAGAAGATTAATAAGAAATATGGTCGTACTCTGAAACGTCTTTCTGAGTAAAAAAATGCTGCCTTCAGTTACTAAGGATTCCTTAGTAACTACTCGTGATGGGAAAAAATATGTATCGATTAGAGTCTATTATTGCAGTCGGAATCAACAAAATTGCTCATCGGTGATTTGATTGCCGACGTATAGAAATTCGTCGACAGGACGGGAGAGGATGGTTTCTTGCCCAAAAGCATTCATTTGAACCAGATCTTTTTCCCTTAAGTATTGGAGAAGGTCTTGTTTTCGTGCCTGTGTATCTAAAATGATCCCTGTGAAATATTCAGGAGGAATGCGTTCTTTGATCATCACTTCGTTTGAATAAGAAAAACGGTGTTTTTCGCGGCTGACAAAGTCAAAGATATTATCTCGATTGAGATAGGTATTTTTTTTCCAAAACCAAAAATCATTTCCAGAATCCACAATCCGAACGCCAAAATCGTCATCGTGGTATTGATAAGAGCCCGTTTCGAGGATTTTTGGGGAGATCGCAAAACGGATAGGGCTTCGGTAGTACATGTAGTCTTTAAATGAGCTGTTGTTTTCACTTACAATTTGCGTATAGACGCTATCCACACCGCCTGTGTAATAATCGAGCCCCCAAGAAAGTCCATTTGCTCCAAAATCGTCGCGATCGCGCGTCTCATGAGAAAGCATTCCCATCTTGAGGATAGAAGCAACGCGCTCTTTCATTTTTTCATCTGTCCAAGCTCCCATTAGCCCGGCTGTGAGTCCTCGAGTTCCCTCATTTTGCAGCTCATCGGCAAGACCATTTACTGCAAAGCGCATCTTGCCAGGTAGAATTTCTCGTAGCTCCATTTTCGATATCCATTCATCAAAGACCCCTGCCATTTCGGGTGAGCGCGTGAGAATTTCCTTTTTGAATTGATCAATGGGGAGATCGAAGAAGGGATCTGTTCTCTCAAAAAGAGTGGCCTCTCTAGGTGCAAACATCCGAAATAGATGCCCCATCTTCATCCGGTCAATATCATCAGTTGCAGACTGTCTGAGGGCATCATCGAGATTGAGCATGCTGAGAGCTTCGTGAAAATCATAGAGATTTTTTCCCTTATCCATCTCCACTGTGACGCGGTCATAGAGTGAGACCACTTCTTTCGATGCCCCTATGGAAATCTTTCCCAATCCTTGCAAATGGACTTCATATAGATCTCCTAAATCATCCATCCAAAACTCATCAGTTGTTAAGTGTTTTTTTGTGATGGAAATTCCTTCGATATGAGACCCATTGAGTTGTAAAAGATCAGCTAAGTCTTGTGGGGAAGCATCTTTAAGCTCCCCGATTAAGTTTTGCAGCCGATCGCGAAAGACGTGATTGACCTTGAATTCAAGAGTGGTTTTTCCTCCCTCTTTGCGGAAGGTGATATTCATCCCTTTGACTTGTTGCTTCCCATAGCCATGGAAATGAGCTCCAAATTCATAAGGATTGCCATTAGCGTCTTCCAAAACGACGGGGTTTTCACCCATCTGATGAAGAGAGCCGGCTTCTCTGACAGCTGGGTGATCATACAGGTGATCAATTTTCCGTCCATTCTGAATTCGTTTTGTCAGCTCTTCGTAGCGCCTAAATAAATCGTTTCTCTTTTGGATCAGCTCGAATTGCTGGCCTCCTTGATAAAGGCGGATCATTCCCATTAGGGTTTTTGCCATTGCCTCAGGGATCCGTCCTTCTTTCCATTCGTCTCGAGCTTGGATGAAGCTCACAAAAGCTTGGACGAGGAGTGATGTGAGAATCACTTCCATCGATCCCGTCATGATGATGGCAAGATAGAGCCCGCTGGCAAGTGCTTGTAAAAGCTCATCGCCCGCTTGTTTGTATTCCAATTGATAGAGCCGCTCTAAGATTTTGACGAGGTTAGTCATCAGGTCGGCAGCTGTAGTGATATACAGCCCCAATGTAAAGTGATACAATGTTCCCAAAAGAGCAAGAGTAGCTAGTCCCACTTGCATTCCCTGGTAGGCATAAGTCGGCAAGTCTTCCGCTTTTGCAACACCCACACCACTTGTGATCACCCGTACACTTCCCATTGTGAGTGACAACGCCGTACCAAAAGGGCGATACAAACTGAGAAAGGGGAGGGCGATGTGAGCCGTTCTTTTCGCTACTTCGGCATACGATGTGCTCGTTTTATCTTGCGGCAAATCATTTTCGTATTGCCGATGATAATACGGAGGGGTGTAGGTTTTATGATTATAATAATTAATTGTATTATTCACATTTAATATTATAACAAAAAATATCTACTGTTGTCATTAATTTATGTGTAATGAGACAATTAAGTTATGAGTAAATCAGCTTTGTTAAGTTTAATTTTTTGTTGTAATATTGCTTTTGCAAATTGTTCTTACCAGTCGCATGTGGAATATCTTTGGAACAAGGTTTCCCATGAGCGGCAAATCGATTCGACTGCAGGATTTTTGCCTCAAGATGTGAAGGAATTTCTTACCTCTTCTGCATCTGTGATGGAAGAAGGGGATCGGTTGCTTCTCGCCTTCTATCCGACCGAATGTGGGTTTGATTCTTTGGTGAGCAAAAAGGAAGCATTCACCGATCTACAAGAATTTTACCCCCTAGTGCATGAGCTAGGCTTTAAAGTCATTTTTTGCATGCCCCAGCACCATCTGGCTCAATTTGAGGATCCAGAGCAAATCAAGGATTTTGTTTGCAATACCTTCCAGTCAGATCTAAGTGAGGAGAATCCCCCTTTGCGTTTTCCAACGAAAATTGTTCTCGCCGAACTTCAGAAGAAATTACGATCTTGATCTAAATTTTTTTGTTTAATATATTTTCAATGTTTTTTCAAAAAAAGGTGATTTAGTATGTCTGGTACAAGACCGCTTGAGGCTCATGTCGAAGAGTTTTCAATTTATGTAGCCACTCTCGCAACTATTCGAGACAATTTAAGCGCATTTTCCGAGCAAGCAACAAACCCTCCTGAAAATCCAAATACCTTATCAGAAATCGCTAGACGTATCGATGGTTTAAGCGGGGTATTAGCAAGTTTTGCTAGACGTCTGGAAAGTATTCCTCAGCAAGATGGCAGAGCATCTTATAGTTTGTCCTCAGAAGCAAAAGATGCGGAGCCAAAGCGGGGAAAGGCGAGTTCTGCATCATCTTCTGCTGACGATATTGCTGAAGAGGATCCAACAGAACTAGACGAACGTATTCGGGCAGTAGAGGAAGCGGATTCGACAGGCATACAGCAATGTAAAGAGGACCTAGTTACAACTTTTCAGAGAATATTCGCCATGCAGATTGCGCAAGAAAATCTTGAAAATGCAACAGCCACTTTAGAGCAAGTGAAAAGCTATTTGGACCAAACCGAGCTCGAGACAGCATCTTTTCAGATTGCACAGCTCGAGTTGCAACAAGTGCACAATTCTTCCCTCGCCCCTACTGATCAATTTCGTATTGTGATTAAAGTGGCTCGTGATCATGTGCATAATATGGAAGTGTAAAAACTAGCAAGGGCTACCTTCGAGAAACTTAGTAAAGATCAACGACATGAAGATAGTGAAATCGCAGGACTGGAAAGAATATTTGGATTGATCATGAGTTTAAGGGAACGTACTCATTCTGCATCGACGGAACCACAACGATTGACTCGCGGAACTCGACAAAGGTCAAGGAGTGTTGTTTAGTATCACTCCAAAAAATCGATTATAGGGCCTAGAGTAAGTAAAAAAAATGTTTACACTGCTTCCAGTCGGATCTAAGCGAGGAGAATCCTCCCCGTGTTTTCCTACGATAATTCTCCTTGCTAGACTACAAAAGCAATGAGTTAAGAATAATGTTTATTATTGCATAAAATTCGATTATTTTATATAATATTAAGAATGTTACAATTTTTTATCAAAAAAGGGAGATTTTTAATATGGCTACAAGTTCTAACTTTACTCTTCAGCTTGCTGGTTTTCAAGGTTAGCTAAAAGGAATCCAAGCTCAAGTCCAAAACTTCAGCGACCGTTTGGCAGATAGCATTCCCGCAGAAGGTTTGGCTGGACGCATTACGGCTATTATCGAAGGACTACAGGATCTTTCAAAGCTCTTGGAAGCTCTTCCTCAGCAAGAGGAAAAGAAGGCAAGTGCAATGAGAGCATCAGTCGAGCCTCCCAAAGAGATAAGCGGTAAAGTCGCAGCATTGGATAAACCTCTCCCAACACCTCCATCAACCCCTCCACCAGCAAAGAAGAAGTCGTCCTCTGCACCTCATCCTTCAGTGAAATTGATCAAAGAGGCTAAAGCGGCATGTGAAAACAATAAGTTTGCTGAAGCTGCTGATCTCCTAAATAGTGCTCAAAGTTCATTGAGAACTACAGCTGATCGAACACTTGAGACGGATGTCATGACTTGTAGAAAAGAACTTCGTGCAAAGGTCACATCTGCAGTGAAAACATTAATTGCGGGTGGAAGGTTTGATGTCGCTATCGGGAAAGTACAGGAATTAAAAGGCTTGTTAAATGATGTAGAGCTCGAAGGTTTATTTCTTGGGATTGCAGAGGCACAGCTGAAACCTTTGAAAGAGAACATTCCTGTTGTGAAAAAAACTTGAGATTGCTCTTGAAGTGTTTAACTCTTCCAGGGAACCAGCAGTAACACGCTTGGCCCTTACAAACATCCGAGAGATTTGCAAAAATTACTTAGGAATAGAAAAATCTATCGCAATGATCAATGTAATAAGAAGATATCTTCCTTCAATTACAGAAAAGGCAGAATTTATAGGCTCTATTTGTGCAGAGGTGAAGAAGGATGTTCAAGAAAAAGTGAGGAATGAACCTGTAGGCGCAATCAAGTTTATTAAAGGTCTACTAGCCAAATGGCCTGAAACATGGTCTCATTTAGGTTATGGGAATACTAGTTATGAAGAAATTAGCATAAGAGGCAAGTGCTCATAAAGTTGAGGTAAAGACCCCAAGCGAGGCCACCTTTACCTCAATTTCATGGGCATTTTATGGCCCAGAAGGCTGCCTTCCTGAAC
>SDBU01007755.1_pt1 | contig 12315 bp, 15 predicted proteins | sample 2277071 | NCBI WGS metagenome assembly SDBU01 (sample SAMN10397929, study PRJNA504765) | marine sediment metagenome | isolation source: marine sediment core GS08_GC12, 126 cmbsf | place: Arctic Ocean: Gakkel Ridge, Loki's castle | collected 2008
GTATGTAGTAGACTGTATGTAGATAATAACCTCTGTTGTGTGGTTCTTTTTATGTAGTTCACCTAACATCCAAGCACAGAGTGCGCTGATAAGTTCTATACCGTACTTCACGTAAACACAATTATGGTAATAATATATACCATCACTTCCGCGTATAGTCCGGAATGTATATTTCTTCTTAATGAACTCACCGAGTCTTACAGGAACGAAGTTTTTAATATCGCCTTTATTCTTTCCTTCAGTCCATTTTGTAAAGAAGTCTTTTGGGTCAAACTCAATGTCTTTAAAGTCTCTATCTACTAACGGCTTCTCTTTATAATAATAACTGTAGCCTTCACCCTTATACGCTGAATTTAATACACTAAGTATCTCACCACTATCAAGTGGTGGGTTATTCTTTTTATTCCATGACTCAAGTGATATGAGAGTTTCTTCTTTCATCAAACCACTTCTACGGCCAAACGTAGCCAATCTAATAGCAGCATCATTTCGTGATCCTTCTGAAACACCTTGAGTTATCTCTGCAACGTTTATAGGTTTCTTCTTACGTAAATCAACAAACGGTTCAAGCGCCTGGATAAGTTGTTCTTCAGTTATCTCAGCTATTGGTAAGTCTTCAAGAACTTCATACACTGTACCTGAGTGATGAGTGCTTCCAGGGATAATACATTGTTGGCCTCTTGCTTGAACTTCACCGTAATGAAGTCCTAGGTAATTGACCACAATCTTCTCTTCGCGCGGACATTTGAAGTAGTAATGTTTCTTTCTAAAACCATCATCAGTTAGACTTGTTCCAACAACAAACGTTTTAGGTAATGTGTTCCTGGTTATGCTTTCAAGTTCTTTTGTATCACAATCAATAATGATTAGACCATTACCTGTGAGAATACCAAGATTACCTTCATGTTTTAAAATATTATTATGATTGTGGGGATAATTATTATTTCTAGTCCATTCCTTTTCAAATGGTATTTTTTCTTTATGTTTAATTAAAACAAATTTAAAACCAGGTTCCTGAAGCCTTGTTTGTATTTTCATTGTTTTAACCACTCCATAGCTAATTCAATACATTTATCTCCAAGATAAGCGTGTAATTTTATATGACACATTTTACAGACCATTATTCGTCCATCACTATCAGTACCACCTAAAAACTTTGGTTTAAGGTGGTGTTCTTCTATCTGAGTAAATTTACCAAATGTTCCACACTTCTCACAACATGTATGCACGACAACTCACCCGCCAGATTTCTCTTTAATAATTTGTTTGATTATTCTTTTTTCTGATATATCAAGAACTCTATTCAAAAGATCATCAGAACTCTCATTCTTTTTACCTAGAGAATCAAAGCGACCCTTAGTGGTTTTCTTAACAGTCATTGTTGTTATATCGTCTTCATAAGCCATTAAATCACCTAATTAATATAATGACACTAATAGTATATAAAACCCTCCTATACAACATACAATACCTTATGCGCGTAAAACACAACATACAGTTTTCAACAATCAATTTTAAATATACTTACATCTTATTTTATAATGTAGGCTACATTATGGCTCAGAAACTTGGTAAGAGGATAGATAAGATTTTAATGAGAACAGTTCACAAAAGCAATAAGAGTAGTGGCAAGATTACACTACCAAAAAGACTGATAGGAAAAAGGGTAAGTGTGATTATACATGGCTAGAATAACATCAGTCTCCGGCGGAAAAGTCCGAGTTCAAGTAGGCTCGGAAGCGGAGGTTCGAAAACTCGGTCAAACCTTTCTCGAAACCGGCGCGGACCTGCAGGTGATTCCAAGCGGCACCGGATTTAGAGTTTCAATACCCAGATCAGCATTTGTTTCTACTTTCGGAGCCGCAGGACGGGCAGGCCAAACATTTAATGTTGATACTAGGTCATTGGTTCCACTAGATATTATTCTAGCGCAGAGAGCGGAAACAAGAGAAAAGTTACCGAGAGTTGCCGTCGTTGCTCCACCAATAGAAAGAATAAAAGAAGCTGCTGAAGTAGTTTCCCCAAGAGAGGACACGTTCTTTGAAGATTTAACTGCAATCACAATACCAGAAGATATTAAATCTGGTGAGAGACAGTTTGAACAAGTACCTGTTTTTCAAGACGATGTACTTATACCAGCAGGGCCAACAGGTTTTGTACCAACCATTACTGGTGAAATAAAACCACCACCACAAATACAAGCTATCAAGGAAGAGAGGCGGTTTAAAGGAGCGATAACATTTGAGGATCTATTCGTTCCAACACCGCCTGCTGATGTTAAAAGATTTCGACCAAAGAAACCGTCAGATGTAAGTCCATTCGGTATTGACTTAGAAACAAGACCTAAAGTAACTGGCGAAGAGATATCGTTGCAGAAAATAGGTGATATAGTTGGTTTTGATACTTCAAAGGTGAGTAGGTTTAAACCAAGAGGTGCAGAGGAAGTATCTCCTTTCGGTATCGGCCTAGGAGCAAGACCTGATCTTCAGAAGGGAGCTATCACACTAGCAGACATAACAGCGCTAACAGGGTTTGATCCATCTAAGGCAGACTTGTTTAGACCAAGTAAAGCAGAGGACATAAGCCCCTTCGGTGTACCATCAGATAGAAGGTTTGTTTCAGGAATAGAGCCTGTTTTAAAACTGGATACACTAACTCCCGAGAAGGTTAAGAGGTTCACATCACCAACTGCAGAGGAGTTAAGCATGTTCGGTATCGGTGTTGGTGGGATTATCCCTGTACTGGATAAGCCACCAAGTACATTAAAAGATATATCAGGAGCCATAGGCTTCACGTTTGAGGATATTGTAGGCTTCAAAGCTCCTAAAGCAAAGGACATAAGTCCGTTTGGTATTGAGCTTGGTAAACCGTTTGTATCAGACATCGAGCCTATTTTCACATTACCCAAACCAAAACCTGAACCCGAATTTGATATATTATTACCAGAGTTCGGTGATCCGCTAATAGGAACTGGACAGGTTATATCACAACCTAGTATAAAGTTTGAAAAACGACGCAGAAAGGAAGCGTTCCTTAGAAGAGTAACATCAGCAGAAACACTTGAACCAATAGCATTAGGTATCGAAAAGGGTTTTGATCCATTAAAGGGCGTGTTACCGAAAGAGGCGTTAAGTTTTTTCACTGGTGTAGCAACAGGCGTTGTTTTAGCGCCACTGTCACTACCAGGTTTTATTGTATCAACAGCTTTTGATCCGATTGGAACAGGAGCAGGTTTTGTTAGAGCTGCTCAGGAGGATCCGTTCAGATTTGCAGGAGAATTCCTTGGAGCAGGTTTATTTTTTAAAGGTGCTGGGTTCGCATTTGGAAGAGGAAGAGCTGCTATTAGTGCAAGAGGCAGACCGACCATCTCTGTAGAGAGGCCATCCTTGAAGGTAACTGGTTTTATAGAAGAAAGAATAATCGAAATACCTAAAGTGGTTGAAGGAAAACAACCTAAAATTATACTTGATATTAAAACAACTATATTGGATAAGAAAACATTTAGCAGAGCTTTCGGTACGCTTGAACCGCTTAAAAAAACCGGAGAGTTCAAAGTGGATTTAATTGGAAGCGAAGTTTTTGGGCAAATTACTGGAAAGAAGGCTCCAAGAAGGGGGTTAGATATAACAGGAAGGATTAAACAAACTGTTAAGAAAGATACAGTAATAACCGAGGCCGAGTTAAACAAGATAAGCAGGGATATAAACCAAGCAACATTAGGTTCTGATAAACTGATACCATCTAAACAGGCTGCAATATTAACCAGAGGTTTACAAGAGGGTGGTAAAAGGTTTGATGTTTCTGCAATCGTGGGTAAGGAGTTTGTTCCTAAAGAATTGTTTGGTGCCAAATTTATCGAAAAAACCGTTGAGGTTTCAAGGGAAATAACACCCGAAGGATCTGTAAAGATATTTGAACGCACTTTTGGTAAAGGCGTTGAACCCCCTCAATTTAAATCACTTCTTAAAGAACTCGGTGTAGATATTGGAGACATTCCGAAGGGAGCCTTGAAAATTGAAGCAAATCTTCTTAAGTTCTTAGAGAAAGCATCAAAGAAACCAACAGGTAAGGATTTTACATTCACAAAGATAGCTGAAAAGAAACTCCCTGGATTACCACAAGAACTTAGAGGTTTTACCAGGGGGGGAAGAGGCAAAGTTGACGTGGGAACTGGATTCAAACTGTCATCTATTGAAAAATCAGCATTGGCTGCCGGACGAGAGGCAGGTAAGGCTACAAGAGGAGTTACAGAGAGGATAAAACCTATAACAAGCCCTGCTAGATTGGCTCCGCGTGGTGTTAAGGGTTTCATGGGTTTTGATATTCCAATTACAGTACCTATAATAAAACAGGATCGAATAGGCATTTCCATGCAAGCAATAGGAGCTAAAACCACATTGGATATCAAGAGCCTTGAAAAGGAATTAGGTCTTACTAAAACAGTAACAAAAATAGCAACAATACCAAAGTTTAAGATTGGTTTCGGTGAGATTACTATGGAAGCAACTAAGAGCCTTTCCGCAGTAGGAACTGCACAGGATCAGGTTCTTGGTCAAATGTTAAAAACACAACTTAAATTAGATCAGCGTTTAGCTAAAGAATTTAGAATAGATGTACCAAAAACTATAGAAACTATAAAGCCGTTTGTACCTGTTATACCAGGGTCCAGAACTGGATTCGGTATTCCATTTCCAAAAGAAAAACCGCCAATTATTATTGGTAGAGACAAACAATTTTATAATGTTTTCCTGAAACCGCAGGGTAGAAAGAAGTTTTTCAGAGCCAACAGAGCTGATTTAACTAAGGGAGAAGCTGAAGATCTCGGCGCTTTCATAAGCGATACAAGTTTGAGTGCACAGTTTAAGGTCCGCAAACAAAAAGGGAGAAAGAAAGTCACAAAGAAGAGCCGGTCTAAAAGACGTGCAAGAAGGCTTCCATTCCCAATAGGCTACTTTGGTGGTACAAGGCAGAAGTTTAGAGGCTTTAAGATACGCCGAGGTACTAAGATACCACTCAAGAATCAATTCATTGAGCGACGCAGCTTCCGCTTGGACACTACAGGCGAGGTCAATCGTATAACAGCTGCCAAACGCGTTGCGCAACTCCGTAGACAGAAGCCTTTGAAGAAGAAGAAAACTACCAAAAGGGTGAAGAGTAGATCAAACAAGCGCAAGTCCACTCGTCGCAAGAAAGATATGATATCACAATTAATGGGATTTTAGATAGTAAAGGAGGTTAATATGGCAAGAAGAAAGAAAAGAAATAGCTTCGGAAAAGGAGTAATTGATATTGTCGTAGGCGGCACAACATTATCTGTAGGTGCGCTGGTCACTGGATCCATATCAGGAGTACCTGCTAGTATAGACGCCAACGTTCAGGGCGCCCTACGTTTAGCGTCAGTCGGGCTTCCAATCAAAGGCGCTGGCTTAGTGTTCGGTGAACTTGGGAAGCTTGAAAGATTAGGTAAAAGAAGGAGGAGATAATAATGGTCTTCAAAACATTCAAACGTGGAAGCAAAAGGCTAGCGAAAGGAATAGGTAAAGAAGCTGGAAAGGTTGGAAGTCTTGCTAAAAAAAGTCTCAAAACCTCTTTTGAAGATATCAAGGAAGAAAGAGGTGTAAGGAAGAAAGCTTTCCGCTCTGCAAGAATGAAAGCAATAAAATCACAGGCTTCAATAGAAGGAAGAGCCTCAGTAAAAAAGAGTGGTGGATTCGGAATAGTTCCACCAATGGATATAGTCTTCGGACCAAGAACAAAAAAGAAAAAGAAGGGTAAGAAGAGGGAGAATCAGGAGGATGCGTTCTTTCCGTTCTAAAAAAAAAGGTGCAGCGCTCCTGTGGGGATTAGCTTTGATAGGTTTAGGTTTTACTGGATTCATGCTTATCATATTTACAAATATATACACGGTTAATATTGAGCCGCTAGCGCAGGCAAACATAAATACAACAAGTGTACTTAACAATGTTAATAGAATGACATTAGTCTGGGTTGCAATGCCCTGGGCGATCATATTCTTTTTCGTATTATACATAGTTGCCCAAGGGCAGAAGAGGTTTGGTGAAATATAATGGGCGTAATGCATTGGATTGTAGCGATAGTCGGCATATTTTTCGTATGCTTCATCTATGTCGTTGGATCGATGGTGATAACAGAGAAGTTGATACCTGCAGTCAATGCTACAATCTATGCGCCTGAACAGCAGATAGCCTACGAAAGAATAACAAACGCCTGGAACATATGGCCGTGGATTGCTATAGGTGGATTTATGCTGATGGGAGTTGTGTCATCACAGAGAAGAGAAATGGATTCGGGAGCTGAGATATTTGGATAACAAAATATTATTGATGGTCACATTGATAGCGCTATTGATAGTTCCAAGTGTATCGGCTTCTATTGAATATACCGGAACAACAAAAACCGAATGTTCTGAGAGTGGAAGATGTTATACAACGTTTTATGGCGGGACAATGTTCGCTCAGAACTCACAAGGCGAGTGGGTAAGCCCTACTGATGTTCTTTCTATAACAAAGAGCCAGGATGACATCACTTTTCATTATGATGGTATAAATGGAGACAAGAGCATAACGTTCGAGGCCGGTGTCATTTACAATGGTACATACTATTCAATGTCACAGGTCAAGCAGATGAAGCCAGACATAAACTTTAATTTTCCACATGAAGACAAGGGAAGCTATTACAAATACGCAGTCAACATCACCAATCTTGGTGAGCTTAACATAGACCTAATTGAGAACATAACATTAACCTATAAGAGTCATGAAGGGTTTAATCTAAACCAATTGAAAACGGAAAACAATAGATTTAAAATAACATCAATTCTCGGTCTGTATTTTGATGATCTTATAAAATTACACCCAATTAGTATAAACGTTGCAGAGAAGCGCCTATACATCTCAAACATAACAGACAACATCATTGACGGTGAGTTGTACCTTGATCCAACTCTTCTGCTTGAAACAGCTGACTCAGAGATAACGAATGATGCGTTTGTTCTTGAAAGACTTCCAAATGCAAACAGAGGAACATTATCAACAATGAATATCCCGGAGCTTGAAGTTACAGACCAAATTATAGTAAGTTATATACAATTCAATATAACTGGACTTCCTGTAAATATAAATATCCTATGGGCAAATTTGTCGATTGCTATTGAAACAAACAATGTGCAGGACTTTAACATAACTGCAACAGGAGTTAACAATCAGACATGGAAGGAAGATATAATAACATGGAATAAGCAACCAACCGGTGTTCAGGCTAATCCAATAAATAATGCGTTTACAAACAACTCAGCATTCACTGCAAGATGGCCGTTGAATGTAACAGAGTGGGTTGTATCAGAGCATGGTAAGACGTTTGTATCATTCCTGCTTAACGGTACAACTAGCGGACTAGCTGCTGGAGGCTGCACAGGCTATACTAAAGAATGGGCAGTGCCTGCGAGCAGGCCGTGGCTTAACATAACATACGAGCTTCAGGCAGAGATAAGTGCTGGTATAAACATAACCGTATTAAGTGCAGTTGACGGTGCGAGTGACATAACATCTTGGGATGTTACCTTCAATAACGGTACAGACATAGTGACGTCAGTAAATAACAATAATCCAACTGTGATAAATGTATCAGACCTTCCAACTGGTTCGGGAGTGAATGTGACAATATTCAAGGCAGGTTTCGGTAACGCAACCTATAATGTTTCAATAAACGACACTCATATTGAAAACCTCACAACGTTCATTTTCACAACATCAAGGGGACTGATAGATATATTTGCGCCTGTAAACGGAAGTTCTGTTGCTGGAACAAATCTGTTCCTTAATGTAACGTCACCAGATAACATAACAGGAATTCTAAACAATGTTTCTTATGAGCTTAACTCAAGCGGAAACTTCATAACACTATGCAATGCCTGTGCTAATTTCAGCGGAGTAATAACACTGGGAGGATTCGGCGCTCAGAATATCACGGTAAGAGCCACAAGCTCAACGTATAACAGCTGGTTCGTAACATCCATATTCTCTAATCTGTTCGGAACATATGACCTGCTTATCATGGATGAATTGAGGAATGTGACTTTCGATTGGTCACTGGTAGAGTTCGCAAACCTCACTGCCTTCTGCCCGACAACTGAATTGAATTTTGATATTACAAAGAACTTAACAGAAACAATAGATATAGGATGTGATTTTGATTATATACGTTTCAGAATGAAACTACATAATCAATCTATACCTCATTTCAGAACTCTTATACCAGAATTCTCAGACACATTAGTAACGTTCTATATGATGGATAACATCACAAGGAATCCGGATACAAATACCGTTGACCTGAAATTAATTATTGAAGACCTTACTGGTAATTTCCTTAATGGAATAGTCCATATAAAGAAGGCTATAAACGGAAGCATAGTTGACATTATAGATAAGCAAACTGACGCGCAGGGAGCCATAGATGCCTATCTTATACTAAACGAAAGGTACAGGCTTTCTATAGAAAGCGCTGATGGAAGAATAACAAAAACTCTTGGAGACCTTATAATAAGAAGCCTATCAGAAACAGAGATAGTGCTGCGCATATCAGAACTTGATATATTCCCGCCGCTAGTAGACTTTATAACATGGAGATTTATCGCAAACCAGACAGAGCTATTCATAAATTTTACATATAATGACACTCTCTTCCTGACTAATTCGGTTACGTTTAATGTTTACAATATAACAGACCCAACAGACAGGGTGCTTCTTTTCACAGAAACACAAAATGTTTTTAATGCAAGTTTCTCATTTACAGGGCTTCTATTCAACAACACTTATCTCGCTGAGTTCGTTGCTGACCATCAGATATTCGGAGAGATAAGCGAAACAAGAATATTCATCTTTACAGACAGGCTTTTCCCAATCGGACTGTTTGAACTTGAACCGATATGGTATCAAATAATATCAATCTTCCTGATAATGATGACAGCTTTACTATTTGGTGCGAGGGCGGCTCCATGGGGAGTTGTTGTAGTTGCGATAGAGGCTGGGTTCTTTGTACTCGTAGGATGGCTTGACCTATCAATACCAATAATGTCTTTAGTTGCATTACTTGCTGTGCTTTCAGCAATTGGTTATAGGAGGCGTGAGCAATGAGGATATACGACATAGTCTTGTTCATATTCCTATTCAATTTAGGTTTATCAATGATGATAGGCATGAATGTATTTGATGTGCAGCCACTGAATCCTAACGAAGCATTAACAGGAAGGTTTAATCCGCAGGGTGAGGCAAGGCTTAACCAAACACTTAACAGGCCGCCACTAGAAACAGGTGCTGATAGAGATCTAAACTTTGGAGATTTCCAAGGTGGGATGGCGATATTCTTCAGCGCGTTCTCATATGCAACATTGGGAGTATTGGATTTATTTAATAGCCTATTCCCTGCGGCTCCAGAACTAGCTATAACAATAACAATAATAATATATTTCGTATATGCCGCTGGTGCAGTTCAATTTATACTTAACAGAAGTTTCAAGGTGAATCAGTAGGTGATAATATGGCAGATCCATGGATATTACTATTAAACGGGCAGTTTGTTGATGCAATACTAGCAATATTTACAAACACTATGGGATTTTGGTTTTATGCTTTGGTACTATTTGCGTTTGAGATACTGGTTTGGCTTAAGACAGAAAGTCCTACCATGGTTGCTATTACTGGTATAATAATATCATCAGCCATGAGCATATTACTACCAACAGAGGCAGTATCGTTTGCTTACATAGCTGTAGGGTTGCTCATTGCTGCAATACTCTGGAAGATATTCCATTAATGATTATGGGTGAAGAAAGTATAACCGATATAATATTAGGAAAATCTTTTTTAGCTATAAAGCGAAAAGTTAGAGGTAGGACAATAAAAAGAAAAGATTGCTTCGCGATAATATCAAGAGGCATAGGATTTGACAAAGCGTTTTCAAAGATGATATTAAAGGAAATGCAAATGAGAGGGCTTATAGAAATACATAATAAAGGTATTAAGGTGAAAAAGAAATGAGAAGATATATTGCAGAAGCTTTGGTGATAGCTGGTTTCTTTAATCTATTCCTTTTTGGAATAGCTCTTATATTAGCTCTTATATTTATTCCGTTAATATTTTCAATCATGATCTTCTGTTTGTTATTAGGAACAACAATTCCGATAACAGCTGGAGTTTGCATAAATAGGAGAATAAAAAAAACAACCGTATTTAAATAGTAGCCCGTTAACTTGCAAGGATGAATATAAAAGAAAAAGCTCTAACACGCTTGGAAAGTACACGTAACTCCTTAGTTGACTACAAGTCAATGAAAGGTCAGGGTATCGGCGGTTCATTCATTGGAATCGTAGTCGCTGCAATACTTTTGATCATAGGTGTTCTTGTATTCGCCATAGTATCAACAAGCATACCAACAACTGGTATATCATCAGCAGCAAACACAACCATAAACAACATCATATCAACATCATACAGCGCGTTTGACCTGGCGACAGTCGGATTAATCGTACTTGCAGCAGTGATAATACTTGGTTTGGTATTCTTGCTAGGTAGAAGGGCATAAGTTCGGAAGGTAACTTGAATGAATAGAAAAGGACAGTTCGCAGGCCCAGTAATAGGGTTAATTACAGCAGGAATAGTATTAGTGCTGATGACTGTAGTATTCAGTGTCGTATTCTCGAATACTGGAAATGCTGAAACAGGTTATTCGACAGGACTTACATTTGCTGGTGTAAACATAACAGGTACACTATCCGGATTTGTGCCTATAATAGTAGGCACAGTTGAGATTGGAAACTGTACAGCGGGACAGACACTAAATGGTGTACCAGGAAGTGATCCACAATACACACTCAATCTAGGAACAGGTAATTTAACATTGCTTAATAGCAGTGATATTACCCAAGAAATAAACACATCCTGTGCATTGGATATAGAGTACAGAAGAGACAGAGGCATAGATGATACAACATCTGAACTCATCAACTCAACAACCTACAGCGCAATAGACCTAGTAACAGTCGGACTAATAATACTGGCAGCGGTTCTACTCTTGGGATTAATTTTCCTATTGGGACGAAGGGCTTAATGTGAACACGATGAAAGCAAACACGAAACTGTTGTTAGTAGTAACTATACTTATGGCAGCTGTACTCTCACCCACAGCTGCCGCTTCTAATTATTATACAAACGATTATTTCCCAAATCCTTATTACGCTGATGTCGAAGAGTTTTCTGTAATAGAAGATCCATTATTATGCACAGCCATAGACATGTGGGGATGTGAAATACCTCCAGAGGATTCTGTTTTTGGTGAATTGTGGACAAGGTTTAATAATACGATTGTTATAGGAGTAGCAGGTATTTATTTTGATATTGTCAGCATAAATCAAACAGGAGACTTTTTAGTGTTAGAGCAGGATACTACCGATTTATACAAAATTAATATAACTGTGAGTGGTTTCTATGTTATTGATTATTCTGTGAGTTTTCAAGGTGGTAATAATCAAGAGTATGACTTTGGTGTTACTGTCAATGGCGATACTCCTTTATTACATTCAAGGTCTCATAGAACTGGTGGTGGAGCTGCTTTTGGTGTTACCTCACTCTCTTTGATAGAGCATTTGAATGCTACTGATCAAGTCTGGATTCAGGTTGAAGATGAAATGAATCCGCCTAAAGATATAACTGTGAAATCAGCCAATCTAAATGTACATGGACTGCAAACATTTTCAACTTCACAGACAATTATTATTAATCAAACTACAGGTGGCGGAGCCGTTGGTGACTTTGTAAACATCACAGGCGACACAATGACCGGAGACCTTAACATAAGCGCAGCATTGCTGGTTAAAGACGCGCTTAATGTATCGGATAACTTCTTCATTAATTCATCCGGTGGTGTCAAGTTGGATCTGTTTACATCATGTACTGCATTAGAAACTGATGGCAATGGTAATTTACAGTGTGGTACTATGTATGGTGGCGTTGACGATGTCTGGGTAAACATCACAGGCGACACCATGACCGGCAATTTAATAATCAATGCAAACATAACAGCAGACAATTTCTTTGGAGAATTTGGAGACTTGATATCTGAGCAAAATCCTGATGGTGCTGATGCATTTAGAATAAAAGGAATAGATTATATAGATGTTGTTATTGGGGGCATGACAGGTCTCTTTGCAGTTTGGAACGTAGCAGATACTATTCCTGTTTTTTATGTTAATGAGCGCGGAGATACAGTTGTAACAGGAGATTTAGATGTGGATGGGAC
>SDBU01007756.1_pt1 | contig 12311 bp, 7 predicted proteins | sample 2277071 | NCBI WGS metagenome assembly SDBU01 (sample SAMN10397929, study PRJNA504765) | marine sediment metagenome | isolation source: marine sediment core GS08_GC12, 126 cmbsf | place: Arctic Ocean: Gakkel Ridge, Loki's castle | collected 2008
TGTAGTTGGAGTGATTTTTGCGGTTCTTGTCTTAGGTGCATTACTCGTAAAAACAGATGTTCTGGAGGCCTTGGATGCTTTCTACCAGGGAACTTTTGGCAGCTCATTTGGTATCACAGCAGTCTTTCTAAGGACTGCTCCACTCTTGCTGACAGGAATTGGAGTAGCAGTAGCTTTTAGATCGAGGCTCATAAACATAGGCGCCGAAGGTCAGCTGTACATAGGTGCATTAGCTGCTACTTGGGGTGGAATGACGCTAGATCTTCCGAGTATAGTGTTTATTCCAGTGCTAATGGCTCTAGCCTTCGTTGCTGGAGGAGCATGGGCCTCTGTAGCTGCAGTGCTCAAGGCAAAATACCGGATTAATGAAATCATAGTTACTTTCATGATGAATTTTATTGCAATCTACCTCGCCAGCTGGGCTCTCCTTAATCCGCTGAAAGGACCTTCACCTGGACTTGCCCAGTCAGGTGACATAGCAGAGGCAGCTATGTTACCAGTTTTTGGAGATACACGTATCCACTTGGGAATAATAATTGGAATCTTAGCATGCATTTTCATATATTACTTTTTCAAAAAGACAAAGAAAGGTTTTGAGATTCGTGCTGTTGGAAGTAATCCTGTTGCTGCACGTTCTGCGGGCATAAGCATATTTCGTAGCTTATTTCTGGCCATGATGATAAGCGGTGGTCTAGCTGGGCTTGCAGGGATGATCGAAGTTACAGGAATTCATCACCATCTGCTAGACGGAATTTCTCCTGGCTATGGTTATACAGGTATTGTGATTGCACTTGTACCAAACCTTCATCCTCTAGGCATTATCCCAACTGCATTGTTGTTTGGTATCACATTTGCTGGGGCTGATGCTGCTCATCGTATTGCTGGACTACCTATTGGATTGGTATTTGCAATACAAGGAATAATCATGTTCGTAGTTATCAGTTTGCAATGGAAGAGGTTTAAGTCTTGGCAGAAATAATAGAGACGGCAATTATAATTGGGTTTCTTGCTGGAGCCATCAAGCTGAGCGTGCCCCTCCTTCTTACCTCCCTTGGCGAAATAGTTTCTGAACGTGCAGGTGTACTCAATCTTGGGCTAGAGGGGATTATGATCATGGGAGCTTTTGGTGGTTTTCTTGGTGCTGCAGTCACTGGTAATATGTGGATAGGATTTGGCACGGGAATGATTACAGGAGTAGCGATGGCACTTTTACTACCATTGATTAGTGAGACACTACATGGAAATCAAATAGTAACAGGTTTGGGAATATTTATCCTTGGCACTGGTTTATCTTTGCTACTCTTCCGCATTGTTTTTGAGGGTACGTTTGTCCCTGTAGTAGAAGGTCTTGGAAAGATTAGCATACCCATGTTAAGTGATGCCCCCATTATTGGCCGGATCTTTTTCCAACATGATGTAATGGTGTATATTACTTTATTGCTTGTTCCTCTATTTTATTATTTTATTTTTCATACTAGTATTGGCCTGAGTATGAGAAGTGTAGGTGAGAATCCTAAGGTAGCTGAAACTCTTGGTCTGAACGTTACACGAATTAGGTACTATTCTGTGATGCTAGGGGGCGCAATGGCTGGACTCGGAGGTGCATACTTAGCAATTGAATATGCCAAGAAGTTTACAGAAGGTATGACTGCAGGCATTGGATTTGTGGCTCTAGCAGTAGTTATCCTTGGAAGATGGAATCCTGTTGGCGCACTTTTGGCAGCATTACTTTTTGCTGGTGCCACTGTTTTACAGCTAAGGTTACAGGCAATAGGAGTAGAGATAGCTCCGCAATTCTTTTTCATGATTCCGTATCTTCTTACGATAATAGTGCTTGTACTTGTATCTCGCGCTGGAGGGGGACCAGAGGCAGTTGGTGAACCTTATATCAAGGAAAGATAATTTATAGAAAATGAGCAGCATTAAATGGTAAAGCTGGTACAAGAATTATTTCAAAAAATTAAGTTTTGTTAATATTAAATTACTAAAGTCGTTATCAAAAACAAACACGGTTGCTATAATCGCACCTATGCTAGCATCGATACCGCTGGATTTGCCCACTTGAATAAGATCCATTAAAGGAAATTTTGTTTCGTTTTCTCCTGACAATAAAAAATTAACAAATACCTCAAGTGGCTCAATTACGATGCCATTCTGAGAGTAATCAATGAATTTTTTGCTAGCCCAGTTAGTGTTTCCCATGATAACAAATTTGGTGTACTTGTGATTTGAGTATAAAAGAATTCTATTCAAGCAAAATAAGAAACCAACTATAAAATCATCCCCTGAAGGAGTGAATCCGTTTCCCAAACCAACAATACTTGAAAGTTGATTTGATAATTTCATCAAATCATGTTTTTGTGTAGATTCTGATATTGACCTGATTGAATTTGAAAATTCATTGAAAAATGGTGAGTGATTATCAAGAATGCTTCCTAAAGTGTCAAAAAGATTGAGTTCATCCACAGAAAACAAAATTCTATTCCGCAAACCAGCTTTTATTTCATGATCTTTTGCTGTCAAATAAATTTTCGAGTTTTTAGTATTAAATCCGATAGTTTCTAACTTTAACCCGTTTGGTGTTCTGATGGCTTTTTTGTTGATACAATCTAATTTCAAAAAATTAACGGGTGAATTAAGATTCAGATTAATTGGAGCTTTTACATCTTTTGAAGTCAAACAGATTAAATCGTCATCTCTCGTTTTCAAATAAACTGTATTTTCAAAAACTTTTACAGTTTCGCCAATTGTTTCGCCCTTAGAATATGACTCTATAAAATTTAATGCTGATTTTCCAATAGTGTCAATTTCAAAATTCAATACAGCAGTTCACCGGTAAACTATTTTTTAAGGCTCGTTATGTAGGCACGCCAACCACCGTACTCGGAAATATCTTTGTGGTTTGATTCGGCTATGTCTCTTGAGAATAATACGCCCTTGACTACACGGCCATTGTTCAATTTAACATCTCCAAAATATAGATCAGGTGGTTCTGTATTTTTTACCCGTTGAAGGATTTCGTCGCTCATGCGGTACATTTCACCGGCAACTGAAACGCCACCTTCTTTGACTTCAAACATACCGGGATGAACGTCGTCAATAGAATAAAGACGATAAAGCGGCAGTGTATGAAATTCACCAAGAAATTCTGCACCTTGTAAATTTTTGTGCAGCAGCATTCCGTGCATCAGTGTTCCATTGACAAATAATTCAACTACCATAAAATATTTCACACATTAGATTTTACTTGTGGAGGAGATACTTGTTGGGGAGCTTCTTTTGGTAATTCGGTAACACCTTTTGAAGTATCTGGTAATTGTGGTGTTTCAGCTTCTTTCGCAACAAGTGCAGCTGGTTTTTCTTCAGATGAAAGCTGTGGAGGTGGTGGTGGAATTTTCTGTGATTGACTTAGTGAATATCTGTAGATATGGAAAAATGCAGCAAATACAATTAGAATTAGTCCTGCAAAGAATAACGAGAGGTTATTCATTCCAGATAACACTGCGTTATATGCTGTAATGTTTAGGAATACCATAAAGCCAATTAGTGCTACAATGAGCCAGTTCATCCATTTTTGTGACAGATCAATTGTTGCAACTTTCTTGGGGCCTTTTTCTTTTGCAAGCTGTGCTTTTCGTTCAGATTCTTTCGCTAATTTAATCATCATATAGCTAAATCCAAAGCTAAGTGGAACCAGCAATATCATTACAGAGTAGAGAAATATTGGATCAATGACTAGTCTTTGTACAAGTGGAAGAGTAGTATCTGGTGATATGTAGTATCCCCAATAAGTGGTGACCATTATTTGTGAAATTCCTGTAATTCCAATAGCTGTAACTATTGGTCGGTCCTTCCACGAGAACTTTTTGTATCTATCGACAAATGGAATAAGCAGTAACGAGACTATGAAAAGCCCTGGCCACAATACTCCTGTTACAAATTTGTCATATTGCGTCCTCAAAAATGCATAAAGCCCTGTCAAATACCATTCAGGTACAGTAATCCCAGGCGGCACGGTTGGTTCAAACTTGAATCCTAAATCAACTGGAAATACTCCACCAGTGATTAATATCGCTCCTGAGATTGCCATAACCATTGGGACATCAAAGACAAGAAACCTTGGAAAGTGAAAAGCCATTAGTCCAAGCATCACAATAGGTAAGATGAATACATGTTGAGCATAGAATCTAAGTACAAAGTCATGAAATCCAGAACCAAACATTGACTCACGAATTGTAGGACCCACAATCGGTATAGAGTTTGTCAATGAGGCTGCAATGCTAATTGCAAGTTCTGCCCTTTCACTAAAGATTATGTCATATCCTGTAAAGGCTTCAAGAATTGTAACTGTTCCAAGAATTACACCACTAATCCAAATGACCTCATTTTTTATCTTGTATCTGCCACTAAAGTATTGATAGTACATGTGCAATATTGCCAAAAGGACCATTGCATTTGATCCGTGATAGTGGATGTTTCTAATATGATATCCAAAAGGAACTTCGTCATTGATGAATTCTACACTATCCCATGCTCTAGTAATAACAGGCTCGTAGTAGAACATCAAAAGTGCGCCCGATACGCCTAAAATTATAAACGTAATGAATGTCAGCATTCCTAAAAATCCAAATGGGCTTACAAATCTAGCAGGAAATGAAAATTTAATTGCAGTAAAGATGGTTCTGTCTAGGCCATCCCAAAGCCACTGTAAAAAGTTGACCGCTCCTGTCCTTCTACTTAACGAAACGGCCATATCCTACTACTCCATTTGCATTTACGTTAAAGTTGGGAGGTTTAATCCATAAAAATCCGTTCAAGTCCGCTTCCAGATCAAGATTTGGAAGCGTATTGGAGGGGGGTGCCTGTACAGAAGCAGGTCCCAGAAACGCAGTCCCTGTTGTTGGATCGTACATGCTTCCATGACAAGGACATTCTCCTCTTTTTCTTCCTTCTTGTGGCCAATATTTCCATAAACACCACAAATGAAGACAGATCATACTGTAAACTCTAAATGCGCTGACGTCTTTTTTTGCACCACCCAATTCTTCCGGTAGACGAATTATTTGCCATTTTCTAAACGCCTCTTCATTAAGGACCTCATCCTTAGTTCTTGGATATGTAATAATTTCAGCATGATTTGTTGGAAAGGTGTTAACACTAGCGTGTGTTCCATCAGGGAGAATGACTTTAACTTTTTCAAGGCTTACAGAAGAAGGATTTGGCATGAAATTACCCCATGGAACAAATGGGGCAAAAGCTAATGCAGTTCCAGCTGCGCCCATCAACTTTAGAAAATCTCTTCGGGAAAGTCCACTAGAGCTTTGATCATGCTCTGACATTCAAGCTCCGTACTCGCCAATTTGCTTATAAACCTTGTTTCATTGTTTTGTTAAAATTTTCTTTTTTCTAATAACCAATGGAATTAAGGCAGCTACTCCTATCGCTATTCCAATTAGAATTCCTATAACGATGTTAAAACTTTCGTCAGGAATTTTCTGTTCTTCTATTGTTTCTTTATCAATGCTAGAATCATTTAGTTTTTCATCTTCTACTATTGTTTCTTTATCAATGCTAGAATCATTTAGTTTTTCATCTTCTACTTGTTCAGTAACATTGTCTTCATGCACAAAATTTGGGATTTCAATTATTTCTGGAATTTGTAAATCATGAGAAATTGTTGTAAACTTTGCAGCTATATTGATTGGTTCGGTTGTTGAGTTTCCCCCAAACAGTGTGCTGTGAATTAACATGCCATATGTTCCAGTTTGATTTACAGGCACATAAAGAACTGTTGAATTGCCTTCCTTATTCTTAACGGGAAAAAATCCCCCCCCTTGACTAAATGGAGAGGTGCCAAGCCAATCTAAAGAAGGCCATCCCAAAAAGTGTCCAAATACTCCTGAAGGCATATTTGTTTGAGCTATTCTCCCTTGCGGATCAATTACAAATACAGAAAGGTTTGTGTCATCACTTTCCCAGGAAATATCAATGGCAGCAGTGTTAATGGTAGGATCTTCTATATCAAAATAATATTGTCGCCAATCACCTGCCATGTATCTATTTACCATATCAAAAGCTCCTTTGACATATCCATTTCCATAAAGTACATCATCACCTGATTGTCCAGGAATTAAAACAACTGAATCCTTTTCTTCAATTTTTTTCTTCACTACATAAGACACTGGAACGTTTACGGTGTGTTTATCACCCTCAAATGTCAGAAATCCCTGATACACTCCTGATTGAGAATTTATTGGAGCTATTATTGTTACAGTGACTTCTGATAAACTGTCAGGTGGAACAGTTACACTGTCAGCACTTGTCCAAATTACATCCCATTTTGCTTTTTTATAATAACTACTTGATAATGTATAATCTATCAAAGTTGAATTTTTTTGTGTATCACCAATCCAATAAGAATATCTTGTTGGCACAGGATAGATTCCTACTAAAGGAGTGTGTTCAAATTTTTCGTTTGGCTGAGTGATACGTATTTCTTGAACAGTTCCCCATGATCCTCCTCTGTTTATCATTGATAATTCATCGCTAGCTACATCGTTGTCTTCATTTTTATCATTCCAGTCATAAAGATAAAGAGATGAAATCTTCAAATCATTTGCATACATGTCATCTGTTTTATTCATGAACGTTTCAAACGGAAAATTAACATTCAATACCATCAATGTTGCCTCTGATGGAATTGGATTTGATTCATCATAAAGTGAAGCTAAGGTTTCATGTTCTTTAACATCAGATAATCTGATGTAGTTAGGAGCAAAGGTACCAGTTTCATTTAAGATGGGATCCTGGATTTGAGGTTCAGTCGTTCCTTGAAATTGAGTTTTTTGAATTAATTCGATGGTTTGAGGTTTAATTGAAATTTCAATAGATTCATCTGAGGGATTCTCTATTGTAAATGTGGTAGAACTTCTTTCACCAGGAAATAGTTGACCCCCAAACCAACTAGTATGAAAAATTTTTTTGTCTGGCAATTGAAATTGTTTAATTCCAAAAACGGTAGAATTTACTCTTTCCACAGAAGAATCTAAAATATCTTTAATGTTTGAATATGTAGCATCATTATAAACAATAAACATGCCATTTTCATGTTCGACAAATTTTATCGCATCAAATACATTTACTAAACCTGCACCTTGAGTGAATGGATCGTTATAAAGATCCGTGGCAGTAGACATTAGAATATTTTTTATTTCAAGTGGATCATATTCTTCAAATTTTTTATTCAGACTTTCCATTACAAGGGCAGCACTTCCTGACACGAGTGGTGCCCCCATACTTGTTCCACCAAATAATGAGAAAGGATCCTTTGTAGAATCTTTTTTCAGTTTTGTTACTTGAGATGGAGTAAAGCTATAAGCACCAATGCTCATTAAATCTGGTTTTGGATCTCCAATATAGCCAGGCCCTCTGCTTGAAAAATCAACTACATTGTTTGAATGTTCAGTCGTATTACCAAATCTAGGTTGATCCTTAAAGGAACCATATCCAACAAAGACGTTGTTAGTTGTTGCACCCACTGTGATGGCAAGAGTAGATGCGCTTGGCAAACCCAAAGTACCATAACCGTGACCTGAATTTCCAGCGCTCGTCACCATTAATACTCCAGGATAGTGAAAATCAAGGGATTGAGGAGTAACTAACACATTAAGAATCAATGATAAGATATCCATTCCAGGAACTGCATTCAAAGAAGGAAAGTTTGAAACGCCCCAACTATTTGAAATAATGTCGGCCCTTGGTTTTCCAGTGAACTTCCATTCAGTTTGATTATTTTCAAAGCCAGCACTCCATAACCATGCATAAACAGTATCACCAAACCATAATGCTTTCACAGGAATAATTTGTGCGCCAGGCGCAACTCCCTTTATCGTATATTTTTTTGTGTTGTTATAGATATCATATTCTTGTGAACCTTTTGAAGTAATTGATGCTGCACTTGAAGTACCATGTCCAACGAAATCAGTCATTACCCCAAAGAATTCACCGTTTGGATCCATAGGTGGTAATAACGTTCCATTAATTGCTTTCAAAGTCTTGTCTATGGTGGACGTTTTATTTTGAACAACTCCATAGATGTCAAGTACTTGAGCACCGATTGTTCCAGCACTATAATCCAACTTTCCATCATCATCAAAATCATAAATTAAAAATTCATTCCCACTTCCTAATTTGATTGGGGTTTCATCGGTAAAGTCAAAATCATAATTTGGTCTTTCTCCTGTTGGTAAATCAAATCTTGTGTAATCTTCCCACGATGTTGACATATCCGGTATTATGGTATCATAAACACCTGATTCAACAGAGTCTACAACTAAAACAGGTACTACTTGAACTCTGGTAAAAGGTCCTTGTAATGCACCTTGATACATAATCCCCAGATGATATATTCCACTTTTTGAAACAATATAATCACGGTTATTGGTTCCAATCTTCATATCATCTGTTAAAGTTCCATTAAAAATTGGTGCAAACCCAGCTTGTGGATAAAATGAATTATAAATTTCGATTATTGTGCCATTTCCATTTTGGTAAATATCAAGAAATACACCTTTTTTTGTTCGATAGATTTTAGAGGTTACATCTTCTGGCAATGATTTTGTAAAATTTCGAAGAATTCCATTTTCATCTATGTTTGCTATAAAGGTAGCATTTGTAAGAATTATTCCTTGACCATCAGCATCCAACATGATTGGAATGTTATCTTTGTCCCTAGCCAACGAATGTCTGATATCTAGATTTGAAAAATCAACACCTGTATCTATAACTGCAATTTTGATTCCAGCACCAGTGAGATTATAGTTTTGATGAACCATTTCTGAACCAGTAATGTCTCCTATTCTGGAAATTTCTATAATATTATTTGAATTATCTGAGGAATGAAGATCCACAAGAAAATCTTCAATTACATAAAATCCTTGTGACTGTAGTTTTGATATTTTATTTTCTGAAATTACACCTGCTGAAAAAAAACCATTTTGTGATTCGATTGTATAGATTTGATTTTTGATTTCAGAATTTGCATCAAGTGATGCACCACTTCCAAAAATCAAATATCTTTTAAGTTGATTTTGTTTTTCCATTGGAATTGAATTTATTTTCACGATGCCAGAAGTATGTTCAAGTTTTAGCTGAGAGTTTTGTTGATATTGTTGAGGAAGATCACCTCCCAAAAAGGAATATGAATTGTTAAAAAATAATGAGCCAAGCAGAATAATTAATAAAAAAAGTGCCGCCTGGGGCATAATTGAATGAATTTATCTACATTATTATAACTATCTTCTTCTTGCCAGAATTACAATTTGTAATGCAACTATTATCCCAATTGATGCAACTATTGGAAAGAATAATGAGTTTAGCTGGAGTGAAGCTTCTTCAATGTTGGTGACCGATGATGAGATTGAAGAAACGCTGGTGTCAATGTTGCTACTTGCTTTTTCTAGGGTAGAGCCAAATCCCTCAATTTCTGATTTTAAGTTATCAAGCTCGCCTGATGTTTCATCCAAAATTGAATTTAATCTTAAAATTTGATTTGATATGCCACTGATATCTTGAGTTAGAACATTTGTTGCTGCCGAACCATGTGAGATGGTTCCTTGGCTAAAAGTTACAATGTGAAACACATAGGTTCCCTGACTTGAGGCTGTATAATCTACGAAATAAAGCCCTGGATGAAGTGTTTGAAATGATGTTGAAAGACTCTGTACTTGATCATTTGGAAGATGGGCGTGGGATGTTTCTAGTAATTTGGAGGGATCACCGCCAACGAGTAAGCCATCACTTGTAATTTGTACAAAAATTCTAAATTGAGTGTTTACTGCTGCAGTTTCGGGAGCAAAGACTAGTGTGTTGACCCGCCGTTCTACTGGAACGTCAACAAGTTCAGTAGTAGAGGTAAATTTTACATTAATTTTTTTTGATATTCCGTCTTGAATACTACTGATTACTTCTACAGCATATGTCCCATATGGAAAGGTTGTAGAGGATTCAGGCCAGATAAGTAAAACATGATTGTACATTCCTTCCTTATCTACAGTGATTTGATCAAATTTTGCAATAGTTCCATCTGGAGCAAACAGTCGTACAATTAGATTTTCATTTGGTAATGCATTACCATAAACAAAAAGTGGTTTCCCATCGGTGTAAACCACATTATCAGTGAATAGCTCAAGAGTTACTGCTGAAGCTTTTGGAATAAAACTTGATGAAATTAGTACAATTAGTGCAAGAACAAAAATTATTTTCAATTTGTCATTATGGGGACTGTCTCATACATATTACTTCTGATAAAATGATCTTGTTTTTGATAACTATCGTTAGTTTGTGTTTTTGAATAAAAAAGAAAAAAGGGGGATAGTTTGAAGTTTCTAGTCTTAACTTACGGATATGTCTACTGAGGTTGGTGGCGATAGTGCGGTTGGATTATTAACGCTCTCCCAAACAAACACTGTTGCAGTGTATGTTCCGGCTGCGTCAGGTGTCCAAGACAACGCTGGACTAAATGACTGTCCAGGAGCAAGTGAACCTGTAATCCATGCTAGTGAGATTGTAACACCGTTGGAATCCTGTACCTGTACCAAGTATGCAAATGATTGGTCTCTATCCTGACCGTTCGCCAAGTCGGCTGTAATCTGTACCTGTTGGTCAACGGATACTGCAGCTAGTGCATTTCCGAATGCGTCAACAACTCTTGCGTTAGCAGCTGGTGCTCTCTCAAGAGGTGGTACTATAGTACCGATTAGTGAAGTGCCAGTAATATCGAGTTCATCTGCAGTTGTGTATGGATCAGGTAGTGTATTGTCCTCGTACTCTGCGGTGATTGTGTCACCTTCTGCGACTCTGAGTCTGTGACCAGAAGATTCGTCAGTTGTGGTGAAGAACACCGTTCCTTCGAATATTCCAGTTGCCTCATTGGTCTCAGTTACAGTAAGGTCAATACCTCCAGCGTCAGAATCTGACCAAACGTCGACATTATAATTGTCGACCGCTTCTGGATTTAAGTTCATGTCTGGATCAACTACACGTATTACGCCTGTTCCTGATGCGGGATAGCTTGCTTCAAGCCACTGAACTTCACCGATGTTCCATCTGATTAATGCAGATCCTACTACAGTTTCATCCTCTGAGAATTCAAAGGAGACTGTAATACCATCGTCATCATCAGTTTCGAGGAATCCGTCGGTTGGACCAACTGCGATACCACCTACTGAATTACCAGTTCTTGGAGTAGTATCAAATCCATTTGTAGTTGTACCGGTAGATAGATCACCATCGGAATTATGACTGAATCCGGTGAGTATTACTTCACCAGTGAAAATGCCTGTGTCAGTACCTGTCTCAACTAGCTTGTATTTGCTGAGTGATTTACCTCTTGTTGAGACCTTTACTGGATCTAGAGTAGTTTCGCCAATTTCGTCGATCAAGTCACTATCGAAGTTGTGATCAGGTGCGACAATTGTAATGTAGATTTTGTCAGTCCAAGAGTATACTTTTTGGTCTAGTTCCACAGTTGCTCCGAAGTTTGATGTGAAGATTGTCAAGTTGATATCTTCATCCTCGTCACCTACATGGTCAGCTCCAGATGGGCCCCAATCAGTGTATTCCAGTACGATTTCCTCACCTCTTTCTAGGTTATCACTATTAAGAACGGCAGGAATCTCTATTACAATTTGGAATATACCAGTAGAGTCACCAGTTTCTCTGAAGTCGGAAGGTTCTGGGTCAAATGCGTCTGAATTCGCTTTAGTAGTTTGGTCGCCCATGGTAATTTGTGCTGCATCTGAATCCCATTCAATGAGGTCCAAGTCATATGTCTCGGCTGCATCGTTGTCTAGATCAAAGTCTGGCTCTATTAGAGTCATGATCAGATCTCCTCCGATGATGTAGACAGACTTGTCAGATTGCAATACACCATTTCTTAGGTCAAATGTTGCGGAATCAGTTACTGTGTTTGGTTCACCAGATGCGTCTGTTGGGTCAGTGTACTCTACGGTGATGATATCACCCTGTAGGATACAGTGTGTATTGACTCCAAAGTCAGAGAATCTGACGTTTGCATTAGTACTTCTTGTAGTACCGTTCAATCCGGCATATGAATCAGTAGTTGGACATCGACTGTCTGACGGACCATCAGTGTATCTGAGGGTCAGGTCAATCTCGAATATACCAGCGTCTGGTGCAATTTCTTTAATTGGACCAAGTTCTATAGTGTCAGATACGCCGGTTCCAACTGCGATAACAGTAGTTACTGTGGTGTTCAGAACAGTGATTTTCTCACCGCCTGCTGCAGTAGC
>SDBU01007757.1_pt1 | contig 12311 bp, 10 predicted proteins | sample 2277071 | NCBI WGS metagenome assembly SDBU01 (sample SAMN10397929, study PRJNA504765) | marine sediment metagenome | isolation source: marine sediment core GS08_GC12, 126 cmbsf | place: Arctic Ocean: Gakkel Ridge, Loki's castle | collected 2008
AAAACTCCTTGAGAGCCTTTCACATTATTGGATACAACATACAAAGGCACAAACGAATTATCTGGCTCAATTTCTGCAGTCCAGGCAGGCAAGCGAAGTGTCACCTAGCACCCTGATTTTCTACCGGGTAAAACTGAGTAGATTCCTCAACGAACTAAATGCTGATACAGCCAAAGGCCAGGACATAGAGAAGTTCTTGCTCCAATTCAATAACCCTGGAAATCGCCATGCTTACTACCGGGTAATCAAAACCTTCTATAACTGGCGCGAAGAGGCCTTCGATTTACCCAATCCAATGAAAATAGTCAAAGCCCCAAGACTAGCGAAGCTCATTCTGCCAAGCCTGACTGTTGAGCAAGTATCAACCTTGATAGACAAGATGGACAATGTCCGGGACAAAGCTATTATCGCTCTGTTCACTCAAAGTGGATTAAGGCTATCCGAACTGACCAACATCAAGGTGCAGGATATCGACTGGGAGACCAGAACAATTAGGGTTATCGGTAAGGGTCGAAAAGAAGCCCTAGCCCCATTCGGGGAATTATCCGAGAAATATCTTAGAGATTGGTTAGGTCAGTATGTGCCGAACGGTAACATCTGGGGACTCAATCAGTGGGGTATAATCTCCATGTTAAGAAGGCTAGAAGCTTCCACTGGGCTGCCGTGCAACCCTCACACTTTCCGACGGACTTTCGCCAGTTTGCTCAGAAAGTTCGGCATAGACGTTATGACCATAAAGGACCTGGGCCGCTGGGAGAGTCTGGAGATGGTGCAGAGGTATACCCGCTCTGTTACCTTCCACGATAGCCTAAAGTTTTACAAAGCACCTCTCTCCTGAGTTAAGTCTAGATTTAATATATTTTAGCAGAAGACATGAGCCTGGATGGCTGAAGAGCTTATAAGGATAAGGAGAGCCTACGTTTAAAAGTGGACTGGCGCAAATTCTCATTATTCTTTCTAAGTCTTTTGCCATGGTTTTACTAGCGCACTTCCAAACCAGATTCAGCTTTGGATTTGAGGGCAGCCCTAGGCTGAAAGTAAAACTGGCCTAAACAATTTTACCATCCGCAAGCTCAACGCTATGCCCTTTGACCGGGAATTAAGGTTTTACCAAAGCGGGCGGTACTCCCTCTGCGATGGTTCCGGCATTGCACTAAATAAGCAATTGTGCAATATTGGGTGAAAATAGTGAATCTTATTTTTCGATATATCCGAACAACTTGACAAACTATATATTTCTGCTATTATAGATAATAGAAAATAGAAAGGTTCCCTCCCAGTGAATGTGCCCATGGGGCACTGCCTTAGGCTAGCTGGGAGGGTCAATTTTTTTAGTACCATTTAGCCTTCTTGTTTTGATAGATAAGGAACTCACTTTTAACTAGATTTTTTATCTGATTGAAGGGGCGAATCTCCCCCCTTTCCCATTTCACATACACAGCCCAGCTACAATAATCCACTATCTGCAGATAGGGATGCGATGCCGAACTATGCATACTAAGTGTATACGGCACGCCCCGTAAGTGACGGGCTAGGGAAAGTTTAACAGCTTTTGTGAGTGCCTCTTTTTCTCTAGCGCGTGCTGATTCCCTGTCCATAAAAATCAGAACCTTATCGAAACGGGTTACATCGATTCCACGCGGGTCGAATGGATACTGAAGCAAGTATTCAACCATTGTAGGATAAAGCCTATTGAGAGGTCGAATTTTAGGATCGACTTTACTCTTTTCCACAATAATACTGTCAATTCTTAGGTGTGTTAGTCCCGAGATAACATTAAATACCCTATCTCGAACAGGCTGCCTATCTTCTGCGGCGTGAAAATACTCAATGTCTATACCCTGGTCAATTACCTCATGCTTTACAGCATACAATTCGAGTACCCCGGGATTGGTGTCACTACACAGTGTGCTTGTAATCACGATGCTCATGGTCCCTGCAGGCGAAAAATCATAATTGCCAGACACGTCAATAAACGCATATAAATAGTTCATTTTTACAAGGATATCTTATTATCTTGATAGAACTAAATCAAACTCCAACATATTCCAAGAGAGATTATGCATGGTGTATATTGCCCTGCCCGCCTAAACTAGGAGGCTATTTTGTACATCAGTAGCTTTTCGTAGAAACCTCATGGCCCTGTGCGTCATACAAAGCAGCTGTATCTGATTCTGAGTTGCTCCAAACTGCTTTCCCAGAACCGAAACTAAATCCTCCCCACTCGTTGTGAATTTCATTGGTGTAAACACGGATACTGGCACCGGGAGCAAGTACATAGGATGGGAAAGTAAATGTTGGGTACCCCTCAGATATGTCTTTTAGCACCCACCCTGCCAAATCTTGGGGCTCATTCCCAAGGTTTGTAATTTCTACATATTCATCTGATTCCACGCGTGAAACCAGGCCATCGTAGAATACCTGAGTGATTTTAATATTAGTAGTAACCGTAGGTGTTGGGGGTGGGGTGGGCTGTGGGGTTGGAGTAGGCATAGGTGTAGGTGTAGGTGCAGGTGGTGGTGTGGGGTCAGTAGCTGACAGAGGCTCGGTTGGTTTCTCAAGTTGTAGCGTATATGTTTCTCCATCGGTAGTTAGCACTATGTTGCCATGTATATCGGTCCCGTATATCTTGGCTCCAACCGCATTTAGCGCTGTGATACTCTCTTCGTGGGGGTGATCGTACTTATTGCCTTCTTTTGCCATATAAACAGCAACCTCAGGGCTAGTTATGGCCACAAAGTCTTTAGAGGAAGCCGTTTTGGAACCGTGATGCCCCACTTTTAGAATCTCTACATCGGGTACAGGTACTGAACTCAGTGCCATCATGGCTCCTTCTGCTTCCTTTTCAGCATCCCCTGTAAATAGGAAATCAATGTCACCGTGAGCCAAGTGTAGAACTATAGAGTTATTGTTTGTTGTGTCAAATGTACGGCTGGGATTATGCACATAGAAAGACAACCCATCAGTATTGATTACGTCGTGTAGTTTGGCTATATGTACCTCTGCATTTTCTGACTGCACGGCAGCCATGAAGTTTTTATATGTTGCGGAGTCGCTGTCATCACCGTTATGCCAAATCTGTTTAACCTCAAATATATCTAAAACCTCGATTAGCCCACCGATATGGTCAGCATGGGGGTGGGTAGCAATCATCACCTCAAGTGGCCCATCCACATATTGGCTGATATAGGATACGACACCCGGTGACTTGTCCCCGCCATCAATAAGAACCTCAATGTCTTTTAAGTCAATAAGTATAGCGTCTCCTTGACTGACATCGATGAAGTGAACTTTAAGTTCTTCTCCTTCCTCTGGAGACGTAGGAGTGGGCGACGGGCTGGGTGCAAGCGTGGGGGTGGGAGTAGGCATAGATGTAGATTCAGGCGGAGGGGTAGGTAACGGACTGGGAGTGGGAGTAGTAGCAGGAGGGGGTGTAACTGCTGGACTGGGTGGCGGAGTTTGTGGCAATGTTTGTTTTGGTGTTGAGATGCAACTCACTGCTAAAAGAAGAATAAGTACAGATGTTCCGATTAGCGACAGCTTTTTCATTGAAGGCTCGATATTAACTTGAAGTTATCAATAAGTATACTGGTTATACTCCTGAAGAAGTATATTGTCAAGATATGCAGTGTTTTTGGCACTTACCTGCCCAAGCAGCAGCTATCAAACCTAGCTCAGTTATATTGAAATGTTGCACAATTGCAAATTCAATATAACCTAAGCATATTATATACTTAGTTAACGAACCACCCCAGAAATAGCTTAAGCAATGGCAGATTCCCGCACAATCCATGTTGACGGTGTTGGCCTAATCCTGTTTGAACGTAGTATACGGGCCAAGCGGGTCATTATATCCGTCAAGCCATCCAATGGAGTTAGAGTAGCCATACCAAACCGAGTATCCTTCAAATCAGTTCTGGAATTCGTCAACCTGAAGAAACCATGGATACAGAAGCACTTGGTCAGAATCAAGCGGATGGAAAACCAAAGACAGGCTGTGGATTCATCGGTAATTATCGATAAGGTCAAGGCTAAGAAGAAGCTAACCAACAGGCTCAAACAACTGGCTGTTCAACATGGCTTCACCTACAAAAGAGTAACTATCCGCAATCAGAAAACACGCTGGGGCAGCTGCTCTCATAAGAACAATATCAACCTAAATATGAAGCTGGTGCTGCTGCCTGATGAACTAGTGGACTACGTGATTTTGCACGAGCTGGTGCATACCAGGATACACGATCATAGTAAGAGATTCTGGGCGGAATTGGATAAGTATGTGGAGGATGGGAAAGCGATCTCGAAGACGTTGAGGGGGTATGGGTTAGGGGCGTTGTAATTTATTAGCATATTTGGTGCTTCTGAGGCGGACTTACGCCAACTATACTCTTGAATAAAGGTTAAAAAGGCTACAGATTTACTTTTCATCTATTGGCGTGAAATAATACAACGATATGCATGTCGGTCAACCGAATCAAACTGAGATAAAAGCTGCCGTTAGTATACTGAAAAAACGCGACCCAAAGTTAGCTGAGGTGATTGACCAGATCGGCCCCTGCCACCTTGAGCGCCATGCACAAGGATTAATCGCCCTGGTATACTCGGTGATAGGGCAACAACTGTCCAACAGCTCTGCCGGGGCGATTCGCTCAAGGTTTGACATCCTCTTTGAAAATGATGGTATTGATCCTCAACGCCTGGCTGGAACCAGCGAAGAGGAACTCAGAAAGACAGGCCTGTCTCTGGCGAAGGCCAGATGCTTGCGCAGCCTTGCCGAACATGTCTTATCAGATAAGATCAATTTCCTTACGCTAGAGGCGATTGATGATGAAGCCGTTATCAGTACCTTAACTCAGGTAAAAGGTATTGGGCGATGGACAGCCGAGATGTATCTGATGTTCTCGTTAAGAAGACTCGATGTTTTCCCCATTGATGACTTAGCCATCCGCGCTGCTATGCTCCGTGTTTACGGTTTCTCTGAGACAGGTTTCATTGCTCTAGCTAGGCAGACAGCGGAGCAATGGCGGCCTTATCGTACCATCGCCTGTTGGTATCTCTACCGCTATCTAGATATGCTTCGCAGCAACAAAAGACAAGCATAAATAGTCACAGATTCTCAACGTGGCGCTCCTGAATAGCTAGATATCTTCGATTAGAGTTCCGAATGGTTCTACAAGAGGGTGGGGATTTGGTGGCAGTATGACAATCACTCGTTCTCTAGCACGAGATAGAGCAACATTGAGAAGGCAAGATAACTCTTCAAAGGGCTCCTGATCATCACCAAAATAGTCATCATTGCGAAAGATATGGATAACTACATCTGCTTCACGACCCTTTGTTTGGTGGTAATTCATCAAGCGAATCCTACCACGTTCTGAGTAGTCAAGATCAATAAGAGCTTCCACCCGACTACTTTCAATCACTTCATTAAGACGTGTAACAGTCACGGCAGAAACCTGGTCATTCCTAAAGGGATAGGTCAGCCTCCTGAAGTGACTTGCTGCCCTCTGCCAAGACTTGAGACCCTTTGTGATAAGCAAGCTTGGCCATGAACGCATTACTACCGTAGCCAATTCACCCATGCTTTTATCTGCTATGACCCTAAGAGCCGTTTCTAGTTGATCTATAGCTTCTTCAATCTCTCCGGGGAGTGAGAACTTGCCGATTAGCGCGTGTGCTAATTCAGGAACTCCACCTCGTACAGTAGCTGTGAGATATATTGCAAGAGCAGTGCGTACATCCTCTGAAGTGGCCAGACCAACAGCAAAGCCACATTGAATACTCATGGCAGAAAGCGCCTGAGCATGAGCTTCTGGGATGCCTACTAGCACGTGCTCAATACCGCACTCGCTAAGCTGGTCAGCTATTTCTGCAACCGCAGCGTTAGAATGAGCAAAAATGCCAATCTCTTTGCGTGCGTTATGTGCTATTTGGTCTTGAATTAGTCCCTGAAAATCAGATTCATGAGAAGCCCTAATCACAGCTAGGCGGCCTTTGCCTATAGCTTCTACAACAGCTGGGTCATTAAACCGACGGGTTCGAACCGCTTCAGCTAAAGCAGGGATTGCCCCTGTTGGGTCTCTGTAGGATACAGGCTGCAATTCGATCACATGCTCTGCAGAAGCACATATCTGGCTAAACCTCTCTGCGGAGACACCCGGAATAAACCTGCTGTATATCATTTGGTGAGCATCACCCAAAAGTAGTAGCTTGCGTGGAGATAAAATCTGAAGTAGATTCCATTGTTCTTCATTAGTGTCCTGAACTTCATCGCAGATTATTAGTTGCCAACGTGATGACATAAGCTGATGAATCTTGTGGTTTCCCAATAGCCTAATCGCACCTGGTAGCAAATCTTTGTAAGAGAGTTGGCCAGTGATTGGCCCCAGCAGTTTTTTCCTTGCTTCAGACTGAATGGATGGTGGATTACTACCGTATCCAGCATACCTGCCAAATGAACGAATCAAGCGATATGCCAGAGCATGAAATGTCATGATTTCAACATTACTTTCATACTCTGCTATAACACCAGGACAACGGCGCATTATCTGGCTAATCGCGGCTCGAGAGAACGTTAAAAAGAGTACTCTTGGTTTAGGGTAATCGGTAAGCTGTTCAAATAGCCCTCTAGCACACCAAAGAGCATTCGTGGTCTTGCCCGTACCGGCACCGCCAAGCACTAGAATTATGCAATCCCTCTCTAAAACAACCTTTATTACTTCTTTCTGCTTGCAATCAAGGTCTTCATACTTCATAGTTGAATAAATCCAGTGAGCTGTTCCCTAGCTGCCAGTACGACTTTCTCTAGTATAGTATTTGCCAGCGGAGGGAGATTTTCAAAAGGAAGGGCTTCGATGAAGGCTGCATGCAACATATTTTTCTTGATGTAAGTAATCGTTTGAGCCTCAAGCTCATTTGCAGGTATCTCATTGAGTCTCTGAATTGGTGGTAGTTGTAGCGCTGTAGTGGTATCACTTAGCGCCTGACGAATTACGGAATCCGGAACACCATGGACGATAGCATATTCGATGGCTACGCTATCAGGAAGCCGGATTACTACATCAGCATTATCGGAGTGACTTTCTACGAATTCCTTGACTCCAGGTGAGGTATCGCCATCGACCAGTCCCACGGCGTAAAGTCCCATTTCTTTTGCAGCAGCTGTTAACCTTAAGACACTTGAGTATCCACCTGAACCGGTGGCTCCAGCACTGATGATTGCTATACTATGTGTCGCCGGTAAACACTTGCCTCCTTCATTGCAGAGCCGAATTGTCAGTGCATGGAGGGTTGAGAGGTCATGCGGGCCTTCCACTATAATTACTGAATGATAGCTAAGAACTGGCAGCAGATTTCGATACCAGTGTTTGGCCGCAATTGCTTCGGATTTTGTGGTTGGTGCATTGCCTTGATATGCAGAGCGAGTTCCATCAAGGGCGCGGTGCAGTCGAATCACCTCGACTGGTTCAAATATCTCAGCAACAGATGGTAGCCTCGTTGTAATCCATGTCTGACCTGCCGTACTTCGTATGATCGCACTAAAATGAGTTGCCGATGCAGCATCCATTCCATTACCAAGATCATCGATAGCAACAATATTCCCAGGACTAGATGGAAGTGCAAGTGATTCTGCCAAGCGGAAAAGGGAACTAATTGTTGATCCCTGCCGCCATGCCGGAAGCGCCCCTCCACTGCCACCGAGATCAATAGTAGGGCCTAATGAGCGAAGAAGTCCACTGGGGGAGCCGCCCTCAGGCGAAAACTCCACGTGTTGGGAAATATCGGCCGGCTGTATTCGTAAAATCTCCCATAATGATGTGATTACTTCACCCAAGGCCACCTTGACCTGATTTGAGGTAGTGAAGCGCCCAGCAGCATCAGCTACTTCTTGCACATATTTGGCAAGCGCTGAGGTAAAATCGCCACCAGATGATCGCTCAACAATCTTCCGGAATATTCCACGAGTACCCAGATCTAGTATTTTTCCCGAATCATAGCTCAAATGGGTGAATCCTAGCCGCTCAACATCAGTTATTCTAGCACCTCGAAATGATTGCGATTCTGAATCAGAATATTTCGGATAATACACCTTATCCTCACAACGTTCCTGATCTGTAAGCCATTGACCTCGGTAGGCAAGACGTAAAACCCATTCACTATTTTCACCAGTTGCTTCTTCGGGAGTGTCACAATTCTCTAATAGCTGGCCAGTCTCGATATCCCAAATTTCAAGGTAATCAAGAAAGTGCTGCTCAAGGTCCGTATCTAGACCGCCAATGACAACCTCGATTTCTATTGGTTTGGCAATATTTCTCTGGTGGAAGTCCAGTTCAGTAGTCGTCCCAGCTCTAATTACATTGGGATCAAGTACCTTGGAAATAGCATTGATAATGTCTGAACGTCCAGCTCCAGGCTCACCCATTAATACAACATTGCCGCTTGGCTTTACTGTGATGCTAGAAAAACCTCGGAAATGGCGAATAATCAATCGGCGTATATACATTTAAGCACCTTCCTTGGCTGGCTTCTAAATCTCGGGAAACTCTCCATTTAATGCTTTAATTGCTATTTCTCTTACTTCAGGGGGGAAATCCGCGCCAGCAATCCAACTCAGATAACTCGGATCTTCTGCTACTATATCTCGCAACTTCCTCCCTTTATACTTCTTGCCAAAGTTACAGACGACCTCATCTTCTACCCATATGAACTTTCCTTCAGTATCAACGTAGTTCTCCCCCATCCGATAACACAGGCCACACAGTCCGGATACATCCCTCGGCAAGTCCTGATACATGTCAAGTTGGCCGTCTAATACCTCCGCTGATGCCTTGGCGTCCTCCTCCGCGCGATGGGCGTTCTCCATCTCCCCGTCGCAGTACTTGCGATACGCGGCCTCAAGGTCGCGGCGCTCGCGCTGGTGGAATATGACCATGCTGTCGACCAGGTACCGGCCACGGCGTGAGAACTCGACGTCGGCCCTGGCAAGTTCCGCCTCAATGAACGGCAGGTCAAACTTGATGACGTTGAAGCCGGCGATGTCGCAGTCTTCCAGAAAATCTCGGACGCTCTTCGCATACTGTCGGAACGCTGGCTCTCCAGCAACGTCTGCATCAGTGATACCGTGTATGGCGGTAGCTTCCGCTGGAATCGGTGTTTCCGGATTGACCTGGTGGCTCTTGTACTCCTCGCTGCCGTCCGGTTGAATCCTGAGTATCGAGAGTTCGACTATCCTGTCCAAACGTGGACTAATGCCTGTGGTCTCCACGTCTATGAATGCGATTTGTCTTTCCAGTTTGAGGTTCTTCAGCATATTCCAGTTCCTCCTCCGATTGATTAGCAGGACTAAATGTTAACGTTTGTCCAGTACGAAGTCAACATGCAGATCTCCAGGGTTCTCGCTTGTGGTTTTACCGAATAGGACGTATAAGCGGAGCCGTTAATAATTAAAGAATTACTATTTCTAAAACATGACTCCCTGACTTAGGTTCAAGGTGTCACCAAAATCAATAAGCCAGACTGGCCTAAGCTCCTTTCGGATACCCAGTCAAGGACACAATTCGCTAAAATGTTACCTTCAGCAATATCTATGTCGTTAAACCCGTGACGCTTCTTGCCCCACAACGGCAGTGGTGGTAGAATGCCCGTAGTTAGTAGGGCTTGTATTTGGCGAACGACAATGAGGTCGGCAAGACCCCCCTCCCCAACTCGCCTACTGCTAGGACCAGATGGGGGTGGGGAACAAGCCAATGGGTGTAATAACGACATGACCACAACTGTAGATCATGATATTGCGCTTGGGGCGTTGAATCATGCATGGAGTGACCGACAGTCGAAAGACCGTCCACCCGCTCGTATGCAGCAATATATCGAGCAAGTTCTTGCCGCAACTGACGTTACTTTCAAGTATATTCTAATAACCGGCTATTTGGCCAAGTACGTAAACCCGTCCGTTCACGCTCGTGCTTTGCAGGTCGGCAGCAAGTTGAGCGAAGCCTATGACGCGCGAAGTCTCTGCCATAAAGTGATTGTCGGTTTTGAAAAAACAAAGGGGAATCTTTTCGGCCTTTCCAATGAGCCATTTGTAAACAAACCAGCACGACATCCCGAGCACGATGGCGGAAACCCCCAACTGCGAAACAAGATTCTAGCTCAGAAGTTGCATGATGCTCTGGAGATTGCCAATTCTGCAAAAGCCGAAGATGTTTACCGGGGGCTTGTGCATATTCTGCGTGTTGGTGCTCAACATGCGGCTGATCAAAAAGAGGCCCGCGTCAAAACCCGCGTCAATCTCTCATCGGTACTAGAATTCATCGATGTATTTCTTCAAGAAACTGATGGTGGTTCACGTTTGGTGGGTATATGGGGAGCAATAATGGCTTTGATTTCTGAGAACGGAAAGATATCGGTTACCTCACCAAACGCGGCAGACGAATTCGGTAGAACAGCTGGCGATGTCGAGATCTACTACAATGAAACACTTGTGGCCGCCTCTGAATGTAAACATCGCCCCCTGAATTTGGATGACGTTAAGCACGGCATAAGGAAGTCCCTAGAGAAAGGGGTGCCTGAGTATCATTTTATAATTGCCGCTGGTTTAGCCGCAGGGCAGGAGAAACAGATAAAAGAAGAATTAGACGCTCATTCTGCCGAGGTTGATCTGCTTTTAGTGGATATCTGGCGTTCAAAGACGCTTCTTGCTGGGATACTAAATCCAATTAGACGGGCAAGATTTGGTGAGATGGTTGTTCAGCTGTTGAGGGCAATGAGAAAATTTGAGAGTGCCAATCAAGCAGCTGAACTCTGGAACAAAATCACAGGTTAAGCATCAAGTCGAAGCTGCTTGCTATTTTGACTGGGTCATAGTTGGTCCAAAGAACTTCAGCCCTTTTGCCTTTAGTCGAGTGTATTGTGCGCTCAGGCGCATGTAGCTTGCGCCATTTTGGTGCAGGATAAAGCCGATTCATTAACTCGCAGTCATAATTGCTTAGTGCGACTTTGCCTTTGGCCGTGTTCAACGTGTCTGCAAGTCTCTCGTGTTCGTCATCAGTCATTTCATATCCATAAGCATTTGAGTCCCCTCGGGTGGTGTGAACATAAGGAGGGTCACAATAGAAGAGCGTTTCGTCTGAATCGTATAGCCTTATGACGTCAATTGCTGGTCTGTTCTCGATCTGAACTCGCAGCAAACGCTCCGCAATTTCTGGGAGTGCCTGAACACCGCCAAGCCAACGGCTAATAACTCCGCTCATCCCTTGACGGCTGGTATTTTTGCAATTCGCCCATCGGCCGATTGACGCAGTCTGAGCCAAACCTGTTCGAACCTGGCGTGCTCTGACGTAGAAACGGCGGGCGCGTTCAAGCGGCAGTATATTTGCATCAAGTTCGCAGGCTATTGCGAATTCTTCGCGAGAAAACGGGGTAAGCCCAATCGCCTCGACCAAAGCTTCCTTGTGCTCACGCAAGACCCGAAAGAAATTACAGACTTCGCCGTCGATATCGTTGTATGTCTCGACCGGTGATATAGGCCGGTTCAGCAGGACAGCAGCAGAACCTCCAAATGGTTCGCAATAGTGGTGGCACTCAGGCAGCAACGGAAGCAGCCATTCCAGGTGTGAAAATTTACCGCCGTACCAACCAAATGCTATTAACTTGGGCTGGCGAGTAGATACTTTGTGGTTGACTTTTAGGGATCCATCCCGTTCATCTAAATATATCGGTGAAGGCAATCCGGCCATATGTTCATTTCCTTTCGGCGTAGACAGATTTTGGCTGTAGTTATATCATATTAACCAGTTAAAGACTTACTCTGTATTGTGACCTTTTTCCAATGATGGTGCAAGCAGCAATTTACCTTGCATTGGCGGATTCTCCGAAACGTACTTAGCTAGAGCCTTCTCAATCAGTTCCTTAAGCGGCATCCCCTCATCGATGGCTCGTCGCTTCAAATCACGATGCAACTCATCGGGCAGAACAATTCTTACCTGCCTCACTTCTATCACCTTAATCACTCTTAGCACAATAATAACATTTGTCACCTTATATGTCAAGAGCAAGCATATTAAACGCTGGTCCAGCGAGAGAGAGGGGCTTAACAATTCGTCATAATGTTAACCTAACTTATTTCAGGTTAGACCCAAAACAGCCCATTTCAGAACGTAAACCGTTGTTAAGTTCTCTATTGCAGGTGAGATTGATTCACTATAAGATGTCCCTATATAGCCTTAAGAGGAAGCATACTCGTGAAACTAGAGCTAATCGTCCCTGCTACACAAGAGAATATTCGAAGGAGGAAAAAGGGGTTAATCCCACCCCTC
>SDBU01007758.1_pt1 | contig 12310 bp, 16 predicted proteins | sample 2277071 | NCBI WGS metagenome assembly SDBU01 (sample SAMN10397929, study PRJNA504765) | marine sediment metagenome | isolation source: marine sediment core GS08_GC12, 126 cmbsf | place: Arctic Ocean: Gakkel Ridge, Loki's castle | collected 2008
GGGCGAATGTGACTATTGGCTCTAGGGGTCAGTCCGTTAGGAGAGAGGAGGATGGTTCTCTGAAACGGGTGAAGGTTCGAGGGGGTGTGTTGTTGGAGACGGGCTGTGATATTGGCGCTGGGTCCGTGATTAACCGTGGAATTGAGGGGGATACCGTGATTGGTGAGGGCACTTCGATTGGCCCCTTCGTTGACATAGGGCACGATGTCAAGATAGGGAAGCATTGTATCATTGGAGCTGGGAGTGTGATCAGTGGGTATACTGAGATTGATGATTATTCTAGAGTGTCTCCTGGATCAGTCACGAAGAACAGGATTAAGATAGGAGCACGCGCAACTGTTGGAATCGGTAGCCTGATTATGAAAAACGTTCTCGCGGGGCAGACGGTTGTTGGAAGACCAGCGGTTGACATAGAGGAACTTAGAGCGAAAAAACGACAAAGGAATAACGCCGCCGTTGAAGAATAAAACCTATTGGGGGTTTAAATGATGGCGGTCTTAGCTTATATTATCAAGGATGAAAGGGTCTTGCTAATCAAGCGTGGGTTTTCACCATGGCACAACTTTTGGAGTCTTCCAGGTGGTGGCACCGGTTTGGATGAAGACCCCAAAGAGGCGTGTATTAGAGAGGTGAGGGAGGAAACCAAGCTTGACGTTGAGATCGTGGAGGAAGTGGGCAAAATTCGGGGCGCACCGGTTTTTTTATGCAAAATTATAGCTGGTGAACCTAGTCCTTGTTTGCCTGAGACGACGGGGGTTATGTGGGCCGCACTTTCTCAGTTTACCAAGATGCCGCCCTTCATCAGAGAATTCCTAGAGGAAACATTGGAGGTAGCGATGTGAAACTAACGGCGCTTTTCTACTATGATCGACCGCTTCTTGAGTCATGGCTTAATCACTATGTGCGTTTTGGCTGTATTGATGAGATAATTATACAGAATCAGAATTGGTCGTCTCAAGATACGACGTATCTTCTTAAGACGGTTGCCGATTATGTTGATGAGTACCATAAGAAGATTGTGGTGTTGCCCTCTAATTTTAAGCGTTTCAAGAATCAGAATAAGCGTAGCCAGTTTCTCATGTATGGTCAGTCGGTGATTCGAAATCGCGTCACGCAGTTTCTTCAGAATAAGACATTTATTGCCAGTAGCATGGACGAGGTAATATACGAAAAGAGTTATGAATATACAGAGGAGCAACTTCGGAAATTCGAGAAACGGGCGGAGGATCGGGCTGAGAGGGGCTTGTCGACAATCGGCTTCGTGCCGTTGCACTGTGCGTGGCCCGATGAGATTTGCCCATGCAATGGGATTCCGATTAGGCGTTTGGAGAGGCCGACGTGGCGACAGCGACTATTTCGTTTTGCTGCGCCGTTTCGGCGGAGAAAGTCGTTGATTCATGATACTACCTATGAGGCTTTCGTTACGCGTAGGGGTAAGGAAAAATGGGTGACCGTGACGCCGGGCTCCTATCTTTCTAGTAGGGAACATGTTGAGAACTATAAGGATGCATTCGTTGTTGACTTGAAACTCATTCATTATCACACCTTGGTTCACCCTAAGTTTGACTCGGCGGAGTATAGGATTCCATCGCTGAGCGACATTCAGAACCACGAGGAACATCCCAAGTTCTACATCGAAAAGTTTGGACCGTTGCCCTCCCCCAAACCGAAGAAGACCAAGGCCGAACTAGTTGAGCCATCTGAACCCATCAGACGACGCGGGAAACAGCTTAAACAGAGTCGGAGGAAGTTGCCCAGACAGCGTCCGACGTGGAACCCCACCAAGCCCTCGATAAACCAGCCCAAGCGAAGTCCTAGGAAGAAACCTAACACCCAGAGTGAAGACTTACAAGAAACACCAACCAATGAATGATGCCAAATGAACATCCTTAGCTTGAACATATCCGATTTGGGTGGCTTATCATATAACCTCTGTCATGCCATAAACAAGCATACGAAACATCTGGCTAGGAACGTTGTGGATATGCGGGTTTTTACACATAAGCCGGTTATGATTCGACGGATGGATGATAAGAGCTTTCAGAGGCTGCTAGATGGGTGGGTTCGGGACGCCGACGTACTTCACTTCAATGAGAAATGGGACACCGTTTCAAAGTACAAGGTTGACCCCGGAATATGTAAAGACAAGAAAATCGTTTTTCACGCCCACGGCTCGATTTTTAGGCGGCGGGGAAGCACCATTTTGGCACGTTTTCGGACGGCGTTCCCCCAAACGAAAGTAATCACATCGACGCCAGATTTACTTGAGGGCGTGAGAGGGGACGCGACGTGGTTTCCATCGGTTGTACCCGTCACCGAGTATCGTAAGCGGTATAAGAGAAAAAGGAATAATCCACCAATTGTTTACTATAGCCCCACGGGGTCGTCCTCGAAAACCGATGAGAACGTGATCCAAAGGATTTCCAAGAAAATGAGGAACGAGGGCTTAGCGTTTGAACTTCGGGTTACTAGGAACACGCTTCACTCGGAGAATATGCGCCGAAAAGCCTTGGCGGATATCTATTATGATGAGATATCACCCTCCCCCTTCTACGGCGTGAATGCCATAGAAGCAGGAGTCCTAGAGAAAGCAGTCATCTGCAACATGACCCCATATGCACACGCATACATGGAAAGACTATACAAAAAAGAGAGAATCAAATGTCCCTTCATAGTGGTAGCAACGCGAGAATCCCTGAAACAGACGCTACGGAAGCTAGTGGTAGACCGAGAATACCAAATTGAGTTGGGAAAATCTGGATTGAAATACGTCCGCAAGATGCACGATGAAAAGGTATGCGTTAAACGATTCATGAAATTGATACAATAATGAATAACGCGGATCGCCAACGACGGCTATTCGGGTTCTACAACGAAGTTGGGGAAAAATACCCCGGTAGCAAAATTATCTATAAGTGGTTGCCTGCTAGGAAGCGTGAACGCTTTCTATCTCAAATCTTGAGGAGAAACTATCACGATTTAACATTAGACTTGGGATGTGGTGACGGACACTACGCGAAATACATTCCTAACTATGTTGGCTTAGACATCGCAGCAGGATACCTTAAAAGATTCAAAGGAAACCGCGTTTGGAGCACTGCACAACATCTTCCCTTCGCAGATGAAGTGTTTGATAGAATACTTATGTCTGAAATGTTAGAGCATACATATGAAAGAAAGGACATTCTCGATGAGTGCTATCGGATTTTAAAGGATGAAGGAATCTTAATAGTATCTACGCCGTATGGTAGAGATGAAGCAGAACACTTTAAACTACGGACTTGGTGGAAAGCGTTGGAACAGTATGATGTTGCTTATTGCCCTTATGTTCATGGTGCCTTTAGTGAACCATACTTAAGAAAACTATTAATTGATAGCAACTTCAAAATTAAACGGATACAAAAGATTGGACAAACCCCCGAAAAACCAAAGGCGATTTACATAGTAGCCGTAGCAACAAAGGGGTGAAGATGATCGGTAAAGCATTATGGGCAATATTCGCACATAAGGACTCTAAGATATTCTGGCAGTGGGCCAATCGAGTGAACTTCGTGGACAAACTGATCATCAAGAACCACATGCACCATAACGCCCACCAGATTGGCATGAAGTATTTCTTCAGCCACCCCGAATACGATTACTACATCATATCCACCGACGACGCCCTTGGAACACCATATCATATACGCCTACTTCTCGAAGATGCAGAGAAGCATAAGTTCCCCGTTGTAAGCGGGTGGTGCAGTATAGATCCTCAGAAGAACGGGTTGGCCGCTTTAGCCGTGAAGCCCTGCCACCCCAACGTAGCCAAAACAAGAAAAGTAATGCCCCACGGCTACCACTTCATACCGATAAAAGACGTGCTTGTGGGGAAACATGGCTACCCTTTCATCAAGGCATGGTTCAACGCTAACGCCCTAAACCTAGTCAAAAGAGAAACGCTGAAGAAAGTGCCTTATCGCCCATTCAAACTACAGCACGACGAACTCTGCATAACCCCTCAAACCAAGAAGCATGGGAGAGGCGTTATGTTTGACCTTCAATTTGCGTTAGATTGTGCCAAAAATAAAATACCGATCAAAGTAGATACACGCATCTTTCTACTTCACGCTAGAACGAAGCAACGTAGTATGGTTGGTAGAGCCAAACAGAAAGTAGTGTTTATTAAAGCGACGAGGGGCTAGACTTGCCATATGATTACTTTCGATACTGGACCTACGAGAGATTTGTTAAACCATGGAAACCACAAAGTAAGGGGCTTGGAGTACAAGAATATCTAAATCTCTTAAACACCCACCTTCGTGGAAAATACAACCCCATTCTGGATGTGGGCTGTGGTGGAGGCCAATATGTTCGTCTTTTTGCTTCTTCTTGTGGCATAGATATCAACATAAATAGACTGAAACAGGCCAAGGCGCGGGGGGCAACCGTCAGCCAAGGAAATCTTCTAAAGCTGCCTTTTCCCGACAAAATCTTTGAAGCATCGTATACTATGCAGATTCTTATGCACATCCCAGACCACCTTATAGTGCAAGCATTAAAAGAACTCCTTCGAGTTACCCAAAAAAGGATACTTCACATTGAATCCTATCGAGAAGAAGAAAGAAAAATGGCCCCTCACTGCTTCAACCACGACTTGGAAAGCCTTTACCGCGAACTTGGAATAAAAATGGTTTACTCTAAGAGACTAGATACTTATGAGACACAGGTTTGTTCAATATTTGCTCCGCGCTTCGTTGAAGCGGTGTGCGAATAGAGGCGTTCGCCCTTTGTGGCAAAGTGCGAGTAGTTTTTGGAGTTAAAAAAACACGAAGAGGAGAAAAGAATAAATGGTTTATACAGTCGTAGCGAGAGTTAAGGAGTTTTCCGCCATTACCTTTGACCAGCTTAACTTTGGAAACGACGCGGCGTATGTGACATTCATAACAGACATCCTCATACCCAAAGTCGAGGCCGTCGTCGACAGCTACGTGGGACATGATTTCAACGACACCACGGCAACCCTAACGCTTGATGGATCGGGGAAGGAAGCCTTACACATCAATCGAATAGGTCTAGTTGGCACCGACCCCCCTCATTTACTACCTCTTCCTCTTATTTCATTAACAAGTGTTACTATAGACGGGGGTGGGGATGTTAGTGCCAGTTGTCAGATTTATGACACGTATATCCGGTATTTTAATAACTTCTTCAACTTTGGGCGCCAAAACGTGATCATTGAGGCGCGATACGGTTATGCGGCGGTTCCCGCGGACATACAATACATTACTGACACGATCTGCGCCAACATTTTGAGGGGGATGCTCAAGCGATGGCTTGCCCCAGACATTATCACGCGGGCAGTCATGGCAAGTGGCAGTTTGACGGCGTTCCATGCAGAAGACATGGTTTTGACGCCTCTCTTGAAATCGATGCTGAACCGTTATCGATATAGTGGCATTGCGACGGGGTGATGGTCAAGTGGTTTTTGAGAAGGATCGTGTTCCGTGGAACCGCGGGATAAAAACTGGTCCTCTTTCTGATGAGCATAAAAGAAAACTTCGTATGGCACGCCTAAATCAAGTTCTTCCCACAAAGGATACTTCTATTGAGGTTGCAACGCAACATGAACTTGATAAGCGTGGCATCACATATGAGACACATATTCCAGTTTGCGGTATTTGTCAACCCGACATTGTTTTTCCTAGTGAAAAAGTCGCGGTGCAGTGCGATGGTGATTATTGGCATTCTAAGGATTTTAAAGATGGACTGGTTTGGGAGAGAGACAGACACCAAGATAAGGTTTTACGCTGGGCTGGTTGGTCTGTTCTCCGCTTTTGGGGTAGCCAAATTAGGGAGAACGTGAAGGGTTGCGTGGATAGAATCGTTGCGGAGATAGCTATGCGTGGTGTTGCTTGTGCCTGATAAGGGATGGTTTCTTCTTCGGTGTGGCGAAAAGGTTGAGTGGTATGATAGAACCCTTACGGGGCGCCCGGCCCCGACTTATTGGCCCGCCGTGACCTATCCTAATACCCCCACCATTTTGGCTTACTTTGAACCGATCACTGCATTAAACACCGATTTACCCGCGGGGTTCATCACGGAAATCAAGTTAAGGATATACACGGCGGCCTCGATTGGGCACCGAGACCGGATTAGGCGCCCCGAGACCACTGGGTGGTACTACGACATTGAGACTCAGCCCGAGTTGGTTCGCTCCATACGTGGAAGAACATATCGCACTGCTATAATTGTGAGGGTGTGGTAATGGCGGAAAAAAAAGACCCTAAGACGACGATTACGGAGACCATAGATGACCACCTTGGCAACATCACGCTTGACATTGGTGGCGTCAGTACCGCCAGTGTTGGGATTATGTGGGAGAGTGGACCCGAGACACTAAAATATCTTTTCGATACCGCCGCCTTTGACGCGGTGATAACTATTGGCGAGCCACAAACAAGGTCCATCAGGGCAATTCAAGATGTTCCGGTTCATTACTTGATGCGGTACCCCATAACGGTAACATCGGTGAACAAGCCCCTGACGGGCGTGGTACTCACCTCCACGGCGGCAAGGATACAATACAAGATTACTTATGCGCTTCGGGTGGCGATTGCCGTACACGCGCAGAGCGTGGCGGGGGCGCCTCCCCCCGCGTGGGTTATGAGAATAATCACGGATGTGGCAAAGCATAAGCGGATTGGTGGTCTAGATGTATGGCAGGCCACTCATGTTGTGGAGTATGAGACGGGGTATCCATAGTGGGGTGAATGAATGGCTGTAAATGTTAAGTACGACATCGTAATTTTGGTTGAGATCGGTAGAACTGATGCCAATCATGTCAACATTACCAACGTGGTCAGTTTTGCTGATCGAATAGTTTCTCCAGATGGAAGCATGTTAGATCCCCTGAGCGTTATCAATACTTGGAATCCTGGGGGAGTCCACCAGAACCATAAATACTGGGAGATGGAGTTGGTTCTTGATACTAACTGGCTTCCAGATGATGCGGCGCCCACGGTTTACTGGGAGTATGGGATGAATGTTAATGCCGGGGACACCCTTCCAGCAATTGTAGATGCTGGTGGGAATCCAAGCATAGAATATTTTATCGTGACAATTAGAGAGCACGATGGATCCATAACAACGCTGACCTATGCAGATGGGACCGCGATAGCCCCAAAACCAAATCAGGTTTGGTGTGTCGGGAAGACAACCGAGATAAGCAACGAGAAAGATAGGCGGCACCAGACGACGACGTTTCGGTTCATCTGTCTGACAGAGAGGGTGAAGGACCATGCTTAAGGTGAACATATATGGCTGAAGCGGCTGTAAAGTATCTCTATATTGAGGACGTTACTACGAACTTGGGTATTTGCACCAACATACTCTCCTTCAGGGAAGACCACATCATGGAGATAACCCCGCAGTTCATCCCAAACCTCTTTCAGGGACCAGACGTAAAACAAGACCACAAGTGGTTTGTCTTAACGATAGTTGTGGACTCGGAAACAAATATTTTTGATACCCCCTATCATCGAGTTACTGATGAGAACGATCCATTTACCGCTTTAACTGTGGATTTTATACTCGCAGATGGCTCTGCAACCTTAGAGCGGTGGACATATCAGGCAAGCAAATCATATGTCATGAATAGAAATGAGGGGAAAATTGACATGGAGTCAGAGAGAAACACAATTGAATATCAAATCTTAATGTATGGCACACGAGAGGTGACTCGCCCATGACTGTAGCGCCGAGACTAATTGATGTTGCTAGTGCCCTAGAAAAGCGGGGCAGACAGGAGGAAGCAGACTATTATGGGGAAGATTATCCTGAGATATTAAGTTTTATTTATGATATTCCGGTGGATAAGTTGTTATATATGACGGTGGATGATATTTCGGGGCTACAGGTTCCCCCCGAAAAACCGTTGAAATATGATGGGTGGAACTTCTGGCATGGGGAGGCTGCCTTTGTCAATCATAGTTAGTGGCTCCCTTGACAGCATTCGGAGAACATTGTTGGCTATTAGCGCCACAATAAAATATAGAAAACATAGTGGGTGGCTCCCGTTTCAACCAGATGAAACATGGCTCTACGAGTCGGAGCAAGATGATGATGTTTGTCCGGTTTGTCAAGGATTTGAGGCACAGCAACATTATTCTGGGGATGCTATCCTTCACAACTTTCCTAAAGAAGAGCAGGTTGACCCCCTCCACCTGGTTCTTCCCCGCGTTCACCAAGCCCACCCAGAACTATTGGGGGAGTGTCGCTGCACCCTCACCTGGTTAGACCCAATGACGGTTTTAGTTGAGAGATTAAATCGAGAGATAGCGGAAGCGATATAATGACAGAGGAGCGCATCATAGTTGAAATAGACGACTCTCAACTAGATGCGGCGCTTATGAAATTGGACTTACTTGGGTCCAAAGCATCTGAAGCCCTCGGCGGAGGAACGGGGGGTGGGGCAGCAAAACTAGGAACGACACTACCAGGAATCAACCGTGAGCTACGCCTCATCTTAGGCCAGATGCCGGGGCTACGTCAGGCAATGCGGTATTACTTTAGAATCAAGCGGCTTGAGCGTGGAGTTGCGCTTGGTGGCACACAGTTTTATCTAACCATAATAGCCACCGCAATAGTTTTAATTAGACAGATTCAGCAACAGCAACAAAGAAATGAGCGACAGCAGCGGGACTATGAGCGCCTAATTCGAAGAGCGCGCGGCTGGACCCACAACGAATATATGCATGGACAAGCGGAATGGCAGGAATACCGGAAAAGTATGCCGGGGTGACTTGAATGGCTTATAGCGATTGGCAGGATCACGACGATCACGACGACGCGCCCTACGTTGACCACCACGATCACACCGACAGCGATTGCCAGTACACCGATTGGGCGGACCATAACGACAACCTTCACAGTGACCACGATGATCATGAAGACAGTGGGGTTCACTCCGATTGGGACGATCACGCAGACGACCCAGGGGGAGGCCATACAGACTGGGGTGACTATTATGATTGGGCGGATCATGAAAACGACCCTGGCGTTCACATTGATCACCCCCACGGAGATCATGATGACCATGACGATTGGAGTGATGGCGCCCACGCCGACTGGTATGATCATTCCAACGTGGGCTTCCACACTGATCTTGGTCACCAAGATCATAATGACCATACAAATTGGACGGATGCCCACTCAGACTGGTATGACCACGCCAATGTTCCACTTCCCCATCAAAACTGGGATGATCACGATGATACGGGGGACCCTCACTCTGATTGGGATGACCATGACGATGTAGAACACGACGACAATGGGCACTCAGACTGGGACGATCATAATGACACCGGAGACCCGCACACGGATTGGGATGATCATGATGACTGGCCGTACCAAGACCACGACGATTATCACCTTGATCACACGGACATTATAGACTGGACCGATCACGGCAACTGGGACGATATCTATGACGACCATGCGGATTATGCCGACCACGATGACTCGGGGGCTCACATAGACTGGGATGACCATGGCGACGGGGTCGGACACACGGATTGGGACGACTATAGCGACGGGGGCGTTACCTCGGGAAAAACACATGTTAGCGCCTTTATCGGTGGAAAGGACGTAAGTTGTTATGTTATAAGCGCCGACATCTGGCGCGATGCCCTAAACGGCATAGGTCGCTGGGAGCTTATCCTAGATAATCAGGGACACTGGTGGGGTGGCGCCTTCAGCGTAGACGATGACATCACTATACGAATAAATGGCTCCCTCATGATGCGGGGATATGTAGATGACGTATTTCCCTACATCGATTCTAAGGGTGAATACACAGAACTCATCAAGGTAAGCGGGCGAGACTACGGGATGGATCTTGCCCAACTCTACGTGACTCGTGATTATCCCAATCGTAGAGCCGATGACACAGTGGATGTCGCCCTTCTATGGGTATTAAGTGAAATAACCTATACGTCGCCCTCCGCGGCCCCCGTTGTCGACTATGAGGCAGACAGAACTTATCTTGCGGATATAATAAGGGACCTTGCCAAACTAGTGAATTATGATTTTTATGTTGAAGACGACGCAAACAAGACACTGCACTTTTTCGATATAGCGACAATGGGGGCGGGGGCAGAGCACACCACCGTTGACCTTCTATCCATTGAAGGATTGCCCCAAAACAACATTCTACGCCTAGAAATCGGGGAGGGCATCGGCTTTGAAGTGAAGAACACCATCGAGACGCATGCGGGCGATCTTAATGATCATTGGACGGACTTAAACGCGGCTGCTTGGGATGGGGGACCAAACGTAGACGTAGATGATGACCCCGTGGTAGGGGGCCTCGGACTAGTTGGAAAAGGCGCCATCCGGATGACTACAACCGCCCCCGCAACATGGCTATACATGGATCTAAGATTCCCCCTCTATAACCATACCTTCCTAGATATGTCTAAACCCGACCATGGAAAATACTGCGCCTACCCCCACAACACCACCACAGTTAACAAACAAACCAGATTAAGGCTCAGGGACACCGCGGGAAACTGGATTGAATGGTTTAGTATAACTGTGCCGCTCGCTGCTTCACCCCCACTTCATAAAACCACCGACAACATTAGAAACGACGCTTGGAGATTCATAGAGTTCTCCTATGGCGACGACACGGAAATCAAGCCGGCGGGTTCATATGTACATGACACTTGGCAGTTTGTGGGGGGCGCCACCGCTTTCAACTGGGCGCGGGTAAACAGAATCAGATTCACGGATGATCCCGCCTTTCCACAAAACAATGGTGACTACATAATAATAGACGGCCTTGAAATACCCGCAATAGAGGTTATCTCCATACAACAAGACGCCGTGAGCATAGCCGCCTATGGGACACGAATGAAAGACTTCGATCGGCCCGATATAAGAAGTCAGGTAGAGTTAGAAGCCTTCGCCACAGAGCAATTACCCAAATTCAAAGACCCCGTTCAAAGTGTAAAGATTACAGCCATCGGACAGGTAGATTCTAAATATGCCGCGCAGAGCCTCGATGTTAGGGCACCGAGAAGTGGTATTACGTGGACTACCCCCTACAGAATATTTACGCTTCATCACAGCGTGAAGCTTTCCCCCCTACAGAACGAAATCGCCGGCTACGACTTCATCACCGAGTACGAACTAATTAAACACGAGATTGATGGCACAGACCAACCCATTGACCCCACCCGTGTTTTAGTAACACACTCCCCCACAAGATCGATGATGAGAAAAATACGAGAAGAGGGACGATACAGAAAAAGCATTAGAGTGATACGCTGACACCAAAATGTTTATAAGAGACAAGGAGAAGTAGTTATATTATGCCAATTTATGTCAAAGCCAATCTAACTTGTAACTTTCGTTGTGCTTACTGTTATGAGCACCCTTTCCGCCCAGAAGAGCAGAACATAGATCCTAACAAGGTTGAAGAAACAATTAGAGAACTCTATCTAAAACAATATGGAGACAAAAAGGAGGATAAGCCCAAGGGTGCCCGTATAGGGCTTCACGGTGGGGAACCCCTCTTCATGAAGAAGGAACTAATTGAACGCTTCCTAAAATTAAGCTATGAGTTGTGTGGTCGTTCCTCCATACAGACAAATGGCTACTTAATAGACGAAGACATAATTGAGATGTTCAAAAAATACAAGACGGGCGTGGGAATCTCCATTGATGGTCCGTGGCCTTGCAACGAGTTGCGGGGGGTTGGTTCTCTAGAGGATCGAAAGAAGCAAACCGAGACAATTCTACGTAACATTGACCGATTGAAAAAAGAGAATATCTCAGTATCAGTTATCGCGGTTATCCATAAAAAGAACGCTCTAGGGGATCGTCGCGAGATCATGAAAAATTGGTTGGTGGAACTTAACAACCGAAAAATCAGTGGTCGGTGGAACCCGTGTTGCTGTGGAAACGAAGACATAGATTTAACGCCAGAGGAATCAGCGGATTTTTACTCGGACATGTTTTACTTCCTACTAAAAACGGGTATTAGTGGCTGGTCCCCATGGAGGGACATGATAAACTCACTGCTCAAAAAACAAACCGTTGTATGTGTCTACCGGCAGTGTGATCCATTTAATACCGCATCTTGCACACCCGTCTTCGAGGATGGAAGCTACGGCGTTTGCTTGAGAAACTATGCCGATGGAAAACCATACCTACGCTCAGAGTTAAAGACCAACCTGAGAACGAAGGTTCTACATCAAACAGACTGCAAGGGCTGTCGCTGGTGGGACAACTGCTATGGGGGATGCACGGGTTTAAGCGTGGACTT
>SDBU01007759.1_pt1 | contig 12310 bp, 11 predicted proteins | sample 2277071 | NCBI WGS metagenome assembly SDBU01 (sample SAMN10397929, study PRJNA504765) | marine sediment metagenome | isolation source: marine sediment core GS08_GC12, 126 cmbsf | place: Arctic Ocean: Gakkel Ridge, Loki's castle | collected 2008
TGATCCGCTTGTATGGGGCAGTTGGAGCTTTGACCCGTTCCCTTGGTCATGGATCCTCACCATCATCGGTATCCCCATGGTGTTCATCTCTCTGCACTTACTGAACGCAATAGCCGTCGTGTTTGGTCGGATGACGCGAGTGATGCTGGGGAAGCCGCAATAACAAATAAGAATTGTTCCTTTTTTCAAACAAAGTCCCACGCCTAGACTTTAGGCGTATGAATCGGCGGACTTTTTTATCGCGGCTGTTAACTTACCAGTTATTGGCCAGTTATGCCCATTTCCTCAGAGTATTTGCCTTGGTGGGATAGGGGATAGGGAATTGAACCTTTCCCAGAAACCAGATTCTCAACGTGGCGCTCCGCCGAATAGGGAAATGCGCGAAGGCTTCATTGTGAGGCATATGGTACTCGCGGAGGGTTAGGCGAGCACCGTTTCGCGGCGTGGGACTCGTGGGTTAAGCTTAGACAAACATTACATTTGAACCAGCAATTGGCGGGGGTGTAGTGGTTATCATTTCTATACTTTATGGATTGTTAGACCAAAGGTTATATATAGGTGGCTCTGGCTGCCCTTCAGACAAATATATATGCATGATATTTGGGTAATCTTTCATATTTACTTTAGAGAATATTTCTGCTTTGAAATATTGGTAGTCAAGGCCGGTTTCCCAAATATTTAAGAGGAGAACCGTTGGTATTTGAGTGTAGCTCTGAAACTTTTTATCGGCTTCACTAAGAACATCCTGTAATTGTTTAGTGAGTACTTGTCTATCTTTAGCGCATACACAATCGGGAATATTATAAAGTAACGCACTCTTGGTCACTAGTCTATCCGCGTCTTCTCTTACTAGTTTTATTAGTTTTACCGGGAAAGGATCAGACAAGGAAACTACCTCTCCTTTGGTAAGTGTAGGAGTAATATCCAATATTTGTTGGCAGAGCTGGTCGATTTTCTGTTGACGATTATTAGCCGTATAGTGTATTGCATTTACTCCCCAGTCATCTAGACGAAATACACCTGGTAGCTTGTCTTTTAACTGGGTACTAACATCACCTAAGAATTGCTCCGCACCTTTGGTTAGTTCTAAATCTTGCTCGCCCGTCAACATGGTGCGTTCAATTACCATCTGCTTTCTACTGTTCTCATCCCTACAGAAGCAATCCGGGATTGGGCCTGGTTGCTCCAATATAAGATGAGGGGCTCTATCAAGCCATTTTACTACTTGGTAAGATGTATTATTAGTTTGGTTATGATATTCGAGGAACTTACCAACAGCTCTTTCTTCTATTTCCTCTCTAGGTAACATCTTTCTTCCTTATTTTAACTATATATTACTATATTACCTTATGTGGCGCGCTGCCGATTAGGGAAGTGTGCGCTAGTCATCTCCTGAGGCGTTACGGCACTCGTCTGAGTCCCGACAGACCACGTTTCGCGACGTGGTGCTCGTGGGGCCTGGCAGTTGACAGCAAACAAGCGGAATATTAACATAGCCATAATATAACATTAGGGAGAATTTAAAGACCATGGCAGGATTAGTACTGACAATTATAGAGCTCTCTATTAAACTCTTGATATGGCTCGCTCGTAAGCCAGAGATGCGAAACCGAGTAGTTCGTTGGATAAGAGAGGTGCCCGGAAAGCGGTATGCACCATTAAGTGCAATTGGACTAAGCGATGCTGCAGTTATTTTAGCAGCGGGTTCATCACTAAGATGGGAAGCAGGCATTGACTTGGAGCGAATTGACGCTACGAAACGAGATAATCTAGAACATTTACATAGTGAATACATTTACCAATGTTTCTAAGCGAGATCTTGGGGATGATGCTAATACCACGAAATGTAGACAAATATTTAAAGATAACGCTTGGCAGTTACTATCTCCGCCCTGTATCCTTAAAGAAATAAAAGATAAATAGGGCCCCGGCGGGTAAGGCTGCCCAGAAAATAAAGGGTAAGCTCAAACTAATGCCAGCCAAACTGTTACCGATGGGAGGAGAAGCAAAACCACCGAGCTGAGATATGGTGAGAACCAGCCCCAGGGCTGTTCCAGTATGGGCTACCCCAACCCCCTCTGTCTCTGTAATTGTGGTTTTAAGGACTGCCATAAAACCATCAAGGGCGATGCCGGCTATTATCAAGGCGACCCATATCATTCCGCCCCAGGCCACTGATAACAGAGCAGCGCCAATAGGAGCCATGAGCGAGGCTGTAAATAGAACTGCCTTTCTTGAGCCAAGCTTATCGGATAATAAGGCTATTGGAATGACACCTATCATACCGACCCAAAGTAAGGTGGATGTGGCAATGTCAGCACTGGCGGCGGTCCATCCAATCTCCCGTAGATAGAGGGGTAGATAACCGGTCAGCCCTCGATTACAGCCTATCTGACCCAGCCAGATAAATCCGAGAAGCCATACCTGCCTGATGCGAACTACCTTCGATAGCACCTGGCGAAACGGTAATCGGCTTGGACCCGGCCATTGACTCAATGTGAGCGGGCTCGCTTCGTGTCAGCAGCCAGAGAATGCTCATGACAATAGATGTAGCACCGTAGAAGAACATGACATTCCGCCAACCCCCAAGTAGCGGTGAGAGTATCGTGGCGCTAATCATTGCTCCCCCGGTAAACCCCAGCGCCATACCTATTACTATTATTCCATATGCCAGTTTCAGGTATCGTCCCGAGAACCAAACAGCACAGGCTTTGTTTACGGTGGCTAGTGTAAGCGCCGCCACAAAGCCAAATAGGAACATAGTTAGCGTAAGTGTAACGAAGCTATCTGACAATCCTCTCAGGGCACCGGCTGCTCCTGCCAGGAAACAGGCTACAATGAGGACACGTTTCACTCCAAACCGGTCGCTAAGTAACCCGCCAACCAAAACTGTGAACATGATACCTAGCTGAATCATCCCCCAGACCATGCCTAGCTGTACCAGGCTCAAATCCAGTTCTGTTGATATCTCTTTGAAGAGAACCGGCATGGCCGTGGTTGGCATACCAAAGACAACTGTAAAAGTTAGCGTGGACAGGGTGAGGACATACCACCTGTAATTTGACCTGCTATTATTTCTGCTAACATTGCTTAATCCCATTACTATCCCTTGGAGACAAAAGTCGGGGAGACGCTCAGTAAATGTCTTTGTATATAATACTATATTTTATTCACCGTGAGAACGAGGGCATTTTGGGTAGGGGAAAGGACCTGTTGCGACAACTACTTAAGGAGCCAATTTAGCTTTGAAAAGTGGTGGAGCTGGGGTGACGATAGGCAGAACTTTTCAGATCCAATTTAGTCTGATCACCTGATTTTTAATCAGGGTGTCACAGGTTCGAGACCTGTACGGCCTACCACTTAGTTCCCCATCCGTTGCCGACATTCTGCCGACATTGGTAATTTCCTCAACATTAGGAAGTAATGTGTCAAGCCGTTCCGCTGCTACCTTCTGTATACCTGGCACAGTGTGTGAGTAGATATCCAATGTAGTAGCAATGGTACTGTGCCCCAAGCGCTCCTGTACAATACGAGGGTGGGTGCCTGCCTTGAGCAGCATGGTGGCATGTCAATGCCACCAATGATAATTTTGAAGAATTCATTCCCAAAAGTGGTATAATTATGTGAATAGACAAATTAATTATAAAGAATACACTTAGGATCTAAGATCAAAAAAATGAGTGCGCGCACAGAATTACTAGATTCTATAGCACAGACTATTGCCGACTATAGGGAGGGAGAAGTCGAACCGCGAACTCCTGACATTATTGAGAATTGGATTGAGCAATTCCCACCAGATACCCAAACCCCATTATTAACAGCACTTAATGATGTATTTAAGAAAACTTATTTTACACGCAATAAGTTCAAGCATTTTCTTCAATCGTTAGCATCTACAGATAAACTATCTCCTGGGAGTGCTCCCGCTGAATACTGGAAGGATGTTAACTTCCTTGATATTCAGCAGGGTGGCAGTAGCCAAAAAGATATACTATTGATGTTTGATGAAGTTCTCCAAGAAATCCATGGTTTCAAGTTGTCGGATACGGGCAGTGACGGCGGCGATTTTATATACCTTGACGACTGTATTGGCACCGGAAGTAGAGTTCGTGGTGATATTTGTACATGGTTAGAAGATAACACTCCGGATCAAATGGAAATTCACATAATTACACCAATACTCCATACCGGAGCATGGTGGGTTGAAGGTAAGATTAAAGAAACTGCAATAGCTAATAATAAGGAGATATCTCTGCATTATTGGCGGCTGGATGAATTTTATATGGAGAACCGACTAGCGCATAGAGATCACTCCGATGTTCTATGGCCTACAACCCTCCCCGACCATGCTGACGTTCAAAGTTACGCGAAATATTTAGAAGAAAACGGTCATCCAGTTAGGCTGAGAAATCCTGGAAATAGTGGATCTTCTGGTATTTTTACTAGTGACGAACAAAAAATGTTCATTGAACAAGCTCTATTAATTAGGGGATGTCAGATTAAGCGGGAGTATGATAATCTGCCGGATAATGCCCGGCCCCTCGGATTTCATAACCTTGATTGCCTAGGATTCGGGTCCATGTTTATTACTTATCGCAATTGTCCAAACAACTGCCCATTGTCATTTTGGGTCGAGCAAGACGAATACCCTGCCCTGTTTCCGCGAAAAACCAATGCGCAGACATTAGCTAATATTTTCTTACGAGGATCTCAAGAGTAATGAAGGATAGGAGCCAGGTAAGGACTTATAAAGCCACAGAATGCATAGTTGTCCATAAAACGAAAGATAAATATGGCGGTCTTTCAAATATGGCTGCGGGGTTTCCACTTGAGATCCACGGAGTCCGTATACTTACATCTGAAGCACTTTATCAAGCGTGCCGATTTACACATAAGCCGGAAATTCAACGTATTATCATCCAACAAAATAGTCCAATGACAGCCAAGATGAAGAGTAAACATTTTCTTAAGGAAACTAGGGGTGATTGGCAGAAAAAACGTATTCAGGTTATGCGATGGTGCCTTAGAGTTAAACTTGCTCAAAATTGGAGGAAATTCAGTGATTTACTCCTAACTACTGGTGATCGATCAATTGTGGAGCAATCTATCAAGGATGACTTCTGGGGCGCAAATAAAATCAATAAAGATACTTTGGTCGGCATGAATGTATTAGGTCGTCTACTTATGGAATTACGGGAAGAATTGCGTACTACAGACGCTGATCGGCTAATGCTGGTTAAGCCACTCGACATTCCTCAGTTTCGGTTGTATGAAAAGCCTATCGGTGCTGTTGGCTCAATTGCTCGAGAACATACGTCAAAAGAACCTGTTTATGGATTATTTTTAGGTGGACTGATTCTAAATACTATCCACAACATCATTAATAGAACCGTGCAAGTAGGTAAAACTCTCCCTCTTCCTGCAGAAGGGGACGAGAGCCCATTAAGGGATTGGTTAAAGTCTAGGCTACTTGTCGAAGCACTGGGCTGGCCAGATGGAAGCGTTAAAATAGGAGAGAGGTTCGATATTCTACTTCTTGATGAATTTGATCATCCAGTTGCTATAATAGAAACTAAGGCTCCCTTCCATTTATCCACAAAAACAGAACAAGAAAAATTCAGGGGACGATTGCATTACCTTCCCACTCTCCGAGTAGCATTTTTCACCAATGGTCTTAAATGGGATCGATTAGATTTAATTTCAATTAACGGTCAACAAAAGATAAATAACGAGATCAGTCTGGACTTATCACAAACCAATGCTGAATTAGCTGAGTGCTTCTTTTTACCCCTTCGTGGTGACCACTATTTCCGATGGGGAAAACGAAATAGGAGTCGTGTTACCTAATCTCAACCACACATTCTTGAGGGATTAGCGAGAGATCTCGATTCGATAGTTATCGAACTAACAGAATATTTTACGAGGTTATTCGATAATTATGAACAAGGTAGTGCTGGTTTATTAATACGAGACCTCAACCGAACAATTTTCGATGACTGGTGCCGTCGTAGTCTTCATGTTCCTTTGCGGCAAGTATTAAGTACCATCATACCCGTGCTACGGAGTAAAGGAATACAGCGAGAAATTCTAGTAAGTAATCTGCGGGAACAAGGATTCTCACCTGTAGTTTTACCTAATAGGACGTCTAAGCGAAGCCATTAATAATTAAAAAATACTCTTTCTAAAACATGCCTCCCTGACTTAGGTTAAGAGTATGTATTAGTTATTAGACTTCTTAGTATCGGACTGTAATTTATCCATCGGGGAATATTTATGATGTTGAGCTGTTATTTGTGCACTAGTGAAATGGAGATAATTGGCATACCCCCACAAAGGATACCACTCTTAAAGTTATAGCGACCGACATACAAGCAAAATAACGTATATTATTTCTTTTTTGCCTAATTAAACAATTTGACGTACTGTGACCTGATATACAGTTCGAGTCCCATTCGATCTAGTTACTGCTCCAGATTTCACCTACTCCTGAATGCTCCGAAGGAAGTCTGAAAAATTTGGTAGAACAATCTCATGAACCTTGCGAATTCCAACACTAATCCCTTTCACAAAGTAACTGTCTGGTGTCGGATATTCAATATGAATATCAGGATGAATCATCTTGCTGAAAAAAAGCCCCACCGTTTGCATCTTGCTTCCTGTAGCAGCACATATGATTCTTTCATGAGTCCCAAACTGCCTGTGAATCTCATCGATTCGATAAACTGTTTCTCTATAGTCCAGAGTACTTGCCACGCGCTTAAGGTACCCTACGGCATCAAGCCCGTTGTCGGCCCAATATTCGTTCAGCAGTTTGTTGTAGATCTCTTGCGTTGCCCACTCGCGCCAATTGTAATCGGTTCTGGGAGGTCGACCATTGATAAAGATAAGCCTATGAGGATTAATCGTGCCGAGCATATGACGAACCAATTGTTCGTTAAATGAAGTGAAAGCAACCATTGACACAGGCTGGCCCTGCATCCTGATACTACTCAAACATCTAGTTCGCACTATGTGCTCAGAACCGCGACTGGGGTACGTTGCAATTACTTCCACATCTTTTCTAGATGCTTCGTATTCTTGTTTACTCGGTGAGTAGTCTTCGGCTTCCGAGTACACAATTCGTATTGTTCCTGCGAAATCCTTCAACTTACACAGACAGACCAAGATCAAGAGTTTCGTCATAGCCGATATGTCAAGAACAATCTCGTCACAACTAAGTAAGGAATTGTCGAGTGCTTTGTCAGTGATTTGCTCGATTTCATGAGGAAACCGTGCATTATATCTAGCCTCATTCGGGCTGAGTACACCAAGTACCAACAAAGCTTGACGGAGTTCCTGTGTGCGGTTCCTTCCTTTGGGGTGTGTATATCGGAATATCATGGAGTTACGTAATATTGACCCTTGGACACTTTGAAAGCGAGTCCATCCAAGTGAACGCTCCTCGAAACCATATGCTCCAATATGCAACCGATTCGTAGCGGGTTCCAGTTTTGAAGCTGGTAATATAGCTGGAAGATTCATGATTTTGTTTCGTCTCCAGACATTGTATCCCAAAAAGTCTTCTCCATTGTTGATTGTTTCATCTTTTTTAGGCTTTCGCTGCCCCATGATGAGATGAACCTTTTTGGGTCTTTTAACAATTCGACAAATCTCTGATTTGGGAAACTGAGATTATCGTGGGCGGAAAAAGTTAGGTTCGAGTATGGGATAAGAATCCTGTTCAAATACAATCGAGGCGTGATCATACCTCGAATACTTTTTCCTCTCCAATCTTGAAGAAAAATATGCCACCTAATCAAGCCTTCGTAATAGTCTAATACTTCCTGGGGAAGTTCGAACTTATCGATAATCTCCAAGCGAAACGCCTGCTTAGGATTCTGCCGCCCCTGGTTTGCTACAAGGTTTCCTTTGGTTAGTTCATAGCGAGATATATGAATAAACGCCTCAGCGATGTCGCGGAGGTGCTTCCCGTAAGACCCGCTTGGTCGGCTGGAACTAGGTCCTCGCTCCCATAGGGAAGGCTTGTTCAGTAATTCGGTGAAGATCAAGAACTCTCCCCCCGCGGTCCTGTAAATTTTATCCTGTACTGTTTTATCAATAACAGTAACCCCTTTCCTTAGAGAACTATTAGCCTCTCTAAGGATGTCAGAAAACATTTGAATCATGATTCTAATGTCACTCGACCACATGCCTATAAATGTGTCTGCTCCGTGATAAACGACACGACTGGGGCTGCCACGCATTTGCCAAGCGAGTTTATTGTTGGAAACCGACATTTTCCCAAGCACATCCACAAGACCTAGTCCCCTTCCTTTGAGTATAGGATGCCGGTCTATCCGCGGCTTGAAAATTTTATCCAAAAGGTCTGCTTTCGATTTCTTATCTTGATGAAGGCTTTCCGTAGCCAGGTCAATTAATTCGAAGTCTTGGTGAAGCTCGAGGGGCTTCCCCCGCAGTCCTGTCTTGTCGAAGCTGTTAGCAGCTTCAGTAGAGACCTTGAAAAATAGCTTACTTCGCCGTTTGAAGATTATGGGGTTGAGAACTAGCTGGACTTCGCGAGTTACGATTGGTATTGTGTAATCGTCTAAAAACAAAAAGAGCGGCTTATCACCAATCCAAGCGACATTCGATTCAAGCTTGCTCTGAACAATATCAAGGAAGTCCACTCTTGCAAGAGGCCAAGTATTCATGTCGTTTGTCGCACCAAGATTAGTGAGCCTGCATCTCTCCTTTTCTGTTTCAATGAAGTCTCTGGCGTGTGATAATATGCTGGCACCCACGGGCAGGGGCGAATATCTGTTATGAAACATATTACTTAATAGCGTATTGAGCCATTCGAAGGTCGTGTTTGTATCCGGCTCGCAGATAGCCAGAGTTTTTAGAATCTCGCTGAACCAAGCTAGGTGATAATAGTGTAATATTTGTTGCTCCATGGCCCTGTTAAGTCGGCGCGGTAGCCATGGAAAGGCTTCAACAAGATCCCTACAATTGATATAAAAACCATAAACAGGGTAAAGAAGCCTGTAATGCTAGGGCTATCCCAAAGGACAGATTAGAGCAGTTAGTTATTAATCAAATTAAAGAAAGGATCCTGACTCAAGAGTGTCTTGAAGAGCTAGTAGCATTGGTGAATGAAGAGTTAGGTGCAACTCATGGTCTACTTAGAGGCAGGCTGGATGCTATTCAAACTGAGATGAGTGATGTAAGAAACAGGTTATCCCGTCTTTACGATGCGCTTGAGACGGGAAAGATAGATCTGAATGACCTTGCGCCCAGGATTAAGGAACTACGAACAAAAGAAACCGAGCTAAGTAATGCGAAGATCCAGCTAGAAGTGGAAATGGTAGTAGAAGGAACGGAAACTGTGGATGTCGACTCCGTTAAATCCTATGCTGAAGATTTGAGGAATGTCCTTGATGAAATAGATTCTCAGGAACGGAAAGCTTTCCTGAAGTCATTTGTAAAGCGCATCGTAATAGAAAGTGAGAAAGCGGTAGTGCATTACAAACTGCCGATGCCACCGGATGGAAAGCGAAAACAGAAATTAGAAGTTCTGCCTATTGACACCCTTGGTGGAGCTGAGGGGACTCGAACCCCTGACCTTTTGACTGCCAGTCAAACGTTCTCCCAACTGAACTACAGCCCCGCAATCGCATATTTAATTTAGCAGAATATAAATAGACACGCAAGTCTGAGACTGTTTGCCAACCTCAAGGAGACACTACGGTCCACATAACCATTAAAAGGAACAGGCTAACCCTATGGCTAAACTGGCATGCCTAACATCCTGAGTAGTCCTCGCAGTCCCCAGTAGCCAGCATAAGCTACGGTTAGTCCCTTAATCGTTTTACCTGCCCAGGTAATGAAGAAGTATTTTTTTATGCCGAAGCGCAATGCACCAGCAGCTAGAGCTGCCGGGTAGAAGAATGGGTTAAGCACCGCCGCGAGGAGAAATAGAGTTAGGGAACCCCTCCGTTCCATCAACCTCATCATTCGCAAGTAGGCTGCTTGAAGTTTGCCATTTGAACGAAAAAGAACTGTCCCGCCACCCTGACCTGTCATGTAAATAATCAAAGCACCTATAGTTTCACCCAGCCCGGCGGCGACACCAACCCAATAAGATGTCAACACCCCACCCAGGGCAAAGACCACCGCCAACATGGGTACTGGAATAATAATGGTAGCTCCACCCAAAATACTAATTAGAAAGACACCCAGATAGCCATAACCCTCAAGCGCCCGGACAAACTCCCAAAAATAAACAACCGCCACCGCCATGAGCAGGGTAATTACTACGCCTACAATACCCAGGATATAGGCTGTCTTTGCCGAATCTATTTTTACATCATTCTCCAAATAATCGATCTCCTCAGCACATAAAACCACTACCCGGGTAGAACAGTCTTAAATTACACTGAACCGGTAACGGCCTGACACTCAGGCAGCGGCTTTGGTAGCTGCCTTTGCCGTAAAGGTCAAACCATCATCGGTAAGGTCAACTATAATCACATCACCCTCTATAAATTCTGCTCTGAGTAGCTTGGTTGACAGAGGATTTTCTACATAGCGCTCTATAGCCCGTCTCAGCGGTCGTGCCCCATATAATGGGTCATAGCCTTCCTTAGCCAGCCATGCTTTGACTTCTTCAGTTAACTCCACCCCGAGCTTACGTTCAGCCAGACGCGTCTGCAGGTCTTTTACCAGCAAATCAACAATATCCCTGAGTTGTTCTTCAGTTAGCTCATGGAAAACTATAATCTCATCCAGCCGATTAAGGAATTCGGGGCGGAAGGTCTTCTTCACCTCACCCAACACCTTCTCCTTCATATCCTCATAGCTCTGCTTTTGAGTTTTGGCTTCATCCTTCTTGGTAGCAAAACCGATACCTGTTCCACGCTTAATGAGTTCAACACCAGCATTACTGGTCATAATGACTACAGTATTCTTAAAATCCACTGTCCGCCCGTGACCATCGGTCATCCGCCCGTCATCAAGAACCTGAAGCAGGCTATTAAATACCTCAGGATGTGCCTTTTCAACCTCATCCAACAGGATTATCCGGTAGGGACGCCGCCTCACCGCTTCAGTAAGTTGCCCTCCCTCCTCATAGCCAACATAGCCCGGTGGTGCACCAATAAGACGTGATACTGTGTGCCTCTCCTGATACTCTGACATATCCAGGCGCACCATGGCATTCTCATCATCAAACAAGAACTGGGCTAAGGTGCGAGCTAGCTCAGTCTTGCCGACACCAGTTGGTCCCAAGAACATAAAGCTGCCAATAGGTCGCTTTGGGTCCTTTAGTCCGGCTCGGCTTCTTCTGATAGCCTCACAAATAGCCGTAACCGCCTCCTCCTGATTCACCAATCTCTCATGAATCCGCGCCTCCATATGAAGCAGTTTCTCAGCTTCACCCTCCATCATCTGGGACACCGGGATGCCCGTCCACTTAGCGATTAGCTCAGCAATATCCTCCTCATCAACCACACTATCAATCTTCTCCCGCTTCAGCCAACTGCTCTTAGCCTGGTTATACTCCTCTTCCAGACGCAACCTCTCACTCTTGAGCTGGGCGGCGTGCTCATAATCCTGCCGCTGCGAGGCTGCCTCCTCCTCATTGGTCAATTGCTTGAGACGCTGCTCCAACGATTTAACCTCAGGGGGGGCACTCTCAGTATCAATGCGTAACTTGCTGGCAGCTTCATCGATAAGGTCAATCGCCTTATCCGGCAAATACCTGTCAGAAATGTAGCGCTGACTCAACTTGGCGGCTGCCGCCAAAGCCTCGTCACTGATTTTAATCTTATGGTGGGCTTCATACCGGGGACGAAGTCCACCAAGTATCTCAATAGTAGCCTCAACACTAGGTTCACCGATAAACACCGGCTGAAGGCGCCGCTCTAGAGCTTTATCCTTCTCAATAAATTTACGGTATTCGTCCAGAGTGGTTGCCCCGATACACTGCAATTCCCCATGAGCCAGTGCTGGCTTGAGCATATTACTGGCATCAATAGCCCCCTCAGCCGCCCCAGCCCCAACTACAGTATGAATCTCATCAATAAACAATATGACCTCACCCTGAGCTTGACGAACCTCATCCATAACCGCCTTAAGCCGCTCCTCAAACTCACCACGGAACTTGCTTCCAGCTACCAGAGCCCCCATATCCAGAGCCACTACCCGGCGTCCTTTAAGTGAATCAGGTACATCCTCAGCCACAATCTTCTGCGCCAGCCCTTCCGCAATGGCAGTCTTGCCCACCCCGGCATCACCAACAACCACCGGGTTGTTCTTGGTCCGGCGGCTCAGT
>SDBU01007761.1_pt1 | contig 12308 bp, 11 predicted proteins | sample 2277071 | NCBI WGS metagenome assembly SDBU01 (sample SAMN10397929, study PRJNA504765) | marine sediment metagenome | isolation source: marine sediment core GS08_GC12, 126 cmbsf | place: Arctic Ocean: Gakkel Ridge, Loki's castle | collected 2008
GGGCTAAGGAGAAAAAGGGTATTGATGCCCAGCTTCAGGATGCCAGCCACCAGGATTTATTCCGTTACCCTGAGAATGATACCCCTGAAGACCTCTTTGGCCGGGTGGTAGGCAAGCATTGTGTTACTGCCAGCAATATTGCTAAGTATGATGGTTTTCACGGGGTTGTTATTTTCAACGATTTTAATCCTCTTCATTTTTCCCAGGAGCAGATTGTAGACTATATTGATACTGGCTGGGAGTGGGCAAGGAGAGCACAGGCAATAAAGCCCCAAGCCAAGTATTTTTTCCTCATCTGGAATTGCCTGTGGCGAGCTGGCGCTTCTATATATCACGGGCACGCTCAGGTGATGCTGACCTGTGGCCGGCATTATGCCAAGATTGACGGGCTGCGCCAGGCTGCTTTGAGCTACCTTCAAAACTACGGCTCAAACTATTTCGGAGACCTGTTCCGGGTGCACCGCTCCGTAGGCTGTGCTATGGAGAAGGATGGAGTCAAAATCCTTACCCATCTAACCCCGTTCAAGGACAATGAGGTTGTCCTCATGGCGGAGGCACTGAATCTTTCCCTCAAGGAAAGAATTTATGAGGTGCTGACTTGTTTTAGAGATAAGATAGGTGTAACCAGTTTTAATCTTAGCTTGGTAACACCACCACTCTCGGCAACAGAGGAGAACTGGGAAGGCTTCCCGGTGATGGCTCGGCTGGTAGACCGGGGTGACCTCAATAGTCGGGCTTCAGATGTGGGTGGTATGGAGATTTATGGGTCAAGCGTTATCTCCAGTGACCCCCTTGAGTTAGCCCGCCGACTGCGTCAGCACCTGGGTTAGAAGATGAAAGAAGTTATCTCATATTAGGGAGGACTTATGGTAGAACATATGGTTGCTTTCTTCGTCTCTGGTTTTATCTATCCTGGTATCTTGTGGATCCAGGTGCTCTTGGGGATTGGTCTGGCTATAGTCTTTGGCGCCATCTGGTTTACTCCTTACTGGACGCCAATCTTCAAAAAACCATGGGCCTGGGCAGTTCTCGCCGGCAGTGCCATTCTGAGCTGGGCTGCCGTCGCCTTTATTCAAATTCCACTTCAGGTCTGGACCGGGCAGGCACTAAATCACTTCTGGAGCCTTGAAGTCATTATGTGGTGGCTTCTGCTCGCCGGGATACCGCAAATACTCCTCAGCGGGCTGGTTCAGGAAGGGTCAAAGCTGGTACCGGTAGTTGTTTACTGGTGGCGGAAGGGCAGGAATATTGACCCCAAACTGGGACTGGCTATTGGAGCGGTAGCCGGATTAGGCTTTGGTGTTTTCGAGGCGGTGTGGGTACATAACACCATCTTTGCCTCCGGTTGGAGCTGGGAAGCGGTGCAAACTGGCGGACTGATGGCGCTGGCTGGATTCTGGGAGAGATTCTTTGCGGTAGCTTTTCATATCGCCGCCAGTGCGCTGGCTGGTTACGGACTGGCTAAGGGTTGGGGATGGCAGTTCTATCTCCTAGCCGCTTTCCTGCACGGCTTCTTAAACTATAGCGTTGTTCTCTTACAGTCAGGGCTTATAACGGGCATTCAAATAGAAATATATGTCGCCGTGGTGGCAGTGCTGGTAACAGGGGGAGCTCTGTGGCTTAGGTGGAGGAAGCCAGCCGAATTAGCTGAGCCAGAAGTTAGCGCCGCTTAAATTCTAGGCACAGGATTTGCTTGGTCTGTTCGGCAACCTTTACCCGCTCATCTATGCGCCAGCCGACAACCCACAGGATTTGACTTGGTGAGCAGACAATGGGAGTTCGCTGGCGCCAGGGATGAGGAATTTTGGCATCAATCATAAACTCGCCTAGCTTTTTAGGCTGGCTCATGCCCAGCGGCTGAAATCGGTCGCCCGGCTGGCGTGCCCGCACCACTAATTCACCGCCTGTTTTATCAAGGTCAAAGAAGCCAGTAAAGAGATTATCTATCAACTCTATCCCCTTTATCCCCTTCCCCTTGCCTACCACCTGCTCTAGATTAATAGTTTTGGAGGCTAGTGCCCTTTCAGACTTCTCCTTTTCTACCATCTGCTCTCGGTTTATGATGGTTGCCTCAATACGCCAGCCAGGTAGTATGGTTTCACCAGGGAGCTTTAAGGGAAACTCGTCGCCTAGTATGGGGAATGGAGATAGAGCTGCCTCATCTCGACCTAGCAGATAGCGGTTATATTCTATAAAAAAGAACAGTCCTCCAGGGAGACTGATTCTTTTGCCGGCTGGCTTGCTCAGTGCCGTCATCACTGCTTCAATATGGTGCGCCTCAATATTCTTAAGGTTACCAAGGAGCTTTTCCACAGAGGTTCGGAGAAGGTGACGCTGTAGGGCGGGAGGCAATTCAAGGAACTCTTCTTTGTCTAGAGTGATTGTGTTTTCTTGCCATTGGGCAATGCTATCCCATATTTGAGATACTTCTATACTGAAAAAGGTAAGCTCATCATCAGCGATGCGGGCAGTTCGGAGTAAGGCTTCAGCTATCCGCGGGTTATAGCTCTTAAGTAGGGGCAGGAGCTGATGTCGTATCTTATTTCTTAGTGGTGATAGTGACAGATTGGAGGCATCAATCCGGGGCATGAGCTGGTGATAGTGGCAATAGCTGGCTGTCTCCTTCCGGGTTACTGACAAAAGAGGTCTGATTACAGTGAGACTATTATCAGGAAATTGCCAGGTAATACTCGGTTGCAACCCACGAAGCCCCCTGGTTCCGGTGCCTCGTATTAGATGCATGAGGATGGTCTCTATGTGGTCGTCAATAGTATGCCCTACCGCCACCTGGTTAGCGCCAATAGACTTGGCTACTTGAGCCAGAAAGGCATATCTCACCTCCCTGGCTGCCTCCTCTAAAGAAATATGTTGTCGAGATTGATAGCTCTTTACATCACGCTGCTCAATGGTAGCTGGAATACCAAGGCGATGGGCTATATCAGCAACATAGCCGGCATCTGCCTCAGCCTCAGCCCCTCGCAGCTGGTGGTTAAGGTGAGCCACATGTAGTCTTATGCCCAGTCCCTCCTGTAGTTTAACCAGGATATGGAGCAGGCAGATTGAATCTGGACCGCCGGATACCGCTACCAGCAGAGGGTTCCGACCTGACAACAGTTGATGCTCTTGAATGAAGCGCAGCACCCTCGGCTCTAGCGATTCTTGATGCCCTTCCTTCTTCACCATCTGCTTAACATTTTAATTGGTCTCTAGGATAAGCTTGGTGCGGTGCATTGACCGCGGGTAATGGGTAAAGTCTAGGGCAGCGGTAACCTGCTCTGGTCTTCCTGAACCACTGCTATCACATCGTAATCTCATGCCTATAGTGCAATATGGGTGATGGCGATTAATAAGCCACAGGTCATCAATTAAAGCCCTCAGGTTGTAGCTTCGCGTGCCGGTATCCCTCTGGTGTTGCCATGGCAGGTGCTTTATTGAGAGCAGTGAGGTAAGCCTTGGCTCTATATCTTTTTCTTCCGTCTCCACTTCAACCTTATATTCAGCATGGCGAACCAGTGATTGTAAAGATGGCATAGTTGGGGCTATTGGGTACACCTGTAGTATTTCAATGCCAGGTGGTAACTGTTGGCTTACGGCGGTGGTGAAGAAATGCGGAGAGACCCACTTGGTAACAAAGATGTCCATTAGCTCAGCTTCACTGCTTACCCCTATCGGGAGAGGTGCCGCCAGTGAGATTCGGGGGTGGGGGCTAAATCCTTCTGAGTAGGCTAGTGGTATCTCGGCACGGTAAAGCGCCCTTTGCCACAGGCGTATTATATCTAGGAGGGAGATGAATTTTATCTCTTCTCCTCGAGAGAACCTAATGCGCAGACGCTGCATCTTTTTCCTTAGACTTTTCCTTAGTCAATAGAATTTCTTCGATTTTCATGCCTCGCATCTTGGTTACTACCAACTTCAAGCTCTTATATTTCAGTTGCTCGCCTTGTCTGGGTATATGTCCGAGAAGGTGGAGAACAAAGCCAGCTACTGTTTCATAATCGCCCTCGGGTAGCTCCAGGCCCATCTCTTCATTGGCTTCCTCAATACGCATACCACCGTCGATTTGGAAGGTATACTCGTTGATTGCTTCGTATTCCTTTTCGGCAGCAGCTAGTTCATCCCCTACTGGACCCACAATTTCCTCTACCAAACGGCTGAGGCTAACTATACCAGCAGTGCCACCAAACTCGTCCACCACCACTGCCATCCGGTAGTTTTTATCTCGCATCTCAGCAAAGAGCTCACTAATACGATTGCTCTCAGGAGTAAAGTAAGCCGGGCGAATCAGGTCATCAATGACTTTTTCCCTATCGATAGTGCCGTTAGCCAGAGCCATAAGCACATCCTTTACCGAAAGGATACCGACTACATTATCCATGTTCTCCTGATATACCGGGAAGCGGGAGAGGGGAGATTCCGCATAGAGACTGAGGAAATCGGCTAGTTTAGACCCTTTCTCAATACACACCACTTCCGGGCGTGGCACCATGATCTCACGGACCGGCCGGTCGCCAAAATTAAAAACATTATCCAGCATCTCCGCCTTAGCCTCCTCCACCGCCCCTTCTTTGTGCCCTACTGCTATCATGGTGCGGATTTCCTCATCGGTGACCAAGGCCTTGGGCACAGGTGTTCCTCCTACCAGTTTACTAAACCGGGAGGCTATCCAGCTCAACGCCACCACGAAGGGGGTAAACAACCACGAGAGCACCTCTATCGGTCGGGCATAGGCTAGGGATAGCCGCTCAGCATGCTGGGTAGCTATCGTTTTGGGAATAATTTCAGAAAATATCAGGATAATGATGGTTATGCCTATGGTAGCAATGAGGACGCCCTGCTCCTCCGGTAAGTACCTAATAGCCAAAGCTGTAGCCAGGGCAGCCGCAGCCGTCATAGCCAAGTTAGTGCCCAGTAGGATGATTGAGAGAAGCCTATCCGGTCGCTGAATCACCCTGGCTACCCGTCCGGCTCCCTTTACCTGGGTATTAACCAGATGCTCTACTCTTATCTTCTGCAGGGAAAAAAAGGCTGTTTCCGAGCTACAAAATAAAGCTGTTAGCAAAAGGCAAATAAGAATAAGCACTAGATATAGCGTTTCAGTATCTAACATATAGCAGCACTCGGCTCTTAATTTTAATATACTCCAAGTATTTCAATTGTCCTCAGCATAACTTAAGTTGCAGACGCGGCATGTCCTTCCTTGGTCAGCAGAATTTTTTCAATTTTTACTCCCCGCATTTCGGTTACTACCAGATTTAAGTCCTTATACCTTAGCTGCTCATTCGGTTTAGGTATCTGCCCTAGAAGGCTGAGCACGAAGCCAGCTACCGTCTCATAATCACCCTCGGGCAGCTCCAGTCCCATCTCTTCATTGGCTTCCTCGATGCGCATGCCACCATCAATTTGAAAGGTGTACTCGTTGATTACCTCGTACTCCTTTTCCACAACAGCCAGCTCATCCCCTACCGGACCGACAATCTCCTCGACCAATCGGGTAAGGCTGACTATACCCGCCGTGCCACCAAACTCGTCCACCACCACTGCCATCCGGTAGTTTTTATCTCGCATCTCAGCAAAGAGCTCACTAATACGATTGCTCTCAGGAGTGAAGTAGGCCGGACGGACGAGGTCATCAATGATACTCTCCCTATCAATAGTGCCGTTAGCCAGAGCCATAAGCACATCCTTTACCGAAAGGATACCGACCACATTATCCATGTTCTCCTGATATACCGGGAGGCGGGTGAGGGGAGATTCCGCATAGAGACTGAGGAAATCGGCTAGTTTAGACCCTTTTTCAATACACACCACTTCCGGGCGGGGCACCATGACTTCACGAACCGGTCGGTTGCCAAAATCAAAGACCTTATGGAGCATCTCAGCTTCCTCTTCCTCCACCGTCCCCTCCCTGTGTCCCATTGATATCATGGTGCGGATTTCCTCATCGGTGACCAGGGCCCTGGGCACAGGTGTTCCTCCTACCAGTTTACTAAACCGGGAGGCTATCCAGCTCAACACTATCACAAAGGGGGTAAATAGCCATGATATTACCTCTATCGGTCGGGCAAATGCCAGGGATAGCCGCTCAGCATGCTGGGCGGCTATTATCTTCGGGGTGGTTTCACAAAATATCAGGAGGACGATGGTTAAGCCTATGGTAGCAATGAGGATACCAGGCTGCTCTCCCCAAACAGAGACAGCTAGAACAGTAGCTAGAGCCGCCGCGGCAATGTTGACGAAGGTGTTGCCCAGTAAGACGATGGAGAGGAGCTTCTCTGGTCGCTGAATTATCCTGGCTACTCGTTCTGCTCCCTTTACCTTGGTATTAACCAGGTGCTCTAGTCTTATCCGCTGCAGGGAAATAAAGGCTGTTTCCGAGCTGGAGAAGAAGGCTGACAAAAGGAGACAAACAAAAAGAAACACTACATATAGTGTTTCAATACCAGACAACTATCATCACCACACTCTTAGCAAAATATTCAAGGTAAGACTGTTGCTCATCCTCATCATAGCATTAGCTAAGAGGCGTGTCAAGAGAGGCTGGTTATTCTGTCATCTACCGCCTATGCTATAATTCAGAAGTATGAAAATCCTGGGTATCGAGACCTCCTGTGATGAGACCGCCGCCGCGGTGGTGGAGGATGGGGTCAGAATTCTGTCCAATCAGATTGCCTCTCAGGTTGAGCTCCATGCCCGCTATGGGGGGATTGTTCCTGAGGTAGCCTCAAGGCAACACATCTTGGCTATTATACCTATTATTAAGCAGGCGATGGCTGAGGCTAAAGATACCTGGAGTGATTTGGATGGCATTGCTGTCACCAGTGGACCCGGTCTGGCCGGCTCACTATTGGTAGGGGTAAATGTGGCCAAGGCCATTGCTCTGGCTCGTGGTTTACCCATTACCGGGGTTAATCACCTTGAAGGGCATATCTACGCTAACTGGCTCGCTGACTACACTATTGAATTCCCCTTAGTATGCCTCATTGCTTCCGGGGGGCATAGCGATTTGGTATTAATGAGGGGTCACGGTGATTATACGATATTAGGACGGACACGGGATGATGCTGCCGGCGAAGCTTTTGATAAGGCTGCCAGGATATTGGGGCTAGGTTATCCTGGTGGTCCAGCCATCGAGCAGGCAGCCAGGGCGGGCACAGCTTCCATTCAGTTACCACGCTCCTGGCTAAAAGGGACAAGCGACTTCAGCTTTAGCGGGGTTAAGACCGCTTTGTTACGTCTGGTAGAACAGGGTACGGTTTCATCTAAGGCTGATGCCGCTGCTAGCTTTCAGGAGGCGGTGATTGATGTCCTGGTCACCAAGACCGTAGCTATAGCCAAAGAGCTCCGGGTGAAGCAGATTTTGCTGGTGGGTGGGGTGGCATCAAACGAGCTACTCCGTCAGCGGCTGGTGAAGAATTCACCCCTCCCGGTTCTGATTCCGCCGCCGGTATTATGCACCGATAATGCGGCTATGATAGCCGCCTGCGGTTACTACCGGTTTCAGGCCGGCAAGACAAACGGCTTAGATTTGGACGTGGTCGCCAGCCTCAAGCTGGCTTAGAATAGAAAGGAATAGAAAGAGGGGGTAAATTATGGCAAACAAAATTTTCCTGGTTGTAAGTAGTGGGGACAGGGAAGTGGTAAAGTGGCCTGCGCTGACATATGCGCTAAATGCAGCTAAGAAGAAGTGGATGGATGAGGTTAAAGTGATATTCTTTGGCCCGGCGGAGAGACTTGTCGCCCATGATGCGGAGATTCAAATCATGTTGAAGGAATTACATGAGGCCGGTGTTGAGATTATGGCATGCAAGGCATGCGCTGACGAGTGGAATATAACCGGTGCGATTGAAGAGGCGGAAGTTGAGGTGGTATATGTCGGCTCGGTAATATCGAAGCTGATAAATGATGGTTGGACTCCGCTGACGTATTGAGGGCTTAGGCCTGTGTGCGGCTTAAACGGCATTGGTTGCACCTTCCCTGGGTGCATAAAGTATTATAGATGTGGATTAGCCCTTGTTGCCGTCGGGCGGAATTAATCAGTAAACTGCTTAATCCAAGTTGCGCCTTCATATGTCTTTCTACCGTGTTTACCGCTAGCTTGGGGTAATGGTGATAAAGGTCAAGTGCCCTCTCCCCAAGTTCCGGCTGAGAAGTGAGTTTGCTCCAGGCAAAGGTAAAGGGCAGAATTACATTGACTATGATGTTGGCGGCTTGTCCGATGCCGAGAAGGGTTGGATTTTTAATCCGGTTGCTCACCCTAAAATCAAGGTGACTTGCCCAATAACCACCGGTGGTAATCACTAGCTCCCTTTCCAACCGGTGGTGGTCTTGGCTGGCAGACGTTTCCTTTACCATATTGACTATCTCTTCAGGCATGTCCTTTTCTTTATAGCGGAGGACGAAATAAGTCATTGCGGCTATGCGGCGAACGGGCGAGCTATTTGGTCTGACTTTGAAAAAGTGCCAGTCATTAGGGGACATTACCCTGGTATGGCGGGAAGAAGCCCATAGCCTCTCCAATTCATTTACCCACTTATCATCTGATGTATTTTCCTGATGTCTATTCTGGTGCTGTGAGGGGAGCAGTCCGGCCGTACCCAATAGGAGAGCTTGTTGCTGGGCAAGGCATTCTTGCTCTGATACCTTGCCTTGAATTATAGACTCTAGAGTTCGAAAGGGCACCCTACGGGCTAGTTCCATAAAAGAGAGCCTGTTTCTAGAGTAACCTAGAGCACGCATTATCCCTAGGTAAAGGGTTTGGCTTGCCTCCATTTGAGCTAAATCAGCCTGAAATTCGGTAGCTTTGGCTAAAAATCGTTCCTCCCCGGCACAATCTAGAAATTCTGCCATAATACCTTTGGTCAACCATTCTGTGGTTTTAAGACAGGGCCTACTTGACACACTGCTGAGAAAGTCCTGCGGAACTTTTTCGGTAAAGCCTCTCCTCGTTACCAGTTCCGGCCACTGGCTAAGCGGGTATTCTATATATTTATGCAGTGCCAGAACAGGGATGCTCTTTCCGTTCTGGAGATTAGTAGCTACCTCAGTGTTGTGCCACATCACCACATGTAGGATTACGCAGTTATAAAAAGGGTCATGATGGTGCTGATGAGCGCGCCAAGCACTGGAGTTAACATGAACTTCTATATCGCCTTTTATTAACCCTTGACCAGTGGCAATAACCGCATCCCGCAAATCAGCACCCCGGTCATCATTGACCCTTCCTGGATAGATTACCTTTAGCCACTCGCCTTCCTCAGTGACCAACTCTGTTCTATTAAGCAACAGGTGCTGCCAGATTCTAACCACTTCTCTTTCCTTGAGATTATTTATCAAACTTAACCACCTTTAGGTTTAGGTAACCCTTGCCTGACAGGTTGACTCATCAGTGAGGACTGTTAGTCATCATACACGCTTCCGTGTATTCTGTCAAGGCCTTTAGCGATTATTTATTAAGGGAATTAAAAGGGGCGAAGTCCCTTTAGAAAACTCTATTCCTTCTCCCTTCACAATGGAAGAGGAATAAAGAGTGAGGGGGTTGGTGAATAATTTCAAGGCTTTTTCAGTGTTTCTTTGGGGGGAATGGCCTCATAGCTGAATCTAGCTTGCTCGGCAATAATAGATAGCAGGGTAGCTGACGCACCGCGGGGTTTATATATATTCGTCTCCCATTCACTTATTGTTTGCTGGCGTGTGCCTAATCTCTCTGCCAGCTCACGCTGAGTTAGTTCCAAATGGCGTCTTAGGGCGTGAATGCGCTCGCTATCCCACTGGGGTCGGTCTTTATTCCGGTTACTCATGATTAAATCCTACACGATTTAGTGTAAACTGTCAAAAAATAAAGTGGGTAAGCTATTGAATAATTTCTAAAAAGGGGAATATACGATGAAAAGAGACTTACGCAGAGAATAAAAGCTATTTTAGGTCTTAAATACCTCTCAGTTACTGACATTAGCTGTAAATAGTTATCTAGCGAGTTGCGGTAATGTGCCTACCTGCGCTATTATAGTAATTAGCAGTCTCACCTAGAGACTGCTAAATATTGAGACGAGTTAAGGGAGGAGAAGCAAAATGGCGATTAAGATTCAACCGCTGGCTGACCGTTTGGTAGTCAGGCCCATTGAGAGAGAGGAGGTGACGAAGGGGGGAATTGTTTTGCCTGACACCGCCAAGGAGAAACCTCAGGAAGGGGAGGTTCTGGCGATTGGTCCCGGCAGGCTCTCTGAGGATGGGAAACGCATTGCTATGGATGTTAAAGTGGGTGATATAGTGCTTTATGCTAAATACGGAGGCACTGAGATTAAGATTGACGATGAAGAGCTAATGATTCTACGTGAAAGTGATATTCTGGCTAAAAAAACTAAATAATAAATTGGTTAGTGTAGGAGGGAAAAATGGCTAAACAGATTATATTTGATGAGGAAGTAAGACATGCCCTGAAGAGAGGGATAGACGCTCTGACTGATGCCGTCAAAGTAACCCTGGGGCCCAAAGGGCATGCCGTGGCGCTGGATAAAAAATGGGGGGCACCAACAGTAATTGATGATGGAGTTAGCATTGCCAAGGAAATTGAGCTTCCTGACCCCTTTGAGAACATGGGGGTGCAATTGGTTAAGGAAGCAGCGACCAAGACCAATGATGCCTGTGGTGACGGCACCACTACATCAACTATTCTGGCTCACGCCATCATTATCAATGGTTTTAAGAATGTAACCGCTGGCGCCGAGGCTATGGAGCTAAAGAAGGGCATTGAGATGGCGGTCCAGGCCATTATTGATGAGCTTAAACGAGTATCTACTGAGGTAAAGGGTAGGGAGCAGATTGCACAGGTGGCAACTATAACTGCCGTTGACAAAAAGATTGGCGATTTAATTGCTGAGGTGATGGAAAAGGTAGGCAAGGATGGAGTTATCACCGTTGAGGAGTCCAAGGGCTTGGAATATGAGACCGAGTACGTGGAGGGAATGCAATTTGACCGGGGTTACATCAGCCCCTATTTCATCACCAATGCCGAGAAAATGGAAACGGTGATAGAAGACCCTTATATCCTTATCACCGATAAGAAAATTTCGGCTGTGTCTGATCTTCTGCCAGGTCTGGAGAAGATACTGCAGGTGTCAAAGAACCTGCTTATTATCGCTGAGGATGTGGATGGTGAAGCCTTAGCTACCCTGGTGGTCAATAAGCTGCGCGGCACCCTTAATGTTCTGGCGGTTAAAGCCCCTGGTTTTGGTGACCGGCGTAAGGCAATACTGGAAGATGTGGCCGTTCTCACTGGCGGTAAGGTCATCTCAGAAGAGGTAGGACGCAAATTGGACTCGGTTACGGTGGAAGACCTGGGCAGGGCTCGCCGGGTAACGGCTGATAAGGATAAGACTACCCTTGTTGAGGGTAGAGGCTCGGAAGAAGCGATTAAAGGCAGGATAAAGCAAATTAAGGCTCAGATAGAGGAGACCACCTCTGATTTTGACCGAGAGAAACTCCAGGAAAGGCAGGCGAAACTGGCCGGCGGGGTAGCTGTAATCAAGGTAGGCGCGGCTACTGAGGTTGAACTTAAGGAGAGAAAGCACCGGGTTGAGGATGCGCTATCATCTACCCGGGCAGCGGTTGAAGAGGGCATCCTGCCTGGAGGTGGTGTTGCCTTGCTCAATGCTCTTCCCGTTCTGGATAAACTAAAGGTTAGTGGGGATGAGGCTACCGGTGTCGATATTGTCAGGAAAGCAGTGGAAGAGCCGATTCGCTGGATTGCTGAAAACGCTGGTAAAGATGGCTCGGTAATAGTGGATGCCGTTAAGAAGAGTCCAGCCGGGGTTGGCTATGATGCTGACGCCGATGACTTTGGTAATATGGTAGAAAAGGGTGTCATTGACCCAACCAAAGTAGTAAAAACTGCCTTGCAAAATGCGGCCAGCATTGCGGCTATGGTGCTGATTACCGAGTCACTGGTCACTGATATTCCAGAGAAGGAGAAAATGCCGCCAATGCCGGGCGGTGGTGGTATGGAGGGCATGTATTAATTAGGTTTGTTTTTTAACCCTATCCCCTGTATCCCCTTCCCCTTGATAAGGGGAAGGGGAAGATAATTTTTAAGAGGGGCTAACGCCCCTCTATGACTCCCTTAGCACCAAGTAACCATTGTTGATATAATAGAGACGAGATAATCCAAAGGGGGTTAATAAAATGGCTCGAAAGAAAGGAACACGTATAGGGGAAAAGAGTAGGGAAGGACTCACAGACCAGCGTTACATAAACCCTCAAGATGCCCGAATACAAAAGAGGAAACTAGATAAAGCCCTTAGTAGATTAAGAGG
>SDBU01007762.1_pt1 | contig 12307 bp, 16 predicted proteins | sample 2277071 | NCBI WGS metagenome assembly SDBU01 (sample SAMN10397929, study PRJNA504765) | marine sediment metagenome | isolation source: marine sediment core GS08_GC12, 126 cmbsf | place: Arctic Ocean: Gakkel Ridge, Loki's castle | collected 2008
CGAATGACTTTGAAGAGTCTCTCTTTATTCAACAGAATAATGGAGCACCCCGCCAGACTCTCCTAACCTTACCTGTCCAATCATAGGGGTTCACTCCAAGTTACTAGTCAGTCTAGTAGATCCTCGCAGCACATAATGGTTCGGTTTGTTGTTTCCCCGGTTAATAGTTTTACCCTTGTTTTTGTTTTCAGTGTCTGCTTTTACAGTAGTTGCTGTAGTTTGAGCACTCAGATTAAGCCTCTGGTGCATACCCCTGGCCCTTTCCGCCAGTTTTGCTTTAGCCTCAGCCGATAATCTCCTTGGCACAAGTGGCAGTCTAATCCTCTTTTTGGGGATTTGATAACTCCTGCCGCCAAAGCCATTATCATCTCTACGTGTTGCTGCCAAGTATTTTCGTAGGTGAATACATAGGCTATATCCTCGGCCTTGTTGAAATTTATGATTGTCTCTTGTTCGTAGCCGGTTAATTTTCTTTCCATTGCTTGCTGACTATTTTCTCGCCGCGTATTTTCCTTATGGCTCAATTCATTATTTCCTTCCGCTCTTTACAGGTATGCGAAACGGAAAGAGTTGTGTTATATTGCGTCTACTATGCCACTCAATGCGAGACCTGAAAAAAGAGGCCTTCAAGGTCTTATTTTTAAACAGCCAGAACCAGCTAATTGAAATTGCTGACCTGTTTCAAGGAACGGTTGATTCAAGCTCCGTTTACCCCCGTGAGGTTATCGAGCGTGCCCTCAAGCACAACGCCGCTTCATTGATTTTTGTCCACAACCACCCCTCAGGCAACCCCTCACCCAGCAAGAATGACAAGGAGCTAACCCGGGACCTGGTCTATGCCTCAAGCACTTTAGGCATTAAGGTCCTAGACCACTTAATCATCGGTGATAACGAGCACTTCAGCTTTGCCGGCGAAGGACTGATTGAAAAATACGAGGATAGTTTCCTGAACTTGAAGATAAAGGCGGCGTTTGGCGGCGGTGGAGTGCTTAGCGTTTGAATTAATCATTATACCTAGCTAACCTTTTCGCCAGATTTTCGTTATAATGTTAGCAGGCAATTTATCAGGGGGATTTGGTGAAAAGGTTTCTGGTATTGATTACGGTAGCACTGGTGACTGCTTCTCTCCTGGCTGGCTGCGCCGGCGAGGCAAAGACTTACACTGACTCAGGACAGACGATAAATATCAGCCAGGGTAACGGGTTTGTCATTGCCCTGGGTTCAAACCAGACCACCGGCTACTCCTGGCAGGCAAGCTACGATGAGAGCCGGCTTGAGCTGGTTGAGAGTAAATACGAGCTGGGCAAAACTGCCGAGCAGGGTGTCGTCGGCACCGGCGGCGTTGAGTTTTTCAAATTCAGGGCACTAAGCAAGGGAACAACCGAGATAACCATGGTCTACCAGCGCCCGTGGGAAGAGGAGAGTCTGGACCGGAAGCTATTTACAGTAAACATCAACTAAGTATTGGCTTTAACTTCCAGAGCCAGAAGGTACTTTTTCATCTCCAGTCCCCCGCCAAAGCCACCCAGCTTGCCACCTGAGGCAATTACCCGATGACAGGGAATAATAATCGGCAGGGGGTTTCTACCCATGGCCTGCCCCACCGCCCGCACCGCCAGGGGCTTGCCCATTATCCGTGCCACCCACTGGTAGCTTTGCGTCTCGCCATAAGGGATAAGCCTGGTCACCTCCCACACCCGACGCTGGAAAGCACCAGCCGGGGAGAGGTCAAGCTTATCCGGGAAAGTAGTTTCTTTACCGGCAAAGTAACCTTCAAGGCGGCCGATTAAATCTAAAAAGAACCGAGGGGTAGAAGCGGCATCACCAGCGTCATTACCCAAAAGCAGACGCGCCTCATCAGCCGAGCTTCGTGGTAAGGTTAAACGCCGTAGCCCCTCCTCTGAAGCCAGTACCCCAACCCAGCCGGCATCAGTATCAAAAATGGTGTATCTTAGTTCGCTCACGATACTGTTAAATATAAAGCCTGGCTTTTCCGTCAGGCGCCTGGCTTTTCCGTCAGGCACCTGTCTTTTAAAAATCCCGGTTTTAAGCTCACCGCTTGCCTAACTGGCGACGACGCTGAAGGTAGGCCGCCAGGAAGATGAGCGCCACCCCGAAAACAATACTCACCACTACCTTGACCAGCTGTGGCAAGTCCATGCTGAGGAAGAAACCAAAGGTATAGATGCCAGTCAACGATGAAACAGCGTAGCTCATAACATGAGCCCTAACTGACTTTCTTCTTATTGCCCGGTAAATAAGCCAGCCGATAAAAGCCAGTGAAGCCAGTACTGCAACTGCCGTTAACATCTAATTACCACCCCAGACCTTCAAAATACTTACCCAGAAAGGCAAACATGGCAACTGAAAGCAGCAGGGAAACAAGTCTCCCGATTTCCGAAAGATACTTCACGTATTCAGCCGCCAGAAAGCCGAGGCCACCCAGGCTGAAAAGAAGGCCGAAACCGAACAAGATAAACTCTAACTTCATCTATTCTTCAGACCCTCACTTACCTCACTGGAATTGGAACTTTGGGTGGGTAGAAAGACGGATTTATGTTTACGATAATCTTGCGTTCTATCTCACCCCTTTTAATAATTACCGTATACTGAGCGCCCTGGCCCTCAAGCAAACCCTCGGGCTCAAGTTCCTTGGTGTCCACCAGCCACTCGAGCCTCCCTTTCTTAAACGGAGCTAACTCTATGGTTTGAGCTAGCAAATCGGTCACCTTTCGCTGGCTCTGCCAGATTGAGACACTAACCTCGGCCGAATAGTTCCTAAACAGGCGATTATCTACTTCATATTCAAAGCCTATCCCAGCACCCCAACTCACTCCAGCTGACCAATATCTATCTGTCTGCGTCCAGCGGTCAGCCTCAACCTTCTCCTCCCATTCTCCACCAGTGATGTAGAGGGTATCGTAGACACCCATGTAGCCGTCAGCAATAAAAATAGCCACGATACCCAGAAAACAAACCAGGGTAAGGTAGAGGAACAAATTTCTTCTCTTAGCAGTCATCATTTTACAAACCGTGCCACCAAATTACAACTTCCGAAACAGGATGTCAAGATGACCGTTCTCCTGCCAGGCTGTCACCTTCCATGGAATTTAATCAGCGTTGAGCAAATCATTGCCAGTAGTTTTGTCCTTGGCTATAAAGATACTACTTCGACTCTGGCTTTTCTATAATAGCCAGCGTGATCCCATCGGGGTCATAGAAGTAGGTAGCGAGAAACCCCATTGAATTTTTCGCCGGGGGGCTCACAAAACATACCCCTTTAGCCTTAAAATTATCGTAGGCTTTCTGTACGTCACGGACAATAAAAGATATGTGTGGTGAACCAACGTCGCAACGTCTGGTCTCTACTGTCTTTTTCCCTTCCGGGTAGAGATACTGCAGCAACTCTAGATATAAGTCGCCGTCTAGCTGCAGCTTGGCTACTTTCATCCGGGCACCTGGAAGACCAACTATAGTAGCTGTTTCCGACCCCCATCCGCCGACTTCTCTAACTGGCCCCATAAGCTCAAGCCCCAGGACATCCCGATAAAACCGGATAGACCTGTCAATATCGCTCACTGCGATACCAAGATGCTCGAAGCTAAGTGTCATGCCACCCTCCCTTCTCTAGCTTAAAGTAGACTTCCCTTTTAAAAAAGGTGCGCTACAAAACTGTTTTCTCAGTCGGCTATGTGTGGAATTGTAGCTACACCATACTTAAGCTTCGCCTTAATCACCCACCTAGCTACAATTTCGTGTAGATTGTGTACACAGGGCGAAGGAAATAGCCCTGATTAAAGCCTCTTTAATCCAAGATTGGCTCAATCAGTCCGTAGTCGCCGTCCCGGCGGCGGTAAAGCAGATTTAGTTCCTCGCTTTCCGCATTAAAGAAGAGGAAAAAATCATGGCCCAAAAGCTCCATCTGGGCGATTGCCTCAGGGATGGGCATCGGCTTAACTGGAAACCTTTTCACCTTAACCACCTCTTTCAACCCCTCTTCAGACTCCGTCTCCTGATTAAATTCACCCCTTAACGGTGAACTGCCTCTGCCCCTACGGTATAGTTTCCCCTTATAATGCTCAATTTGCCGGTCCATCCGCTGGGCGACCTTATCTATTGCCTGAAACAAGTCCTGTCCTCGCTCCTCACCCCGGAGCAAGGTGCCATTACTATCCAGGGTTACCTGCACGACAAAGTGTTGTTGGGGGGATTTGGTCTTTTCTTGAGCGATCTCCACTTTATAACCGGTGATATTAGGCAGATGACGTCCGAGTTTGCCCAGTTTCTGCTCGATATGCTGGCGCACTGCCGGTGACAGCTCAATATTCTTACCTGTTATCTGAAGTTCCATCTTTAACACCCCTCCTAGCTAGACTTCTCTGGCTAAGGTTAGCCCCCAGACCGAGGTAACCCCACCGACTTTCAGGGCTTGCGCACAGGCATCGAGGGTTGCCCCGGAGGTTGAGACATCATCTACAAGCACTACCCCTTTCCCTCGCAGCTTGCCATCATGAGAGCTAAAAGCACTCTCCACATTGCTACGCCGCTCGGCACCAGTTGGTGTTTTGGCTTGGGGGGGAGTATGCCGCAGCCGGACGAGGCAGTCATCCAGGAGGGGCAAGCCAGTGAGTTTACTTAACTCCCTGGCTAAAAGGCTTGATTGATTGTAGCCACGTTCTCTAAGTCTGCCGGGATGGAGTGGTACCGGCACCAGAACCTCTCCTGGTATTGGGTTTAAAACAAGAAAATCATAAAGTAATTTACCTAACGGCACCATCAGAGCCCGGATGTTGCCATATTTTAGCTGATGAATCGCCTGGCGCATTACCCCTTCAAACTTAAACGGCGAGCGGATACCATCTATTGCCTTCAAGTTCTTACAGTCAGAACAGGTTTTGCCTCCGGCTTGAGGGATACCACACCTGGGACAAATCGGGGATGTAATCTTAGACAATAACTCAAGGCAAGAGGAACAGATAAAACCACCTTCCTTCCGACAGCCAACGCACCACTGCGGAAAGAGAAGATCGACTGCCAGCCTCCCAAGTTTGGTTAACTGAGGAAGCATGCTTTCACCTGTAATTAGAAAATTTTTACTACTTAAAATTATTTAGCGGGAGCGGGAACTGGCGTGTAGTGCCCCGCTCATAATGGGTTCATTAAGGTAAATATCACCATTCCTGATTTTAAGGTTGAAACCACAATCAGGATTGGTGCAAACCCAAGCTTTATATTCAACACTGGCACCCTGGCTACCAAAATCAGACAGGGGTACTAGGTCTCCGGTACTGCACTTCTGACATTTCGGAAAGCTGAAATTTTCCACAGGGTCCTCCTCCCAACCTAATTTAGATTTTGCCCAGTATACACTAAAAAGCTGCCGCTTTTCAAGGGCCGATACAATATTAAATCAGGTAAAAAGTTAGAAATTTACTCAGTTTTAACTGAGGCTCGGCCAGTATTCAGCTTTTTTGCCAGTCTTGACTTGCGTCGGGCAGCATTATTGGGATGGATAATCCCTTTTTCAGCCGCTTTATCTAAAGACCTGATAGCAGCTACCACCGCTTGTTCAGCCGACCCGAGTTCACCTGAAAAAATTAGCTTCTCCGCCTTGGTAATGCTAGTTTTCGCCAGACTACGAGCCGCTTTGTTCCTCAGCCGCCTCTTTCCACTAGCACGCACCTGTTTTTGAGCTGATTTAATTTGGGGCAACCTCCACCTCCTTTCAGTTATTAACATGTGGTTAAGTTTTAATTTGACGGGCTGGTTTTTAAAGCCACCCCGCTATCTACCCGAGCAACACCAATCACTCCCCGAATCCCTTCGATTTTCACCAGAAGACGACTTAACTGGGCCAGGTTCTTCGTCTCCAGAGTAATATACAAGTTAAAATACCCAGCCGGGATATTCTCACCATGGTCAACTGAGCTTATAATGGTAATATTCACTTTCTCCTCAGCCACCAGAGTGGTAATATCGCCGACCAGCCCCACTCTGTCCCAAGCCTCAACCCGAATACTAACCGGATAAGTTAAATCAGTTGGCTCCCAGGCGACCGGAACCAGCCGCTCCCGCTCATCCTCATGAAGCACATTATAACAGTCTTGACGGTGAATCGTCACCCCCCGGTTACGAGTAACATAGCCGACAACCTTATCCCCTGGTACCGGAGAACAACATCTGGCCAGTTGTGTCAGCATGTCTCCGACACCAAGCACCCGGACTTTTGGCGGCACTTGTTTTGGTGGTTTATGTTCAATTACCGCTTTTGGCCGTTCTTGCTGGACAGATAGTTTTAAGGCAATCTGATGAACAGTAATCTCACCACAACCGAGGGCAGCCAGAAAATCATCAACACTTTCATAATTGAAGATTTTAGCCAACTCCCCTCGTTCCATGAACTTTATACCCAGACGTCTCATCTCCCGGTCCAGAAGTTCACGCCCCCGCTCAACATTTTCCTCTCGTTCCTGTTTCCTGAACCACTGCCGTATTTTCTCCTTAGCGTGAGAGGTTTTAATATAGCCCAGGTGAGGATTGAGCCAATCACGACTTGGTCCTTTGGCAGCTTTAGACTGCATAATTTCTACGGCATCACCGTTCTTCAGTCCATAGGTGAGTGACACCAGCCGGCCATTTACTTTGGCCCCGATACAGCGGTGTCCAAGCTCAGTATGAATACGGTAGGCAAAATCCAAGGGGGTTGAGCCTTTGGGCAAATCCTTTATCTCCCCCTGTGGGGTAAAGACGAAGACCTGGTCGATGAAAATATCGGTCTTAACCGATTCCAGGAACTCCTCAGCTCCAGTGAACTCACGATGCCATTCGATTAACTGCCGCAGCCAAGCGACTCGCTCCTCAAAGTGGAGATCACTTGCATCACCTTCCTTGTAACGCCAGTGAGCCGCCACACCGTATTCATCAAAATGGTGCATCTGACGGGTGCGAATTTGCACCTCGAGCGGCGTTGCGCCCAGACACATTACCCCGGTATGAAGTGACTGATACCCATTTGGCTTGGGATTGGCGATATAGTCATCAAACTCCTCAGGTAGCGGGTGCCACAAACTATGGATAATGCCTAAAGCAGCGTAACAATCGGTGACACTACTCACCAGCACCCGAAGAGCCAGAAGGTCATGAATGTCATCAAAATCCTTGCCAACCGCCGCATATTTGTCCATTTTCTGCTTGATGCTGTAGATATGTTTCGGCCGTCCCAATATCTCTGCCTCAATGCCAGCTCTATCAAGTTCACCCCGCAAGGCTTTAGTTATCTCAGACAGGAATTTCTCTCGTTCGGCACGCCGGGCGGCAACTAACTTGGCAATCCGGTGATACTCCTTTGTGTCCAGATAACGGAAGGACAAGTCTTCAAGCTGCCATTTCAGTTCCCATATCCCAAGACGATGAGCGAGTGGAGCGAATATTTCTAAGGTCTCACGGGCAATTCGCCCTTGCTTCTCCGGTGATAAAGCCTTCAGGGTACGCATATTATGCAGTCTATCGGCCAGCTTGATAAACACCACCCGGAGGTCTTCAGCCATGGCGACCAGCATTTTCCTCAAGTTGGCCGCCTGCCTTTCACTAGCAACGGCAACGCTTGGCTCAGTTGCCTCCCAGGAAAGTTTGCCCAGTTTGGTAACACCGTCAACCAGCTTAGCTATCTCTGGACCAAAGGAGGCTTCAATCTTATCAAGGGAAATGCCGCAATTTTCTGGAATATCATGAAGCAGGGCTGCCACAAGTGAGCCGGCATCAAGCTGAAGCTCAGTCAGGGTTAGGGCAACTTCGAGGGGGTGCTCAAGATAAGGCTCGCCGGAGAGGCGAACCTGCCCCTGGTGTGCCTTCAAGGCAAAATCATAGGCAGCCTCAAGCAAAGCTATCTTCTCCGCCGGAAGATAACTCTTAACCTTTTCTTCAATCTGGCTAAAGCTTGTCACCTCTAACCCCCCAAGCTGGACCCACCTTTAAGTATAACTCAAGCCAAACCAAGTTGCCAAGTTTGCTTTGAGCTTTACAAGTCGGGCACTAATACTGTATCCTTGCTTAAAATTTAGAATAGAGAAGAATTGGCATGTACCAGGTACCACGGGGCACACAAGACATCCTGCCCGGGGAGCAATTCTACTGGCGCTACATTGAGCAAAGAGCGGCCCTGCTCTGTCAGCTCTATGGTTATGAGCGCATTGATACCCCAACCTTTGAGGAAACACAGCTCTTCTCACGCAGCGTGGGGGAAGCAACCGACATTGTCACCAAGGAAATGTATACCTTTAAGGACAAGGGCGGCAATGAGCTTACCCTAAAACCGGAAGGAACCGCCCCGGTTTGCCGCGCCTACATTGAACACGGGCTGCATAACCGGCCGCAACCGGTAAAGCTCTATTATCTGGCCACCACCTTCAGATACGAGAGACCTCAGGCGGGCAGGTACCGCCAGCACCACCAGTTTGGCTACGAAGCCATCGGTGATGACGACCCGGCCCTTGACGGTGAGGTTATTGACCTTGCCTGGCAATTTCTGAAATCCTGCGGGCTGGGTAAGCTTAAACTTGAACTCAATAGCATTGGCTGTAGAAAGTGCCGCCCGGGCTACCTGGCCTCTTTGAAGGAATATTACTCCGGCTACGCCTCAACCCTCTGCCCGGATTGCAAAATCAGGCTGGAGAGAAATCCCCTTCGCCTACTTGATTGTAAAAATCCCCCCTGTCAGAAACTTGAGGCATCGGCTCCGAGAAGTATTGACTTTCTCTGCCCTGAGTGTGCCGACCACTTCCGCCAGCTTTCAAGGTATCTTGAGCTGCTCGGCCTTACCTTTAGTGAAAACCATCGCCTCGTACGGGGACTGGATTACTACACCCGAACCGTCTTTGAAATTCAGCCCGAAGCCGATGGCGCTCAAAGCACCCTTGGTGGCGGCGGTCGCTATGACGACCTAATCGAGGAACTGGGGGGTAGACCCACCCCGGCCCTGGGCTTTGCGGCTGGCCTCGAGCGAATAATACTCAACCTGAAAAAAGAGAGGGTTCCCGTCCCGGCGCTACCAAAACCACCGGTCTTTATTGCCCATATTGGGAAGGCGGCTAAAGACGAAGCCGTAAAACTAGCCGCCGAACTCAGAAGGGGTGGTATCGGTGTCACCGGGGCATTGGGCTCAAGGAGCCTCAAGGCACAGCTGAGACAAGCCGATAGCCTCGATGCCAGATACACGATTATCATCGGGGATGAGGAAGTTAAAAGCGGCCGGGTAATACTGCGTGATATGACCACCTCAGAGCAAAAGAGTGTGCCTCCAAGTGAACTGGAAGGATTGCTGCGGCAACTAGCCCCCAAAACTTCACCTCAAAGCTAAATTATGCTATAATAGATAGTGCCAATGGCTATCTTACAACCATCAGAAATCATCTTCAGGAGGATAGCCTCTTTTTTCTACTTAAAAACTGCTTTGGTGCGCTCGCTATCAGAAGGGGGTAAAGATTAGCTGTGACCGAAAATATCTCTTCAAAACCTCAGTCAAACAATAACTACACCGCCAAGGATATCCAGGTTCTCGGTGGGCGGGAAGCAGTCAGGCGTCGCCCGGGGATGTACATTGGCAGCACCGACCAGCGCGGCTTGCACCATCTGGTTTATGAAATCACCTACAACTGCATTGATGAAGCCATGGCTGGCTACTGTGATAGAGTCGGGGTCAGTCTTAACCAGGACTTAAGCGTTACCGTTGAGGATAATGGGCGCGGCATCCCGGTCGAGATTCACCCCTCAACCAAGCTTTCGGCGGTAGAAACGGTAATGACCACCCTGCATGCCGGGGCAAAATTCGGCGGTAAAACCTATCAGGTATCGGGGGGGCTTCATGGGGTTGGTGCCTCGGTAGTTAACGCCCTTTCCTCCCGGCTTAAGATTTATATCCGGCGGGATGGCAAGTTGTACCAGCAGGAATACAAGCGGGGTCTGCCTCAGGGGCCAATAACCGAGATTGGCCAAGCTGATGATACCGGTACTACCGTTACCTTCCTCCCTGACAAGGAAATCTTCGGCAGGATAGGTTACGATTTTGAGACCCTGGCCGAACGCTTCCGAGAGATGGCTTACCTCAACCGGGGACTTGAGATATCCCTTAAAGATGAAAGGCGAGGGCTCGAAAAGACCTTCTACTTTGAGGGCGGTATCACCGGTTTCGTCCGCCATTTAAACCGTAACCGCGCAGTCCGCCACCACCAGCCAGTTTACATCTCCAAACTGATAGATAGCACCGCAATTGAGATGGCACTCCAGTACAATGACGGTTTCACCGAGTCCACCTTCAGCTTTGCTAACTGCGTTAATACCGTAGATGGCGGCACCCATCTTACCGGCTTTCGCTCCGCTTTAACCCGGGTGTTTAATGATTATGCTCACAAAAACCGGTTCCTAAAGGATGACGAGCCGAACCTCGGGGGTGAGGATATCCGGGAAGGGCTGACCGCCATCATCAGTGTTAAGCTGCCCGAGCCTCAATTTGAGGGCCAGACCAAAGCCAAGCTTGGTAATCAGGAAATCAAGAGTATGGTCGAAACCGCCATCGGTGAGGGGCTTGCCCTCTACCTTGAAGAGCATCCTGATGATGCCAAGAGAATTATGGAAAAGTGTATCCTCGCCTCCAGAGCCAGAGAGGCAGCCAGAAAAGCTCGTGATTTAATTATCAAAAAGAGCAGCCTTGATACCGCTACCCTGCCGGGGAAACTGGCTGATTGTTCGGAGAAAGAGCCAGCCTACTGTGAACTGTATCTGGTTGAGGGCGACTCAGCCGGCGGCTCAGCCAAGCAAGGACGTAACCGCCGCTTTCAGGCAATACTGCCACTCCGGGGTAAGATTCTCAATGTGGAGAAAGCACCAGCCGATAAGATGCTGGCCCATGAGGAAATCCGCGCTATCATTACTGCCCTGAGAACCGGCATCGATGATGAACTTGATCTCTCCAAATTGCGCTATCACCGGGTCATCCTGATGACCGATGCTGATGTTGACGGTTCCCATATCCGCACCCTGCTACTCACCTTCTTCTTCCGCCATATGACCCAGCTAATAAATAACGGGCATCTTTTCATTGCCCAGCCACCACTTTACCGCCTCAAATCAGGCAAGCTTGAGCAGTGGGTCTACTCAGACCAGGAAAAGGATGAAGCGTTACGCAAGCTAAAGGACGCAAGGAGGGTGCAAATTCAGCGCTACAAGGGCCTGGGGGAGATGAGTGCCGAGCAACTCTGGCAGACAACCATGGACCCGACCTCAAGAATCATGCTTACCGTCACCATCGAGGATGCCGCCAAGGCTGACCATATCTTCCACACCCTGATGGGTGCCGAAGTACCACCCAGAAAAGCCTTTATCCAGGCACACGCCAAGAGCGTCAGAAATTTGGATATTTAGGGCTACTTTTTAACCGATTTACTGTCAGTGCTTTCGCTTACGAATCGGACTACCTTTTCCCAATCTATTTGACCATTAGGAAAGCAAAAATCCTTCACAAACTCAGCTGTAAATTTGTTTATGGCAGCATTCAAAGTTGGATTGTAGTCTTTCTTATGCTTGAGTGGTTCGTCTTTCATAAGACGGATTAGTTTCAGATAGAAATCTTTGTCCCCAGTTATCTCAGCCCAAAAAGCCTGTCCAGAACGGTCTCTATACACACGGTCTTTTGTAGGTTCAGTCTTAAGACGACCATAGGCATGGCCCAACACTGGGTCAAACTGCTTGTGAAGCTTGTAAAGCCGACTGCGAACAGCTAAGAATTCCTGAGATTGGCGCTTCTTCTGGCTGGCATTATAGATGCTAGGGCCTGACTTAAGTGCTACAGCAACGACACGGTCTGGGAACTCAATAACAAAGTCTACTCCTTCAGCATCTGATACCTTACCTCCCGAAGCAACCCTGGCAATAGGTTCGGAGAAAGCATCACCAAATATAGTCTCGTCTGATGCCTCAATATAACTAATAATTAATTGCTCAACAATTTCCGATTAATTGTTCGGATATAGGCAAGAACCACTCCACGTATTGTCCAATAGGTACTCCGCGATAGCTTCTCTTTCGGTTGTCTGCATAAGGGGGAGATGTAATAATTAGATCGATACACTCATCAGGGAACGTTTTTATGACTTCTAAGCAATCTCCAAGAATAATCTGGTCAATTTTAAAAGTGGACTCGGAGGCACCTCTGCCCTAGCCCGACCCAGCTATCTTTTTCATTCAATCCCCTCTTAATTAAAGTATACACTAAATTCAGGCCTAGACATAGAGTTTATGTTTTTTTATATATTCC
>SDBU01007763.1_pt1 | contig 12307 bp, 8 predicted proteins | sample 2277071 | NCBI WGS metagenome assembly SDBU01 (sample SAMN10397929, study PRJNA504765) | marine sediment metagenome | isolation source: marine sediment core GS08_GC12, 126 cmbsf | place: Arctic Ocean: Gakkel Ridge, Loki's castle | collected 2008
GCTGTCGGTGATAATAGTAGGGGTATTTATACTCCAGTTCATCGGCCCGTTATTTACGAAGAGCGGCGTTAAAAAAGCCGGTGAAGTAGGGATGAATATTACAGAAGAGGACCTCATTAAGACGCACAGTGTCGGCGATGTGATGGATGCGAAAGTGCCGGTTATTTCGGCAGGTATGTCCCTGGGTGAAGTTATCAAAGTAGTCAGCAGTACCAGCAGCTTTTATTATTCTGTTGTTGACAATGATAAAAAGCTGATAGGTGCAGTTACATTAGACGGTATCAGGAATACTTTTGCAACCCAGGAGTTAAACGATTGGCTGGTGGCGCTTGATATTATGGAGCCGATCATTGCTAAGGTAACGCCGGGTATGGCATTGTCAGTTGCATTCGAGAAAGCAAAACGCCTTGATATCGAACACCTGCCGGTTATAGTTTCAAGTGAAGATGAGGGATTTGTTGGTGTTTTGGACTGTCATGCAGTTCACCGGTCGCTGAGCGCCGAGGTATTGTCACGGCAGCAAAGGGCTGATAATATATAGTACCCGGCATGCTTAGTTTTGATTGGTTTTGAAGATGGAGTTTATGATTCATTCGGTTGTTATTGCGAGCGGTGATGGTTCCGGTCAATTTGATTTGAACGTGGTTTTGCTGTTCGGACTGATTGTTTTGAGTGGTGCGTTCGGCGCACGTCTTTTTCAGAAAATTCACATTCCACAGGTCGTTGGTTGTATCGTAGTCGGGATACTTCTGGGTGAAGTCCTTGGCGTGATAACTCCACATACTATCGACAAGCTCGAACCTTTCATGATGTTTGCCTTAGGTATCATCGGTTTTATGATTGGGGCGGAGCTGCGCGGTGAGGTATTCAGGAAGTACGGCAGGCAGTTTTTCATCATACTTTTCTCACAGGGGATGGGCGCCTTTTTTCTGGCTGCGATCGGCGGGGCCGTGGTAGCGTGGTTTATAACCGGCAGCGTGCCCGAATCGATTGCGATGGGGCTGGTGCTCGGCGCCATTGCCTCTGCAACTGCGCCGGCAGCGACGGTAAACGTTTTGTGGGAGTATAAGACCAGAGGAGCTTTGACAACCGCCGTGCTGGCTATCGTGGCGCTTGATGACGCTTTGGCATTGCTGCTGTATCGCGCTGCGGCAACAGGAGCAAAGGCACTGATTGGCACCGGCCAGGGTTCCGTTTTAGGTACTACACTTATATTGTTAGGTGAAATTGCAGGCGCGGTAGTCTTGGGATTCCTGGCAGGCGTATTGCTGTACTTTCTCTTAAAGTTTGTCAAGGCCGATGATAAAGTCCTCGACTTTGCACTGGCGTCCCTTTTGCTTGTTGTAGGTATTTCAATGATACCGGGAATCGACCCGATTTTACCCGCAATGACATTAGGTATCACGGTGGCCAATCTTATGCCTCGCCAGAGCAAGGCGACTTTTGAGCTTGTCAAGAAGTTTGCTCCTCCGATTTACATTTCGTTTTTTGTTCTTGCCGGTGCCCACATGCAGTTTGGCAAGATAACTTCGTGGATGGTAGTGATGATATTAGTGTATGTTCTTTGCCGGGCGGCGGGAAAAATAGCAGGGGCCTGGTTCGGCGGTAAATGGTCCAAAGCGCCGGCGGTCGTTCGCAAATACTTAGGCATTTGCCTGCTTCCGCAGGCCGGTGTGGCTATCGGCCTTGCTATCCTGGCCAGTCAGCAATTTGATTCGGAGCTTGGTCATACCATTGTTATTGTGGTTATGACGGGCACGTTTTTGATGGAAATCATCGGCCCAATACTGGTCAAGGTGGGCCTCAAGCGGGCCGGAGAGATAGGGCTTAACATTACCGAAGATGACCTGATAAAGACCTATACAGTTGCCGATGTTATGGATACCAGCCCGACAAGCATTGCGCAGGATTTGCCGCTGCAGCAGATTCTTGAGGTATTCAGCACTACTGAGAGCGTGTATTATCCGGTTATTGACGGTAAGTCGCGGCTTACGGGTATAATTACTATCGCCGATATTAAAGAGATGTTTGCGAATCAGGATGTGGCCGGCTGGCTGTTGGCCTGTGATGTTGCCGAGCCCGTGCTGGACAAAACGACCCCGGATAAACCGCTCGAAGAGGTAATAGAGCACATGAGACGGTATCATTTGGAAAATGTAACCGTAGTGGCCGGCAAGGACAGTGATAAGCTTGTCGGTGTCTTGGATTATTCTAAAGTGTTGCGCAAAATAAGTGCCGAGGTTTTGCACAGACGCGAAAAGGCAGATGGCCTGGCTGTGTCGACAGGCTAACGAGATGGTGAATGGTGAGTGGTGAATAGTGAGTATTCAACTCACCAATTACCAATTAACCAAAGTATGCGGTTTTCGTTTCCAAAAAAGAAAAGACTTGTTAATAACAGGCAATTCAAAGCCGTTTTGTCTCGTGGTCGGCGTCTGAGCAATGGGCTGCTTACGCTTTATATGGCGGAAAACGATTGTGGCTATCCGCGACTCGGCATCTCCGTAAAAAAATCCTGCGGAAACGCAGTTGTACGTAATCGTTTGAAACGCCTGCTGCGTGAGGCCTTTCGGCAGAGCCAGGACCGGATTCCAGCCAGCTTCGATTACTTGCTTATGATTTCACCCTCGCGTTTTCTTGCGAAAGCAAGAGCGGGGGTGAAAAAGTCAGGCACCGAAAAAGCTGTAAGGCTACCGACATTTGAGCAGGTAAAGGGTTCGTTTTTGGCTCTGGTCAATTCGTCGCTTGGGACCAGTGACCCGTAACTCGAGCGACGAGCGACAAGTAACGGGTCACGGATTATGGTGATTTATGACTCCGAAAGAGCGAATTTATGCGATTTTAAAGGGAGGTTCTTACGACCGTCCCGCTGTTACCCCTATCTTTATGGCGTGGTCGGCTAATTTCATTGGGCATACTTACAGGGATTATTATCTCGATGGGGACGTCCTGGTCCAGGCACAGCTTGCGGTTACCAGGGCATTTAATCTCGACCAGATAAGCGCGATAAGCGACCCCTGGCGGGAAGCATCCGCCTACGGGATGGAATTTGATTATCCCGCCGATGGTGTCGGAAAGCCGAAAGGTCTGTTGATAAAGACTTATGATGATATATCGAAGGTAAAACCGCTCGATATTGAGAACGCAGAACGAACAAAGCAGCGGATTGAAAGTGTGCGGAAGATGGCCGCCGAGGTCGGGCAGACCCACAGCGTACTTGGCTGGGTGGAAGGCCCAATGGCAGAATATGCGGACTTGCGGGGCGTGGAAAATACGATGATGGACTTGATAGATAAGCCGGAAATATTTATCAAGGCAGGCCGGGTCATCATCCAAAATGCAATTGCCTTTGCCATTGCCCAGGTCAAGGCCGGAGCGGATATGATTGGCATTGGCGATGCGGTAGCAAGTCTGATTGCACCGGATATGTATAAAGAATTTGTTCTGCCGTTAGAGCAGAAGCTGATTGCGGCTGTTCATGAGGCCGGGGCCGCTGTGAAGTTACATATTTGCGGCAATATAAAAAACCATATTTCATACATGGCCCAAAGTGGTGCGGACATTATAGACGTTGACTGGATGGTCCCTCTTGCCAAGGCCAGAGAATTTGTCGGCCCTGCAGTCACGCTGTGCGGAAATTTCAACCCGGCGGGTGTCTTGTTTGAAGGCAGCCCCCAAGATGTTGCTGATGCCGCCAGGCAGTGTCTGAAAACAGGAGGAGACAAATTCATTTTAATGCCGGGCTGTGAGGTGCCGCCGGCCACCCCTGAACAGAACATTCGCGCATTCTGTCCCTGTGATGGCTGCTTGATTCGAGATGAATTGAAGTGCCTAAAGTGAGCTGAAGTTGCACTTATGTGTCATCTTGAGGCGCAGCCGAATCCCGGCGCGCCGGGATGGCCAACGAAAAGGAGATTCTTCGCTTCGCTCAGAATGACAACTCGTCCCTAAGGGACAAGCTGTCACTTTAGGTACTTCAATTCAACTGTTTATCAACTGATACGCCCTGATGAGCTCGGCTACGCTCCAGGCCTGGGCGATACATCCTCTTGGCTTATGGGGGGGATCACCATCGAATATTTCCGAAACAGACCCGAGGCAGCCATCTTTGGTCAGGTGCTGCAGCAAAGGCTGGATAAATTCAGCCGCCTTTTTTTTACTTTTTCGACTGAATCCGTTGACCTTCAGGAAGCCTTCCACAAACGGCCCTAACAGAAACGCCCAGACAGTACCCTGGTGATAAGCCTCGTCACGTTGTTGTTGTGGGCCCGTATATATGCCTTTATACCGGCTATCCTGAACGTTCAAGGTTCGCAGGCCATAAGGTGTCAACAACTGGTTTTGAACCGTGTTTACTATCGATTTTTGCTGGGAGGGCGACAATGGCGAAAATGGAAGTGAAACTGCAAATATCTGATTCGGCCGAAGACTCTCATCGGCCGAGCCGTCAGGCAAGATGCAATCGTTTAAGCAGCCTTTACTTTCGTTCCAGAATAATTCGCAAAAGCCGGTCCGAACCTTATCTGCCATTGATTTATAATGCTCTGCATTTTCTATATTCCGGTCGGTATAAAATTGGGCTAAAAGGCAAAGAGAATTGTACCACAGGGCGTTGACCTCGACCGCTTTTCCGCATCTGGGCGTAAAAGCAACGCCGTCATACTTGGCGTCCATCCAGGTTAGCTGCGTTTCGTTGTTACCTGCGGTTATGAGCCCATCGGCGTCAGCGCGAATATCGAACCGAGTGCCTTTATGGTAAGAGTCTATTATCCAGCGAATTGCGGGCATAAGCTCCTGCATGAAGGTCTTTGAATCGCCGGTGGCGGCAAGGTATTGAAAAGCTGCGTTGATAAACCAAAGAGAAGCATCGACACTGTTAAAGTGAGTTGTGCCGCTCCTGTCATCAAAACGATTTGGAATCATGCCCTCATCTGCCGCTGCAGCGAAGGTGATCAAGACCGATTTTGCCTCTTCAAACCTGCCGGTTGAAAGTAACAGACCCGGCAAGGATATAAAAGCATCTCTGCCCCAGTCTGCAAACCATGGATAGCCGGCCAAAATGGTGGTTCTGTGAGTATGGTCTGTTTGACGTTTTGCAATAAACCTATCAGCGGTCAAACAAAGTGCCTCGAAATTCGTCGCTCGGGTCCCGTGACCCGTGATTCGAGAGACGAGCGACGAGTGACGGGACACGCATTGTTTCAGGTTTTCCTGGTGTCTGCCCAAATCTTCGCGAACTGCCTCAATATCAATCCCGATATATCGGGACTCAGGCTTACAGCGTACCCAGGGCGGACTCAGGTTTGCCCAGAGAACAATTTTAGCGGGGGTTTCTATCCGACATTTAAAGAAGCCGGGTGTCCACAAGTCTTCGGTAAAATCCTGACCTCTTTCTCTATTGTTGCGATATAAGAAATTAAACCACCATTGCCGGTCATTCTCAAAGTTCACTTCGTGAGAGACTTCGTTTTTCTCTCTCTTGGGGTGAACATATTGGCAGCTCAAAAACAGCTCACAGCTATTCGGCACATTATGGCGAACCAGCACACCATTGCCGAGCCGCTTTGAACATAACGGTGCGTGAGATTGTTGCAGCGTGTGGAAGTCTCTTAACCCAACGAATGGCCGCAAAACGAACTCCACTGGTTCTGGGCAGTCCTTGGGACTCCTGGCGGAGGACACCTTACGGTGCTGCATCCGCCCAAGGCGGGTAAAATCATAGACCACGGCAACCGTATCTGTATCACGGAGAAGATATACCGATTTAGTCAGTTTAAGGTTGTCCAGCTGGTAGTCAAAATGCGCTCCGGTGTCCCGGCGGAATTGCCTTAGGAACGTAAAACCTGTCGGTGCAAATTTGTCGCTGAATTCGAAGGTTGAAAGGTGAAATGCCTGGCCTTTAATTATCACCATCTCCAGGCAATTGGTTAAAGTCATTATCCTGTTGACCGGGGGGTTGAGCGAGCCGATGAGCAGTCCGTGATATCCTCTCGTATTGCAGCCTGCGATAGTTGAAGATGCGTAGCTGCCGCGTTCGTTGGTCAATAGCCATTCCTTAGTCAATAAATTCTCAATAGGTTGATTGGCGATTGATATAGATATGGCTGCCGGGTTCCCATTTTGCGACCTATTGCGAAACAGGGACCATCTATTATCGGCTTTTTGCAAAGTTAACACAATCTTGCCCCGTTAGAATTTTTCCCTTTTTGTATCATATTGCCCCATCATAGAACTTCTAACGGGGCTTACTCTGAAAAACGTCATCGCGGGAAAACGTCAGGCCCCCCAGGAAATCCTTTTATTGTATCATGTTACTCCGTTATCAAGTTTCAAAAGGAATAAAATCAAAATTGCTTTAAGCAGCAAAAAGCCAGGAAATCTATTGTGCCGGCAGCAAATCGGGCGGGTTCTTATTTTGCGACCCCCCGCCAGCAACAAGCGGGGGCAGGGGCGTGCCCAAAAGACACTCTGTTGTGTTCCGTTTTGGCACGGGAAAAGATGGGTCCCCCCTTGCTTGTCTGGAACAACGGCTGTGTAGATTATCCAGGACATTCATAAAGTTTATATAAGAGTCATAGGGCGAGTCATAGGGATTAAAGTATTTATGTACATCGCCGTCAGCGAAATATTTTGTGCACATATAATAAAAATGGTCCGATGCCTGCAGTCTTCGCCAGTCCGCAATGATTTTTTCGTCGTCGGTTTGTTTGATTTTTTTCTCAAGCCGATAAAGCTCATGGATAGCGTTGGATTGCATAGCGTTTCCCACCCAGGCCGAGAGGTCCCTTTCGATATCAGCCCAGCTTATGATATGGGGCACATCAACTGTGCCAACGGGCTGGTAACATTCCACTACTTCGCTTGGGGTTTTGAAGTTGTTGTCCGGGTGCTTGAGAACCTCTTGTGGCAGATGCCGCATAAAATCGAATATGCCGGTATCTTCCCATTGGTGTTCGCCGAAGGTTTCATAGTCCATGAACAGATTGACCACATTTCCGTTGCCGTTGACATTACTTATCCAGTGTGCGAATTTATCTGCCGTCAAAGGCCACTGGGGCCAGTCACGATTGGAAAATCGAAAGGCAATGTCATCACTCAGCGAATAGTTTTTCAGTAAAAGTTTCAAATTGTTGCAGTCTTTTGGCTTATAGACAAAATTAGGGCTTCGATAGCCTAAGATGTGGTCTGCCCCTTCGGTTATTATCGCGTCAAATTTGCCTGTTGACTCGATAAGGGCGGCTAAATCATTGTTGTACACCAGTTCGGTATTTCTAAATATTCGCGGCTTTTGTCCAAAGAAAGAGTCAATGGTTTCGATGTGTTTGTTTACCTGCTCTACGAATTCATCGCGTGAGTATAAGAAACTTAGACTGTGATAATACGTCTCAGCCAAAAATTCTACACAGCCGGTTTCTGCAAGGGCGTCAAAGGTGCTCATAACTTCCGGCGAAAATGAGAGGAGCTGCTCTAATAAGACGCCGGTTATGCTGTATGCCACTTTGAACCGCCCCTCGAATTGGCGTATCAAATCAAGAATTAATCGATTGGTGGGAAGATAACATTTATTGGCAACCTTCCGGCATATAGAAGCATTTTTGTAATCGTCAAAATAACGGTCGTTTTTATCAAACACCGTATAATGTCTTAGCCGCATTGGCTGGTGAACTTGAAAATAGAAACATACCGAAGGCATAATCTCGTATCCGCCTGTTAGAAGCGGATGTCTCCATCTCGTATTGTGTTTATTCTTTGTGTGATGCTGTTAAACCGCAATCAGTGTTTCTTCATAGATTCTTATGCACTTGGCTGCTGCGTCTTTCCATCGTAGTTTTCTGACCTCATAATTGCCGTGGCTTGCTAACGTCTCTTGCAACGGCGGATATTTCAGTACCGCTACAATCTTGTTGGCAATCTCGTTGGTGTCCCAGAAGTCAACTTTCAAAGCGTGCATCAAAACTTCTGATACACCGCTTTGCTTGCTTATTATAACAGGCACATCGTTGTTCAACGCCTCCAAGGGTGCGATTCCAAACGGTTCCGATACCGAAGGCATCACGTACAGGTCTGCCATTTTATATATTTTTTGGACGTCTTCGCCGCGCAAAAAGCCTGTGAACAGCACCTTATGTCCGATGCCGAGTTCTGCCGCCATTTCAATCGAGCGGTGCATCATATCGCCGGAGCCGACCATAACAAACTTGACGTCATCCATCATTTCCAGGACCTTTTTGGCTGCCTGGAGAAAATACTCCGGGCCTTTTTGCATTGTGATTCGGCCCAAAAACAGGACAATTTTCTCATTTGTGTTGATGCCGGTTTCAGCCAAAGACCAGTTCCCGTTGCGCTCGACGCCATTATATACCACTTCCACTTTTTCACCGCTAATGCCGTATCGGCTGATTATCGTATTACGGGTATAATGACTAACAGCGATGACTTTGTCCGCCCGCTCCATACCCTGCCGCTCGATGTCATAAATTATCTGGTTGACGTGCTCGCCGCTGCGGTCGAATTCCGTCGAATGGACGTGCACAATCAGCGGTTTTTCACTTATAGCTGCTACCGCAATTCCCGCTGGATAGGTCATCCAGTCGTGGGCGTGGACAATGTCAAACTGCTCAATTTTAGCCAATTCAGCGGCAACCGCGGCATAACGATGGACCTCAGTGTACATATCTCTGCTGTAGTCATCACCCCCGATGAGCTGGCTGGCTACATTGATGGTCCCGCCTTGCATTTTTTGTTTCTGTCTCAAAGTTTCTTCGATTCGCCGACGGTAAACATCGGGCGTTGAATATGGCTGCAGCGCTGAGCTGATTGCATGAAATCTTACGTTTTTTAGCTCACTGAACATAAAAGATGTGGTGGATGTGCAGGAGCTCGGGCTTAGCAGCTTCACATGAGCAGCATACGTGCTCTCGACCATTCTTGGCAGAACAAAGGTAACTTCCATGCCAAGCTGATCCATCGCTTTAGTAAGTCCGTAACAGGCTGTACCAAGACCACCGCTGATAAACGGCGGAAACTCCCAGCCTAACATGAAAATTCTCATGTGTTTCCCTTGGTATATTTTAGTAACTGTTTATTCAATAAGAAGTTACAATAGACTTCTTCTTCCATGGTCCTACATTATAAGCACGCTGTCCGGCTGCTTAGCAGAGTCATCCACTATTCAGTAGCGAAGTCCTATTGTTAGACACTAAACACTCGTCATAGCTAATCAGCGCTATTGGGCCTACAATTCACTATATAATTCCTTGTTGTCACGCTCCAAAAACCTGGCTTCACAGTGTTTTAATGCAACTATCGGCAAGAAATTGTACAATCTTAACCGAAAGCTGGCACAAAATAAGGTATTTGCTCCAATACCACCTATTTATAAATCGGAGTTTTCACGGCTGGAGGTTAAAAAATTTTCCCAAATATGCAAATTTTGACGTTGATATGATACATTTTATGGGCAGACGGCCAATCAAAAGAGCGATTACTGCTGTTTTTCCCTTGGCAGGCTTAAAATACGTTGAGGTTCATAGGGGTTATTATTATTGGACCCAAATTGGTCAGTTTGAGTCTAAAAAACGCTGTAAATTGCACCTTTAGCTACAGGTTTTTAGTCAAAAGTCCGTAGTTGGACCTTTTATGTTCCGATAAAATAAGCCGTTCCGCTCTTTAAACAACGGAACGGCTTATTTACATAGCGCTGCAACAAACGTAACATGGGTTATCAAAAGATGTTAGCGCATAACTCATTTTTCCCGTTAGAAGTAAAAAGAAGGCTTCTGACCGGATTTACAAGTCCTGTGGTTTGACTGTGCTGCGACGGTTGGCCTGAGTCCGAGCTATGGCAGCATCAAGAATACAATAGACCTTATCGCTGAGTGCCCCGAGGGCATCGGATGAGGTCATCATCTTTTTGCTCTTGATGTAGGCCTTAACCTTGCTGGCTACAACCAATGATTCTTTGTTTGCCATTCTAAAATCCTCCCTGTCAAAAGGTTAAATTGTAATTACTCCGGCGCCAAATCCTTAAGACCGGAACATCATTGAGCGTTGTTATTACATACAATCAGCGGAGTTTGCAACAAAAAAATCAGCTCAAACACTAAATTTTTCAAATAACCGGGCAGATAGCTAAAAAATGGTCGCGAGAGTCAGAGCCCCCAAATCGAAGTTTTTCTTAGAAGTTCGTAATTTTTTATAATTTATGGAGTCTAATTTGACGAAAATACTCGAATGAGAGATTGTTAAAGGCCTATCCTGGTACGCTGGGATAGATTAAGAGGGGAAAGCTAAACGCAGAAAAGGGCGTTTAGAACCAGAGTTGGTTTTGGAGGAATAAAATGGCAAAGCGTTCCAAAAAAGGTCGTAGTTCGCAGGCTAAACTGCAGGGGTATGTGGTTGTTACTTTTGCCGAGGATATGGAGCAGGCCAGAGAGTACAAAACTCTGCTGGAAGTTAACGATGTCGCTGCACTAATAAGTGAGCAACAAGAGCAATCATTAGGTTCCAAGGAAATCCCCGTAATGGTTCCCGAAGAGTTTCTTGATGAAGCACACGTAATAATCGAGTCGCAGCACGCCTATGATGATTTCTATGATTACGCAGTGGAAGACGAAGAGGACGGCGATTTCGACGATGAGCTTTTTGAAGAGGACTTTTAGTTTTCTAAGCTCCGGCGAGCTCACAGGTCCCAGGAGCATCCTGTAATTGAAGCCGGCGTGGTTGTTAACTGCTTTCAAGTCCGACAAGCTAACAAGTTAAAAAAAAGGTCGAAGACAATGGATAAAGAACATATACCAGAGCGTCGCAAAGGCGAGGATCGCAGGGGAAGTGTTGTTGACAGGCGTTTAGGATTAGGATTTGACCGCCGCAGAGGGCCCGGAAGACGACTAACCGATGAACGAAAAGCCGCTGAACAGGGACAGATGTCCGATGAGCAGTTTGAGTTTATTTTGGCCATCGAGGAATATAAGCAACAAAATGCAACACGTTTTCCAACCTGGACCGAGGTCTTCGAGGTCGTAAAGGCACTGGGCTATCGCAAAGTCGCTGAGCCGCAATCCCTTAAGCCCTTTATCAAAGAACCCGAACCTGACAAAGTCCCTTCGCAAACCTGACAAGCGGATTTCCTTTCACCCCAATTTATTGCGTGGTGTATAGCCGTCGTCGGCACGACGACACAATACCCAATCCACCGAAATACCCAATACGAAATTGTCATTGCGAGGAACGAAGTGCTGAAAGTCCGCCACAGGTCGGACGAAGCAATCTCGTTTTGAATTTCTTATTTCGGTCATGCCTGTCATCAGTCGAAGATCCCTTCCAACAGGGGGAAACGTGCATATCTGCATTTGAATTTGTTTCCACCGTCAGGTGTGCTGCGGAGAATTTCGTAACCTGTCCTGAGCAAAGTCGAAGGATTCGTATTTCGAGTTTATACGAGATACGCTAAACGCTAAACGCTATTTGCTATTGTCTTTCAGCCGATTCATCAACGCTTTGCAGCAAACATCCGAGAAACTTTTGCCACACGAAAACGCCATCAAAAAACGATGGAAATAGAGTTGACATTTCCACTCTATTGTGTCATTATATTTAGCGCTGAATTGTGGTTATTTAATCTCAGAGGTGGTTCGTGGCAAGACTTCGATTCAGTGTAGCGGATAATGCCAAAACCAACTCGAATTAGAAAGGAGAATCTATGAAAAACGATAAGTTTTCACGAAGAGATTTCATGCGTAATACTTCTCTTGTGGCTGCGGGGACAATCGCCGGTGCGCTGGCTGGTGAAGGACAGGCTGCAGGCAAGTTTGTCCATACGTCAAAGATTCTGAATTTTCACCCGAAGATGACCTACCGCCGAATGGGCAAAACGAACCTGATGGTCTCCGAGGTCAGTCTGGGCGGCCACTGGAAGAATCGCAACGCCGGCCGATATTGGGACCACTTCGCTAATGAGGAAGTGCCGGATGATGTCGCCAAGAACCGCACCGATGTTATGAGTGCCTGCATCGACTCCGGCATTAACTACTTAGACATCACCACCGCGGCTGAGTGTTTGTGCTATGGTGTGGCCCTTAAGGGACGGCGCGATAAGATGTACGTCGGTGCCGATATCCACAACCTCGGCCCGCGCGGTTCCGATCGCTGTAACGTTAAGGACCAGACCTTCAACGTCGAAACATGCTTGCGTCTGCTGAAAACAGATTACCTCGACATCTGGCGTCCCCAGGCCAAAATGGCGGGAAAACTCGGGACAAACCAGCTTAATACCGACCCTGAAGTTGAAGTCTTGATAGAGACCTTC
>SDBU01007765.1_pt1 | contig 12305 bp, 8 predicted proteins | sample 2277071 | NCBI WGS metagenome assembly SDBU01 (sample SAMN10397929, study PRJNA504765) | marine sediment metagenome | isolation source: marine sediment core GS08_GC12, 126 cmbsf | place: Arctic Ocean: Gakkel Ridge, Loki's castle | collected 2008
AGGAGTATCTCATAGCGGGCCGGTATAGCGAGCGCCTTCTGGAGCCCTTTTCGCTGTATTGAACCGATAATACAGCCACCCAGACCCTTCTCGGTCGCGCCCAACAGAATGCTCTGGGCCGCTATCCCGTGATCGCAGTCGATGGACTGGCTTACCTCCCGGTCCCCGAGGATGATGATATAGGCGGATGGTCTTTCCCCTTCATCCGGGCCCGGCCAGTCCTTGAGATAACCGGCCCAGGCCAGGTGGGGATATATCAGGGCATTTTTTTTAGGCTCACAGGTAAGAATATATTTCAGTGGCTGCAGATTGCCTGCGGCGGGGGAGAGTCTCGCCAGGTCGACCAGCCCTCTCAGCGTTTCATGCTCTATGGCGGCATCCTGATAGAACCGCCGGTAGCTCCTGCTCTTTATTATTAAGTCCCTTATCATTATAATCTCCTTAGTATCGATCCAGGCACATTGCCGGGTTTAATATACCGATTCGCACGTTATCGAAGTGTCTTGGACAATGGACACTCCTTGATGACGACAACAGAATTTGATAATGGTCTATAGGTCAACACAAGCAGTGAACTGACCACGCCGCCGCCGGACAAGTCCCGTCTACGCTGCGCTACGCCGGGTAAATTTCCCGCCTTTGGCGGGACAAATCCCGCAGGAAGTGATCGTATCCCGCTGTAAGCGGGGCGGGGCGAACTGGCGGCGCAGTTCGTGAGTCGGCTGCCGGACTCGCCATGCCGGGTTTGAAGGGTTGGCGGCAAACACCGGCTGCCTATACTTGATTATAACTGAGATACTGCTGCAGGTCGTTGTGGTTGACATCCCCGTTTCCCGCCTATAACTTCAGGCGGAATTGACAACAGCATAAAGGAGCCTCGGATACAACTTCGCTAAGGGTAACTGATCTTTTAATTTTGTTGGAGTTGATCAAGTTTGCCCTTACATGAGGTTGTCAGGAACCGAATGTAGCGGCATTCGGTTTTTTTTTCGCAGGAGTTTATCAGGATTCAGCGTCATGTCAGTCCGTGATTCAAAAATCGTTCCGTCTTTGGCTGCCGGGACTTCTCGCGGGGGACTGGCGCTGCGCAAGATAATGAAGGGAGATAAATTGAGTTTGAGAATCCGGCAGGTGCTTTTATGCACGGTGGTTCTGGTGGGTTTGCTCCCGGGACAGACCTTGACACGTACTACACGTACTCACCAGGCCGAAGCAGAGCAACAAGTGAAGACTATACCTCCCTACCAGGTCCCCGTAAGGGGCACCGCCCTTGAACATACCGTAGTCCCGGGTGACTATATCGTGGGACCGGGAGACCGGTTCATTGTTTCCATCAGGGGCTCGGAACCATACCTTGAGCTGACGACGGTGACCCCCACCGGGATTCTCGTTCTGCCCGGTATCGGCGCTGTAGCCGTCGACGGTCTGTCCGCCGAGGCCGCCGGCCGGCGGTCTTTGGCCCTCATAAAGGAAATCTACCCCAACTATGAGGCCACCTGTGCCCTGTACGGCATCCGCGAAATTCGCGTGAGCGTTTCCGGTGCGGTAAAACGGCCCGGTCTTGTCATGGTCACGCCGCTGTCCCGGCTGACGGACCTGCTTGATGCAGCCGGCGGGGGTAAGCACGATGCCGTTCTCCATCGGATCCAGCTGATCCGGGACTCCGAAGAAGACCGCATCCTGGACCTCACCAGCTACTACCACGAGGGCGACCTGTCCCAGAACCCATACGTGAAGGGGGGCGACCGGGTCATTGTGCCCTATGGCGAGGTGACGACCGATCTGGTGCTGGTGCGGGGCCTTGGGACGGACATCAGCTATCACGCCATAAAACCGGGAGAGACCCTGGCATCGTTGGTGAAGAGAATCACCCACGGCCGGAATGCCGACCGGGGCAGCATCATCCTCCAGCGCCGGCGGGAGGCAGGCCAGACCGAACAGCTGCTGGTGGCGGCCGATCAGTTCTCATCCACAACAGTCCAGCCTGGTGATGAACTGTATATCAATAATATTGCCGAGATCGCGGTGGTAGGTGAGGTACGCAAGCCAGGGCTGTACGCTTTCCAGCCGGGGCTGACGGCGAAGAATTACGTCATCCTGGCCGGAGGCGTCACCCGTGACGGCTCATCGCGCAAAGTCGATGTCACCCGGACCAATGGCCGGACCCTGCACAGCCGTAATACTCAGGTCCAGGCCGGCGACACCATCTATGTCCCCCGCTCCTTCAACAGCGTCTTTCTGGGGCAGCTGGGGATGATCCAGGCCGCCCTTACCTTCCTGAATATCTATCTGGCCTACCTGGCAACGAAATAGTAGTATGATGAATTTTGAAACCGACTGGATAAGGACCAATCCGTTGGGAATTACTTTCAACACCACCTTTCTGATGAGCATATACTCATGACCAGACTAGAACAAGACCGTCAATACCCCACCGCCTTGAATTATCTAACCGTTATTATCCGGTGGCGTGGATTTATCATCAAGTCGGTTCTGGTTTCCACTTTCATGATGGCCGTCTACAGCCTGATTATGCCCAAGACCTACGAGAGCAGGGCTGTTATTGTCCCTACCAGCAATGAATCCTCCCTCGATGTTTATGAGGCCATATCGGGCGGACTTCTCAGTTTCGGAATGGGAAGAAGTTCGACGGAAATATTGCTGCTTAAGGCCATTCTGGAAAGCCGGACCCTGAAGGAGAGTATCATCATACAATTCGGCCTGGACGAAATATACAAAACCCGGAATATGGAGGAGGCAGTCCGGATTCTGGCTGACCGTATTACGATTACCATCACCAATGACTATACTCTGGTGGTTTCCTTCAACCATCAGACTAAGTGGTTTACGTCTAATAGAGCCAAAGAGGATTCCGTCAAGAGTTTTGTGCAGCGGGTGGCTACTGCTGTCGTCCGGCAGATGGATTTGCTAAATCGTCAATATCAGGGCCAGGAGGCAAGGAATTACCGGCGGTTCATCGAAGAGCGACGCGATGAGATTGGCCGAGATCTTGCTGCCCTGGAAGACGAACTGGTACGTTACCAGAAAAAGCATAATGTTACCATAGTTGATGCCCAGCTAATAGCTACTTACGAGGCGGCCGCCATCCTTGAGGCCGAGATTGTCAAGCAGGAGTTGGAATATGCCATGGCCGTGGCCAAACTGGGGTCCAACAATCCCGTGATCAAAAGCCTGCAGATTGAGCTGCAGGCCGCTAAATCAGCCTTTCAGAAGAGCCTTGGCGGGAGAGGCAACGAGAAACGTTTCCTTCTCGGATACGATCGTGATCTGCCGGCCCTGATGAAGGAATACCTGCAGTTCAGTCGGGATATCAGCATCCAATCGGAGATTTTCACATTTATTACCACCCGATATGAAGAAGCCAGACTACGTGAATCTCAGGATATTCCCACCATCAACATACTGGATTATCCCGACACTCCTGATATCCGTTCAGCCCCGCGGAGGGCCTTCATGGTTATGACTACCGGCGTGCTTATGACCATTTTTGCGGTCATCATCGCTTTCGTTCTGGATTTCTTCCACCGCACCCGGGTTGAATATCCGGAGCAGTATAGGGAACTGACACAGTGGAAGAAGCGAAATACGTAGTGCTCGGGGGAAATACGGAAAGGATCGGCTTGCGTTATCTGGGCAGACTGTCCTGGAAATACCGCGCCCCTCTGGGGTGCCTTACCTTCGGCCTTCTGGGCTGCCTGATCATGGGCTTAGGAGAAGATAGTGTTTTACTGGTCCTTTCCTTCGCTATCTATGGGTTCGCTGGTTATATCTTCCTACGCCAGGCCGGAGGCCTTGTTATTACGCCCGCCACTCTTTTTTTTCTGTTTTTCACCATCTTTATCTACGCCGGAGGACTGGCGCTATTTTTCAGTAATGGAGAAGGGGTGAGTTATGGTGGTGGGGACCGTAATTATGTTTTTTATCTGGTCATCCATGGGGGAATTCTGGCCCTGGCCCTGGGGATCCTATTTGCCTCCACTGCCTTCGGGTTCTACCCAAAAAAGGAATTGACCCACTTCCGGCGTACTCCCTGGCGGAATAAGTACAACTTGCCGGGTGATACCGTGGCCATCACTTTGATCGGATTGGCGGCTTTGGCCATGTCTCTCCTATATGTACAAAACCGGGGCACATTGCCACTTGTACAGATATTGATGGCTCAGGGCACGGAAGACGTTTACGAATTGGCTATCACTGCCCGGGCCGAATTCTCACGCTATGGACGGGGAGCCGGCAGCTATTTCTACCAAGGGTATTTTCAGCAATTCTATGTCGTTGTGTTGCCGTTTGTCACCATATATGTTGGGTCTCGATATCTACACTATCGCAAGGCTATATTGCTTATGCTGTGGTTGGCGCTCGGAATCATCACCGCCTTTTTCCTGGCCCTGTCGCTGCAACGATGGCCCTTAATGCTTTTTATCATCATGAATTATGTCTTATATACTAGTTATATAGGCCGGATTCGGGCTGGCCATGGATTAATCTTTGCGGTCCTGGCATTAGCTCTCTTTGGAGTTTTTACTTACATCAGGGGCTTAAAAGACTTCTCACAGATTGTGCCCTGGGTCCAACATCGGATTTTCTTTGTCCAAGTAAACGTGCTCTATTCCATCTTTGAGATGTTCCCGAGGCATTTTTCATTCTTTGGGGGGCAAGCCATTCTCAGCGACATAAGGGGAATTCTACCCGGTCCTGATGCCTCCTTCACGCGCTGGCTGTATGACGCCGCCTACCAGGTTTACGGCAACGGAAGTGCTCCAACAATTTTCTGGGGGGAATTCTACGCCGACTTCGGGCTGCCGGGCATTTTTGTCGGTTCGCTGTTGATCGGGTTTGTTATACAGGGTGTGTATATCGGCTTTATTCGGGGTGAGAAGGATCTTATGCGCTTGCTCCTTTACACTTTTCTAATCATGGCCTCGGGATGGTTAGCAATGGCAAATCCGGTCGGGGCTCTATTTCAAATTGGCGTTATTACCGTGTTACTGTTGATAGCTGCATTGAACATGATCCGCTGGTTCTTATCCGCCGGCCCCATTACCACGCTCCGACCCCAGGTTCTACCGCAGGTCTTTTGAGGATACTCTACTCGGTGCAATGCACGGTTTATCAGCGAGGTTATTTAGAGGATTAAGCGACAGATACGAATGATAAATCCTCTATTTCATCGGTCCACTTTTCAGGGTGACTTATTCATCACCCTGTTGAATGGAATTGGCGTGCTGGCCGGGGTTTTTCTCCTCAACGGCCTGATGGCCCGGGTCATGGGTATTGATGCTCTGGGCGAATTCCTCCTGGTGCGCCGGACGGCCTTCACATTGATAGGTGTTTTCCTGCTGGGTATGAGCATCGGGATCCCGTACTATGTTTCCCAGGAAGAGGACAATTCCTACGGGGCCGCGGCCCTGCTGCTCTTCCTGCTGATAACCCTCCCCTTCATCGGTCTGGTCTCCGGCGCCCTGCACCTGGGTCTGTTGCACGGGTTTCCCCCGGAGCTGGTCCTGCCTTTTTTCATCTTCACTGCCGGGTACGCTTTGCAGCTGCTGACATACAGCCTTTTGCGCGGCCATCTGAACATGCTGGGCGCCAATCTGTTGCAGCTTCTGGGCACCGGGCTGATGCCTCTAGTCGTGCTTTTCCTTTTCCATGACCGGGGGGTCCCGTATCTATTGCTGGCCATGGGCCTGGGAACGATCCTCCTTTCGGGAATGGTCTTATTCGCTAGATTAACAGCCGGCGCTTACAGCATGACCAGTCAGAAAATATGGCAGCTGCTGGTGTATGGTGCGCGGCGGATACCGGGCTTTGTGGCTCAGTTCATTCTATTAGGCGGCGTCCCACTGCTCATCCTGAGGGATGCCGGCAAGGCCGAGATCGCCTATGTCAACTCTGGAATCAGTTTTATTACTCTGTTTCTGGTGGTCGTCGGGCCGCTGGGCATCGTTTTGCTGCCCCGGATTTCCAGGGCACTGGCGGCGGGGCAAAAAGCCAGGATCGCGCGGGGTCTGGATGTGCTGGGCAAGACCACCCTGCTCGCAAGTATCCCGCTGGCACTATTTCTGAGCGTGAACAGTCTGGTCCTGGTGAGGATCTGGCTGGGAAGTGAGGGTGAGCCGGGCGCCAGGATCGTACAGCTCCTCGTCCTGTCGCTGCCTTTCTATCTGCTCAAGGTGGTGTTCCGCTCGCCCATTGATGCAGCCTCGACCAGGGGCTATAATTCGATTGCCAACAGCGCGGCGGCCCTGGTTTTGCTCCTCGTATTCTATGGCCTGAAAGCCGCGGGGCTTACCAGTATTGATGCCGGAATTTTCGGTTTCATCGCCGGCCACATAACGGCGGCCATCGGCGGCCTATACTATACCAGCAAGCTCTACGGGGTCAATCTTATCAGCCCGGTCTATCTGGTCACAATATTGGGGGCGATAATTCTTTCCACTTTATTTTTTCCCGCCGTCAACCTCCTGGTTCCGGGAATTGTTTCTCTGGTGATAGGCGGCATTGCCCTGGTGACGGTGCTTGGTCTGTTTTTCTGGAAAGCCCGGATTGACTGGGTTATCGATCTTCGATCCCTGGTGCTGGTCCGATGAAACCGGCTAAGGCACGGGTACTGATGGCCTCTTCGGTCCACCGCTGGAACGACGGGAGAATTTATTATAAAGAGGCGCAGTCATTAGCGGAAATCGCCGACGTTCATCTGATTGCCGTACAGGCCCAAGGTGCTTCAGCAGTCCCAGATGGCAGGATTCATGTCCAGATGCTGCCGGCCAATGGGTTACGATTAGGCGAGCGAAAATCAGTTTTCCTAAGGTTTAAACGCATCGGCATGGTTATGAAAGCCGTCTTGCAGCGAAAGTACGACGTATTCCATTTTCACGATCCGGAACTCATCCCGGCTGGCTGGCTGGCGAAGTTGCGGGGGAAGAAAGTCATTTACGATATGCACGAAGATGCGTCTAAGGTGCTGTTAGGCAGAAAATGGATTCCAAGACCCTTGGCTCAGCCTGTCGGTTCCCTCTTCAGGGTCTTTGAACGTGTCAGTCTTCTTATTTTTGATGTCTTCATCCTGGCGTCCGAGGGTTTTTTGCACTCATTTAAATCGGAGAAATGCCACACGATCCTGAATTACCCAATAAATGTAAATGGTAACATTGCCCAGCCAATAAAGCATGAGACAGATGAGGCGCTAAAACTCGTGTATACAGGTGATATAACCATAGCGCGAGGTGCAACGGACATGCTAGAGGCTGTATCAGCATTAAGGGCGGAGGGGAAAAATATCACCCTCGATCTATTCGGCTCAATCCGGGAGACATCTCTTAAGGAGCGAATAGGGCGGGAATACTCTGAAAAATGGATCGAATATCACGGATGGCTCCCCCTGAATCAATTACAGAAAGTCCTGCAAAACTACCATGTGGGCTTGAATCCCATCCGTGATTTCCCGAATCATAGAAATGCGATGCAGACCAAAGTGTTGGACTATATGGCGGCGGGTTTGGTGGTAATCACCTCCAAGCTCCCTGGAACAAACGAGTATCTCAATGGAGCGGGCTGTGCCGTATTCTTCACTCCTGGGGATATTGGGGAATTACAAGCAGCCATTAATTCCCTGCTTGATGAGGAGAAACGTTTGTCCCTGATCAACAATGGAAGCAAAGTTGTACAACGGCGTTGCTGGGAATCACAGGCCGGCAGGCTTATGAACATCTATCGGGACGTGCTCGGTTGATGATGGTTTTCCTCAGTTCGATACGTTTTTTTTACCAGTGGAGAATTGATTCTTGAAGATAATACACGTCGTAGGAGCACGGCCTAACTACATGAAAGCTGCTCCGATCATGCGCGTAATGGCCCAATACCCTGAGAGATTCAGCCAGGTGCTGGTTCACACCGGCCAGCACTATGATTATGCCATGTCGAAGGTGTTTTTCCAGGACCTGAACCTGCCGGAGCCCGATTTTTACCTGAAAGCCGGTTCCGGCACGCACGCCGAGCAAACCGCGCGGGTCATGCTGGCTTTTGAGCCGGTGGTCGAAGAGGTCAGGCCGGACCTGGTCATGGTGGTGGGAGATGTCAACTCGACGCTGGCCTGTGCTCTCGTCTGCGCCAAGCTGGGTGTCAGGGTAGCCCACGTGGAGGCGGGTCTGCGGTCATTCGACCACTCCATGCCCGAAGAGATAAACCGCCTGCTCACCGATCAGCTCGCCACCCTGCTCTTCACCCCTGCTCCCGATGCTGACCGGAACCTGGAGCGCGAGGGCATCCCGTCCGAGCGAATTCATTTAGTCGGCAATGTCATGATAGACAGCCTTATCGAGAACATGCCAAAGGCGCGGCAGCGGGATATTCGCACCACTTTAGGCCTTCAGGACCGGTCTTATGTGTTGGTCACCCTGCACCGCCCGTCCAACGTAGACGATCCGGAGAAATTAAAGGAACTGCTCAGCGGCCTTTTGAAACTAACGGATGTACTGACCGTCGTATTTACTATACACCCGCGTACGAAGCGATGTATTGATGAATTCGGATTAGGGGAATATGTGACGAGTTCCTCCAGCTTTCTATCAATAGAACCCCAGGGTTATCTCGATTTTTTAGCCCTTATGAATGACGCTGCTGTCGTGCTGACGGATTCCGGCGGTGTCCAGGAAGAAACCACCTATTTGGGTATCCCGTGCCTGACCCTCCGGTCCACTACCGAGTGGCTTGCTACAATTGAATCCGGCACCAATCGCCTGATTGGCGGCACTAAGGATGAGATAGCAGCGGCGGTTGTTAAGGCGAAAATGAATGGACCGCAGCATCGGAGTGCCGTCCCGGAGCTGTGGGACGGACGCACAGCCGAACGTATTGTGCAGCTACTGAACGAATATGTATCGTGAGGGCGCAGTATAAGTTGGGTAAGCCCGGTTCAAACCATTTTTCCATGAGTAGGGGTAAACATATCCTCTTCCTGACCCATTACTTCCCGCCCGAGGTAAATGCTCCGGCATCAAGGACTTATGAACACGCTAGGCGGTGGGTGAAAAGGGGAGCAAAGGTCACCGTCATCACCAATCATCCCAACCACCCCCATGGGAGATTGTTTCCCGGATACGAAAACAGGTTTTTCTCCCGGGAGAAGATCAACAATATCGATGTTATCAGGGTTAAAACCTTCCTTACGCCGAATGAGGGTTTCGGCAGGCGGATACTAAACTATCTTCTATATGCCGTCATGGCCTTCAGAGCTTCAATGCTGGTCCGGCATTTTGACGTGATGATTGCGACCACCCCGCAGTTTTTTTGTGGGATTTCAGGGGTTTTTATGAAGAAAATGAAGTGTAAGACCTTCATTCTTGAGGTTAGAGATCTCTGGCCCGATTCTCTGGTTGCATTGGGAGTGCTCAGGAATAAGATTGCTCTCCGACTACTGCGCAGCCTTGAGAGAGGGATGTATTTTGCCGCGGACAAGATCGTCGCTACCAGCGACCCTCTGCGATGCCATATTGTTAAAACCGGCTATCCTTCCAACAGGGTATTTACAATTATGAACAGCGTCGATCTGGAAATCTTTGATGCGGGCAAATCCCAGGAGGATAACGAGCACCGTTTCCAGGATAAATTCATCGCCAGCTATATTGGAACTTTTGGCATGTCTCATGGGCTCGATGTGATATTGGATACCGCAAAATCGATAGATGAAAAAGCCGGCATCCATTTTCTCCTCATCGGTGATGGTGCTGAAAGGGAGAGAATCATTCAGAAAGCAAACGAACTGAAGCTGCGGAATGTGACTATATTGCCGTTGCAGCTCAAGAGAGATATCGCACGGTTTATCTCAATATCGGATCTGGGCATTGTAGCCATGAAGAATATTCCCTTGTTTCAGACTGCCATCCCATCAAAAATTTTTGAGTATGCCGCCATGAAAAAACCTGTCATCCTTGCCACCGGGAAAATAGAAGGCGCCAAATTAATTGAAGAGCACGACTGCGGCTTGGTAATCGATCCGGAAGACAGCACTAAACTGAAGGAGGCCATCCTCAAGTTGTACTCGGATAGCAGCTTGCGGAAGAGGCTGGGTGAGAATGGTTTTCGCGCTGTTAAACAGCATTTTAATCGGGACATTATGGCCGATAGAATGCTCGAGGTGATATTCAACAGATTATAACGGTACGGAGAAAGATTGTATCAATGCATTTTATGATCACGGGCAGTCAGGGCTTTATCGGCTCATTTTTAACCAGCTCCCTGCTTGAGGCCGGGCACGAGGTATCCGGCCTTGATATTGATTCCAGGCCGCTGGATAACCGTAATTACCGATACGTTCAAGGCGATATCCTCGACAAAGGAGCTTTACAGGAAGCCATGCGGGGAGTGGATGGTATTATCCACCTGGCGGCGGAGCACAAAGATGTCGGGATTCCCCAAAGCCGCTATTTCGAGGTTAACGTAACCGGCACCCGGACCGTGTTGGAGTGCGCCTCGAACGCGGGTATCGGCAAGCTGGTATTCTTCAGCTCGGCGGCGGTGTACGGCCGCCCGGGAAAAGCGAGCGATGAGAAACCGCTATGTCCGGCCACGCCCTACGGTGCTTCGAAACTCCAGGCTGAGGCTGCGGTGAGGGCATGGATCGCTGAGGATCCCAGCCGGGCGGCTGTCATTATCAGGCCGACTGCCACTTTCGGACCGGAAAACTACGCGAATATTTACCGGCTTATCAGCCGCGTGTGTGATGGCAAGTTCATGTGGATCGGGAAAGGCGACAACGTTAAATCGGTTGCTTACGTGGGAAACCTGGTTGCGGCTACCCAGTTCCTCCTGGACCGGTTAGAGCCGGGGCTTCAAATCTACAATTATTCTGACGAGCCTCAACTCAGGATGAAACAGCTGGTTGACCTGATTTCAAAGAAAGCGCAGGTGCGTGTTAACCGATTTTATATTCCCTATCTAATTGCCATTACAGTAGGGGGTGTGCTGGAAGTTCTATTCAAAATGGCCGGGAGCAATTTTGAGATTACTACCAACAGGCTTAAGAAATTCTGTATGCATAGTGAACATCCTGCCGATAAGATCAGGTCTCTTGGTTTTCATCAAAAGTACACGCTTGAAGAAGGCATTGAAAAAACCGTTTGTTGGTATTATAGCACCAAATCGTAGAGATGTATAGATGCATTTTTCAACCAATAGAGGATTTACCGCTGAGGGTTTGCTAGAGGTAAATCGTTCATAAGCAACGCAGGATCTGAAAATGATGTCCAGGAAATACTGGGATAAACTCCTCGTCGGTTTGCTGATCCTCGGCGATCTGGTCTGTTTCATGATAGCCCTTCAGCTCACCACCTCAGACGTTACCGGGGTCTTCCGAAGTCCCTGGATTTTATTATTCGCCGCCGGTATCGGGTTTTCGCTGGTCTTGTCAGGGCGCTACACGCCTTGCGGCACGGTTTCCAGGATAGATGAGGCCGCGCAGGTGGCACGTATTATACTTGTTCTGACCATCGGGATGATTCTGGCGGAGATCGTTTTCGAGCCCGACCTGCCTATGGGACCACGTTGGTGGATCAAGTTGGCCATTATTTTCGGTGCTTTGACTGTTCCCTATCGCTGGCTGTTCAGGTCGATACAGAAATACCTTTTCCGTTTTGACCTCGGGACGCAACGCACCCTGATCGTAGGGATGAACCGACGTTCGGAAGAGGTTTACCGGCAAATCATGGCCCACTCGAAGCTCGGTTATAGCCCGGTAGGATTTATCAGCGATGTGCCACCGCCCCCCGGGTCAACCCTCCAGCCGGTGGTAGGCGACCTGCAGGCGCTGCCCCGACTCATTCAAGATCTGGAAGTAGATGAGGTGATCATAACCCTGGAGAAACCGGAACACGAATCCCTTCTGAAGCTCATATCCACCATCAACGGTGCGGCCATCGAGATTAAGATTCTACCGGACATGTATGAGGTGGTAACCGGTCTGGCCAAGACAGAGCATATCTACGGCCTGCCGTTAATCCGTATCAACCCTGAGTTTATCACCAGTTTTCAGGCGATTGTAAAGCGCGTTATTGACATTTTCGCCTCCGGGGTGGGGTTGTTGGTGACCGCCCCGCTGATGCTGGTCCTTGGAATCATCGTCCGACTCACCAGCCCGGGCCCGGTCATCTTCACTCAAGAGCGGCTGGGCTGCCGCGGCAAGCGCTTTGCCATCCACAAGTTCCGTACTATGGTAGAAGATGCCGAAGAGCGGACCGGACCGGTGTGGGCGAAAACCGACGATCCGCGCATTACCCCCTTTGGCCGAT
>SDBU01007766.1_pt1 | contig 12304 bp, 7 predicted proteins | sample 2277071 | NCBI WGS metagenome assembly SDBU01 (sample SAMN10397929, study PRJNA504765) | marine sediment metagenome | isolation source: marine sediment core GS08_GC12, 126 cmbsf | place: Arctic Ocean: Gakkel Ridge, Loki's castle | collected 2008
AGTTTGATTTTCATTTTTCTCATGTAATACGAAGAATTCCTTATTATTTTAATCCGCTTTTGTCCCCTTTGTGGACTTCAGTTGATAACTAAAGCAATAACGATCCAATCTGATAAACGCCGAAAGCCAGCAACCAGGCCAGGATCAGCGAATAAATAACGGAAAAAGCCGTATAACCCCAGCTTCCGGTTTCCCGCTTGATAACTGCGACAGTTGCCAGGCAGGGGGTGTACAGCAAGGTGAATACCAGAAAGGCCAACGCGACAAGTGGTGTCATTCCTGATTTTCGCAAATTTTCAATGATCCCAATATTTTCCTCGGTTACTTCGCTCCCTACTCCGAAAAGAACACCATAGGTTGATACAACAATTTCCTTGGCTACAAAGCCGGTCACCAGCGCAACACTTTCGCGCCAGGTGAATCCAAGGGGCGCCACTACCGGTACAATCAATTTACCGAGACGGCCAATCCATTTCTGCTCCACCGTTTCCGCCATTCGCTCGTAGCGCAGATCATTAATCAGTGAATCGCGATTAGCGTTAATATTAGCATGAAGCGCTGATTTTTGCCGGACCAGCAACTGGTATTCGCTGCTCTCATCAAATGGTATCAATAATGAAGAATAACGGTCGCTGCTGCTGGCAACGGATTGTTCAAAGCGCAAATCGATCTCCTTTTGATTTACCAGCGACTGCTGCAGTATTTTACTTTCCGCCAATGTATAGTCCTTGGAAAGCGACACATTCCGGGGGAAATATCCCAAAGCCCAAATCAGGATTGAGCCGGCGAGAATTACCGTTCCCATCTTGCGGATGAAAATAATTCCCCGTTCCCAAGTGTGCAGAATCAGGGAGCAGGCTGTAGGCCGCTGGTAGGGTGGCAATTCCATGACGAAGGGTCGCGATAGGCCGGTCAGGATGGTACGGCTGAAAAGTTTTCCCGATCCGATAGCCACCAGAATACCAAGCACATACAGACTGAAAATCACCGTACCGGCCTGCTGCGGGAAAAAGGCGCCAACCACCAGCACGTAAACCGGAAAACGGGCCGAGCAGCTCATGAACGGATTGATCAGAATGGACAGGATTCGATCACGGCGTGATTCAAGTATCCGGGTGCCCATAATGGCCGGTACGTTGCAGCCGAAGCCCATAATCATTGGAATGAAAGCTTTACCGTGGAGGCCGATCGAGTGCATTAACCGATCCATGATAAAAGCAACCCGGGCCATGTAGCCGCTGTCTTCCAGCAGGGCAATGACAAAGAACAGGATGAAAATGTTCGGTAAAAACACAGCGATGGCGCCCACACCGCCAATGGCACCGTCAACGATCAGGCTGGACAGCATACCCGCCGGCAATAATTGCCCCAATGTTGACATCAACCAGGCCACCCCGGAGTCAATCCAATCCATGGGATAGGCGCCGATCGTGTAAGTCAGTTGAAACATCAACCACAATATCGCGGCGAAGACCGGCAGACCCAGCCATTTATTGGTCAATACTTTATCTATTCGCCGACTGTAATCAGACGGTGTGGTTTTTGTTTGGCGCACACATTCCCGCAGGGCGCCCTGTATAAAACCATAACGAGCATGACTGATGATAGCCCGGCTGGTTTCTTTATAGATACCTTCGATCCGTTGGATAGCAGCTTCAATTTGCGTAAGTAAATTTTCCGAATCAGGTAAAACCGCAAGTTTTTCAGTCGATGTTTTATCCCGTTCAAAAAGCTTGACAGCCCGCCAGCGCAAACGACCCCGGGCAATTTTGCGGTAAGCCAGTTCATTAGTAAGGTTGGAAATCTCCTCTTCCAGTTCCCGCGGATACGGTATTTTTATTTCGCGCTTATCCGTTCCAGCAATGGCAACCCGGGCTATAGCCTGTTTTAATTCTGCTACACCCTGGCCGGTCCGCCCGATCATCTTAATGACCGGCACACCCAAAAGCACACTCAGAGTGGCAATATCAATTTCCAACCCCTTTTCTTCGGCCATGTCCATCATATTCAGGACAACCACCAGCGGTGCGCCTAATTCAATTAACTGCGTGGTTAAAAACAGATTACGCTGAAGATTAGCGGCATCAACAATATTTACCACTACGTCCGGGTGTTCATCAATGATATAACCCCGGGCAATCGTTTCCTCAATCGAATAGGAAGCCAGCGAGTATGTTCCCGGCAGGTCAATGATGGTGAAGGACACATCCTCATAAGAAAATTTTCCTTCTTTCCGTTCAACTGTTACCCCGGGCCAATTACCAACATGCTGCCGGGCACCCGTAAGGGCATTAAAAATAGTGGTTTTACCACTGTTTGGGTTCCCTGCAATAGCGATCTTTTTACCGGCTAACATCATCGAACAATCCGTTCCACACTGATTTTAGCTGCATCCTCCACGCGCAGTGAAAGATGATAACCTTTGAGAATGATTTCCATTGGATCCTGTAGCGGGGCATATTTGTCAACTTCAACCAGATCGCCTACCAGCAAACCCATTTCCATCAGGCGAATCCGGAATTGTTCACTACCACCGATTTCCAATACACGTGCTTTTTCCCCACTGTTCAGATCGCATAAACGGGGTTTTTCCGCATGCCGTTCACTTATATGGTAGCGGCGCCGGCGACCAAAATCTCTCTTTTTCATCCCTGTTCTTTAGACTGTGTTACTAATTACAATTCGACGATTAAAATGATTTTTTCCTCCCCGCGCAGCACTTCCACACTAATACGTTGCCCGACCTTGAATTCTGATAGACGGTGCATGTATTCATAAATATCACCTACCGGTTTTCCTTCCATTGCAACGATAATATCACCTTTTTTCATACCTGCCAGGGCTGCCGGCCGCTCGGGGATAACCACATCAGCGCGCAAACCAGTGATACCTTCAGCGGCATGATCCGGCATAATTCCAAGCGTTACTTTAAACCGCCGCCGGTAGGATGTGCGCGTCTTGGGGCCGGCTTCCTGAAATACCAATTCTTCGGTGCGATTTGTAAACTCGGTCACCAGACCTGATATAAACTTCGTGACCTGCTGTTCACCGGCATAGTTTAAAAATTGGGCGTCATCGGTGGGAGTATGGTAACGATCATGAGCGCCGGTGAAAAAGAACAGGACTGGTATGTCTTTAATGTAGAATGACGCATGGTCTGACGGACCATAGCCTTCGGGTGCGAGATTCACTGCGATCTCCGCTGCACTGGCATATTTGGTGATAAGATCGGTCAAGCCAACCGCTGTGCCGGTTCCACCGATTGACAAGGCCGTCGAATCAGGGTAATAATTCCCCAGCATATCGAGGTTGAACATGGCGGTCACCTGATTGAGATCAATCAGCGGATTAGCAGTAAAATGTTTGGAGCCCAGCAGGCCCATTTCCTCTGCGCCGAAACTGATAAAAAGGATACTGCGCATCAAGTTTTGCCGGCGGGCGCTTAGCTGCTCGGCAAGCTCGAGCAGGGCTGCCGTACCCGACGCATTATCGTCAGCGCCATTGTGAATAGCCAGGGTATCGGGCCGCCGGGAACCGGAACCTGGCCCCCCCATTCCAAGGTGATCGTAATGAGCACCGACAATCACATATTCATCCTCTAATAAGGGATCACTACCAGGTAAAACAGCAACTACATTTTGGGTTTCAGCCTCGGTTTTAATTACCTCCGTTACCGCGTTAACAGGCACGTCAATTAAAAACGGCTTCAGTGGTTCAGCCTGATTTAATTGCTGCTCCAATTCCGCTACCGAAGTTGAAGCATCCGACAAAAGCAGATCGGCAACCTGCCGCTTAATCTGAATTACCGGTATTCCGACCGTTTTCTGTCCACCATCATAGTATAGATCAATCAAATCATCCTGTTTATCAAAATCGACTCCGGATACAAAAAGCACCCCGGCCGCTTTTTGGTCACGTGCCGTTAATACCTTACTGCGCAGCGAACTATAGGGTAAATATGGACTATCCGGATTGTCAAGGTCGGGATCACCACGGAAAATAAGTACCCAGTGATCAGATACATCAATACCATTATAATCATGGTGGGTAATACTGTCAGTTTCAAACTCAAAGCCATAACCAACGGAAATAACCGGCGCCGAGAGTGAAGTATTCTCAGTAAAAGCCAGCACTGTAAAGTCTTCTCCCAAGTTGCCCGTAAAATCCTTAAATGTCAGCCGATTATTTTCTCCCGCCTTGACAGCAGTTACAACTTGAAACTGCTGAAATCCATCTTCGGCCAGCAGTTCCAGATTATTAGACCGGAATTGCTGCCGGATATAATCCGCCGCCCGTCGGCCACCTTCAGTACCGGGCTTCCGGCCTTCCAATTCATCGGCAGCCAGGTAGGTAACATGTTTCCTTAACTCATTGGCAGTAATAGGGCTGGAATCCGGGACTGAGACAGGTACGCAATTCCAGCAGAGTGCCACAATACTGATTAATATAACTATTCGCTTTAACATTTTTATCCTTTCGTAGTAGAATTGCTTCAACCGGGGATACTTCAGTTTTGACTTCCTAATTTAATTTAAATGACTGATGAGGATTTTTACTCCAATGGCTATTAAAATAACACCACCAAGTAATTCGAATTTTTTGCCCAGCAATTTACCTGTTTTACGACCCAGAAAAATACCAGCCACCGAAAACAACAGCGCCACAACGCCGATTACCACACTGGGATACCAGATACGCACCTGAATTGCCGACAGGGTTAATCCGATTGCCAGGGCATCGATGCTGGTGGCCAGCGCCAGACCAATCAGGGTCCATCCCCGGGTGATATCCTTGGTATATTCTTGTATTTCCTGGAATGATTCCCGGATCATCTTTCCACCAATCGCTGTTAAAAGACCAAAAGCAATCCAATGATCAATCGCCTCAAGATACCCAAACATGGTGTTTCCAACCAGCCAACCAATAATCGGCATCATGAATTGGAATAATCCGAAATGCCAGGCCAGGCGAAAAACATGCCGGTAGGTAATGGGCCGGATCGTGGCGCCGGCCACCAGCGAAACAGCGAAGGCATCCAGGGCCAGGCTGACGGCAATGGCGATAATATAAATACTATTCACAACACAAACGTAAATAAACGAATGGCTATCCGTCAAATCATTCCTTCCGATTCGGTGTAAAAAGGTTCGTGTAGCAAATCATTTTTAAAACACTAACCAGCACGGTACAAAGGTCACGGAAAAAAGAAATGTTGATTTTGTGATAATGCCACCGTACTACATTATTTTCTCCCCTGCTAACCCTGATCCGCGGTGTAACCGGACAATAATCTTGAATAACCGTAGTCAGCGCTGTAAATTGCAGCAGGAGTAATTGATTTTTCAGTGCTATTTTATTTGGAGGTAATTATTTACATGAACTGCACTAATTGTTCAGGATTGGGTTAATGGTTGCTAAATTTAAATTGCATTCGTTCTCTTCCGCACCCCCTCGCCTCCGCGTATCTGCTCCACCGCACCTCAGCTCCCCAGCCCTTCTGCTCTGCCGTCTCACGTTTCTCACGATTTTTACATGCCGAAGTTTTAACGTAGGCATGCTCACGCTTCTCACCATTTTGTTAACTGGTTGCCCGAAAGACCCACCGGACCCCGACCCTCGCGACACTTCCATTTTCCTGGAGCTGAAAAAAACCTGGACGACCTCCATGACATTGAAAGTTCGCGTAGCAGACACTAGCGACCATTGGAACTTTAGCCTGAGCCGGGATGATTCCAGTGTGGGTTCCTACGCGGTTACCAGCCCGGATACGGTGATCGTGGACAACGGACTTGACCCGGACCGGGAGTATCATTACCGGGCTTACTGGATGGATAATGGAATAGTCAAAGATTCCAGCAACGAATTAATTGCCGTAACCATGGACACCACCAGCAACAATTTTATATGGACTATCGATACTCTAGGCAATTACGGCAGCTACCTGAACGATGTGGCCATTATAGATGAGAACAATATCTGGGTGGTGGGGAATATTGAGACAGATAGTGGAACCTTTAATGCCGCTCATTGGGACGGGAATGAATGGGAATTTGTGCTAATCGACCGGGTTGTCGATTTTGATGGTGTCTTCGCATTAAGCGAAGATGAAATATGGTTTAGTGATGGCTGTTTCATTTATGAATATGATGGAATTGTATTTAGTAGAAAATGGGAATGTGACTGGGAAACATTTGGCCCGGGTCAGGCAAATAAAATCTGGGGCAGTTCCCCCGATGATATTTATTTTATAGGTAATTCCGGTTCCATTGTCCACTACGACGGGGCGGTTTTTAAGCGGATGGAGAGTGGGACAGATGTGGATTTGAAAGATATCTATGGTATCAAAGATAATGATGGACAAATCTCAATTTTAACCTGTGGCTACAGTAGAGATTATTCACAAGGAACATTGCTAACTTTCCAGAATAATAATTGGTCGATAATATTCGATGGTACGGAAAATATATTTGGCGCCCAATATGGAAATCTAATTAGTTCTGTATGGTTAGATATAAAAGAGCAATTCTATGTTTCGGTTTTTTCATCGCTATTCAATCTCAATGCTTCAAATTTAACATTCACAAAAAGCATAACAATCCCATCTGTCGGTATATATAAAATCAGAGGGAATAATCCCGCCGATATATTCATTGCCGGTGAGTATGGAAATATATGGCATTACAATGGCAGCACCTGGTACAAATATCACGATCGGGCAGATAATAATACATTTTTCTTTAGTATTGCCGTGGCCGATAATCAGGTTTGTGCCGTTGGATACTTAGACATTAACAGTTATTTATCTTATGCAATTGTAAATAGAGGAGTACGATTGGAATAAAATAATTTTAGAAAAAAGAGCAGTCCCGGTGGAATCGGTTTACAGGCCACTATCCACCGGGACGCATTGGAAATATCCACTAAAAGTGGATTAGTCTGTGGGAAGCAGACCATTTTCCATTGGGAAAATACTACTGTCTTCCTGCTCATTACAAGAAAGTCAAAATGAGGTAAATACAATGCAGAAAAAACAAGCAGTAGTGATGTGTGTGATATTAATTATGAGCTTTGTCTATCCACATGGATTGGCAGTTCATGTAAATCACTATGAAGAAGTAAAACAATATTATTTGGATACTTATGGAGATCAAAACCCAGATTACAGAGCAATTAATCTTTATCCAGAGTATTTCAAATACGGTTCAATTCTACCTGATATGCAGTATATCAGCTCTGTGAGAAATACTTATGAGGAGCTGTACGAGGAAATCAACGATATATTTGGACTCACTCTTACGTATTATATTGATATGAGTAATATACCAGATCCTGAGATACATGGTTCTTATTCATTTGGAATTAACACACACGATTATCGTTATGCATTTAAATTTGCACATTATTTATTGGACCAGGCAAATGCAGATCCAAGCGATGGTACTGCTCTTGTTCCATATGACGGAGACTTATGGGACCCACCTGGAGTAGATCCCGGTTGTGTGGGCCAGAATAATTGTGTCCCACGGGGACAGAAGTTAGCTTTGGCCTTGGGATATTATTCCCATTTAGTTCAAGATTTAGTAAATCACAATTTCCTTGTACCGAAAGCCACTGCCGAAAGCGGGTTAGCAGAGCTAAATTTAATAACAAATGAAAGTGCCGGACTAGGACATATCCCGGGTATTCAGTCTCATTTTGTTATCGAAACTATGCATGATTATCGATTAGGATATGAAGCAAATGCCGCAGTTGCAGATTTAGTTCATGACGATTTTTGGATTTCAACAGATCAGTTTGAACCATCAGTTCCGCTGGTAATCTATCCAGGTACTACCGGTTATACTGGATTAAATCCATCATTAGATTTTTTCTGGGAGGTTTTAAATAAATGGTATACTGAAAATCCAGCAGGATTGCCTGATGAATTTAGAGTGCAACAATTAATATCTAAAGTTGGTTTTACAGATGAATGCAGTTTGTGGAAATTATCTAATAGATTTTATCCAGAAATGGTTGGGCATGGGTCACTTGCCGAAGTTACTGGTGAATGGATTGGAAATCATGTCGATGGTAGTGTTGGATATGATTTAGCATTTATAATACTAATGTTGGAAATTGGCCAACCAGGGGCAGCATTTACAGGATGAAAGTAGATGGGGACAGCCTGATCCAGTTAACCACAGAAGGAAGAAATTTTTTCCCCGACTGGGGTACAGATGGGAAGTGGATGTATTATACCCAATCTATATGTTATGATGGAGAGTGTGGAATTTTTCGAATGCGATCGTCTGATGGAAGTGAAAAAGATTTAATTGCACTGTATGGAAGAGGACCAAGTTTTGGTTTACACAAAGACATATTCGTTTATAGAAAAGGAAGTTGGGAGATTCATTTATATTCACTATCCTCAAGGGAAGATAGCCTTTTAATTTTGTTTAATGATTCTGACCGATGGTCTGTGGGTCTTCCTGCTTTTCATCCACAAAAAAATATTATTGCCTATAGTTACGGAAAGGAACAAAGATATAGCCAAATTTATCTTTATAATTTAGATACACAGAAAAAAAGTAAGTTAACAACTAAAGGTGGCGCCTATCCGTCATGGTCTCCCGACGGAGAATGGATTGTGTATTCCCGTATTTTTGATTGTGACGGCAGGATCTGGAAGATACGTGCCAATGGTACAGAAAAACAAACCCTAACACCAAAATCAAAGAACTGTGAAGATTAACAAATGTTCGTCTTTAGTTATTACGATAGTGACAATAATGCCTTGTTTACCATACGAAAAGACGGGACTAATTTAAGGAAAATGACAAATAAAGAATTGTATACGAAAGTGGACAATAAAATAAGAGACTATAAGTACAATGCATAATCGATTATTACTTATAATGATAACTATTCCAATTTTGATTTTATCATGTAAGTTTAATCCTTTCAATAATGATGAAGATGCAAAGCCTCAAATCAATTGGTCGATGGATGATTGGCCCGATTGGTCCCCGGATGGAGAATGGATAATGTATTATCATGGAACTGTTGGAGAATCAGGAATTTACCTCATTCGTCCTGATGGTACTGAAAAGCACCCTATTCTAAGTAATGGGTTATTTGGTGGTCCTACTTGGTCTCCGGATGGTAAATGGATTGCGTTTTCGGCAGGTGCTCAGATTTACAGGATGAAAGTAGATGGGGATAGCCTGATTCAGTTAACCACAGAGGGGAGGAATTTTTTCCCCGACTGGGGTACAGATGGAAAGTGGATGTATTATACCCAATCTATATGTAATGATGGAGAGTGTGGAATTTTTCGAATACGATCGTCTGATGGAAGTGAAAAAGATTTAATTGCACCTTATGGAAGAGGACCAAGTTTTGGTTTATACAACGACATATTCGCTTATAAAAAAGGAAGTTGGGAGATTCATCTATATTCCCTTTCTAGTAGAGAGGATAGTCTTTTAATCTCATTTAATGATTCTGACCGATGGTCGGTGGGGCTTCCTGCTTTTCATCCACAAAAAAATATTATTGCTTATAGTTACGGAAAGGAACAAAGATATAGCCAGATTTATCTTTATAGTTTAGATACACAGGAAAAAAGTAAGTTAACAACTAAAGGTGGCGCCTATCCGTCATGGTCTCCCGACGGAGAATGGATTGTGTATTCCCGGATTTCTGATTGTGACGGCAGGATCTGGAAGATGCGTGCCAATGGTACAGAAAAACAAACCCTAACACCAAAATCAAAGAACTGTGAAGGTTGACAAATGGAGGTTATCATGAAAACGATATTTCAAAAGACCATAGTTTCAGCAAATATTATTTTTTACCTTGTTGTTTCGATTAGTTATGCAAATACCAACATTCGAGGTGTTGTAGTGATGTTCCAATCCGGCATTGTTGCTGTCAAAAATACCAACACTGTTGATCCAGTATCAAGCGAAGTGGTCAAACATAATGATATCCTTCAAATTCTGGGTGAGAATGGAGTAACGGAAATTAGACGAGCCGTTCCTTCTTTAAACGCCTCGGATACGCTTAAAACCTTACCAAACGGCCAAACTGTGAAATTACCTGACCTTTCCAATATTTATTTTTTGGCATTAAATGACGAGGAAAAAGTTAACAGGTTAAGAAATGAACTAAAGGAATTTTCAGAGGTGGTATATACTGAAGTGGCTTACCATGCCCAAAGTACGGATGAAACAGACGATCCGGAATTTGACCAGCAGTGGTATTTGGACAATAATGGTTCTCTTGGAGGCACAGAAGACGCTGATATTTCTGCTCCCGAGGCATGGGAAATTTTCAATGGTTCAGAAGATATCATTGTGGGGATGGTCGAAGCAACTCCAGCATTTGAAGAAGATAATGATGATTTAACAGGACGACGGGCTGGGAGTTTGTTCTGGATGGGAGAAGATAACAACCATGCAGTAATGACAACCGGAATCATAGTCGCTAATACAAACAACCAGATGCATATAGCTGGAGCAGATTGGAATGCGAAGTTTTTTGCTGCGCCACATAATAACGATCTTCCCGATGGCGCTTTAGATGCAACAGTCGAAGCCACCGACGCAGGCGCAAAAATTATCAATAATAGCTGGAGTGAAATTGAGGACGTATTTATAACCCTGGCTTATGCAAACTTGTATAGCTATTACAGTGATGTTCTCAATATAGCGGCTATGGGCAATCAGGCTTCGAGTCAGACTCGATTTCCCGCTGGATATAGCGATATCGTCCTTTCTGTGGGCGCTACGGATTGGTTTGACGTCCACCCTGATTTTTCAAATACAGGTGATCATATAGATTTAGTTGCTCCTGGTGGCGATGGAGCGGATATAACAGTTGGTGATATTATATCTATTAACAATTCTAACAGCACCGAGAGAAGTTGGGGAACATCCTTTTCTGCACCCTTAGTTTCTGGAGTAGCAAGCTTACTGCGTGGATTTAGACCTGATTTATATAATGTAGACATAGAGCATATTCTTAAAATTTCTGCAGATAAAGTGGATGAAATGAGTGGGGTTGAGTGGACCGATGAGTATGGCTACGGTCGTGTCAACGCCAAAGCAGCGTTAGATTATGTTCAGCTACCTTATGAAATAACTAGGTTCAGTACAGCCAGTGGATATGAATATAGCAACACAAGCCAGGAGCAATGGGCTTTTATTGGCGTCGATGGATTGTATCCATATCAGGGCTATATTGCTATAAGATACGAGGTAAGAAAAGATGTTCAGTTTAATGAAACTTATGCTGAACCTGTTCACGTTTGGCATCAACTATATGGTTCCAAGGGTTATTCCAAAGCTAATCCCAATTTGGGTATACCCTGGAGTGGTTCTGTTCCAGGTACAGAATCTCAAAACTCTGTAACTCTAAGAACTTATGTCTACAAAGTTTGGACAAATTCAGGTACTTATTTAGGATGGTACCCAAATCGTCCTGAAAATGTTGAATTCTACTACACTGTTCATGGAAGAAGGGAAATTACTAACCCCACATCTCTCACTTTAACCCTTCTTGATATTGATGAAGTGAGAGTACAATGGTATGATGCTTCGGATAATGAAATGGGATTTTATATTGAAAGGTCTACGGATGGTACCAATTTCAATGTAGTAGGAACATTGGTAACAAACGGCAACGGTACTGGAAATCGTACTTACACAGATAGTGGCTTGTCTTATGGTATCACATACTATTACCGCGTGAGAGCATACGCACAATCATTTACTTCTGGGTATTCCAATGTATCTTCTGTCAATACTTCTACTCCTGCTATGGTGCAAAATCTCACTGCAGAAGGTGGAGTAATGCACATAGAATTGAATTGGGATCAAGCAGCTAATGCCACCTCTTACAATATTTTTTCAAGAGAAGGTGAAACCGGGAATTTTGTTTTCTTAACCAACACAACAAATAGCAATTGTATTCATGATATTGACAATTATACAATATATTATTTCTATAAAGTCTATGGGGTCAACTCGGGATTAGAAGGCCCCCCATCACAAGTTGTATCTGCTCAAGCCCTCCATATGGCAAGCCGCACTCCTACCGCCACCGCTTACAGCAATGCCCGTAAAGTTGTAAATCATAATGGGACTTATCATATGGTGTATGAGGATAATAGTGAGATTTATTACACCTATTCTACTGACGATGGTCTGACCTGGGCTCCGGAAGAAGTTGCCAGTTTTGGGTTTGGTGTTTACAAGAATCCTTCCATAGCCGTGGATTATTGGCGTAATGTACATTTAACCTTTGAGGAACACTATGACTC
>SDBU01007767.1_pt1 | contig 12303 bp, 12 predicted proteins | sample 2277071 | NCBI WGS metagenome assembly SDBU01 (sample SAMN10397929, study PRJNA504765) | marine sediment metagenome | isolation source: marine sediment core GS08_GC12, 126 cmbsf | place: Arctic Ocean: Gakkel Ridge, Loki's castle | collected 2008
GAGCACCTGGCTTTGGTGCTGGGGGATATATCTACTGGGGCACCGGTGTTGGTTCGAGTTCATAGTGAGTGTGTTACTGGCGACGTGTTTGGTAGTCTTCGTTGTGATTGTGGTGAGCAGGTCGGCCTAGCGATGCAGGCTATTGCTAATGAGGGGCGGGGTGTCTTGTTATATATGAGGCAGGAGGGGCGGGGCATTGGTTTCCATAACAAGATACGTGCCTATGCCCTTCAAGATGAAGGGATGGATACTGTGGATGCCAATCTGTGCTTGGGCTTTGCGCCGGACCTGAGGGACTACGGCATTGGTGCCCAAATTCTGGCTGATCTGGGGTTACATGAGATCCGGTTACTCACCAACAATCCGAAAAAGGTGATTGGCTTGGAAGGTTACGGGCTAAAGGTGGTGGAGACGGTGCCGATTATTACTCGCCCTACCCCTTACAACCGTCGCTATCTGGAGACGAAACAAAAGAAGCTGGGGCATCTCCTGGAAATTTCTGAGACTTTCGATAACTAGAATACGAGGAGGATGTAATGAGCAAGCCTTTTGAAGGGAACTTACTAGGAAAAGGGCTGAAGTTTGGCGTGGTTGTCTCCCGTTTTAATGACTTTATTACCAAGAGGCTACTTGAAGGAGCTGAGGATGCTTTGCGGCGCCATGGTGTCAATGAGGAGGATGTAGAGATTGCCTGGGTGCCCGGCTCGTTTGAGATTCCGCTTATAGCCAAGAAATTGGCTGAGACCAAGAAGTATGATGCTGTAATCTGCCTTAGTGCTGTGATTCGTGGTGGCACTCCCCACTTCGAATATGTTGCCTCTCAGATTACCAGGGATACTTCCAGGGTGGGGTTGGATACTGGACTGCCGGTTACTTATGGCATAATCACTGCCGACACCCTGGAAGAGGCTATCGAGCGGGCGGGAACTAAGATGGGTAATAAAGGCTTTCAAGCGGCGGTGACTGCCATCGAAATGGCCAATCTGGTCAGGAACATAGCCTAAGAAGGCATAACCACTCGGATTACCCAGGCTAGTTCTAAGGAAGCTTTGGGGGATAGGCTGCCGGTTGTTTATGACGTAATCATTGGCAGCACGTTGATTCGGATTCTCTGTTAAACCTGGAATTAGCTTTAGCCAAGAGCACTTGCCCACCACCAGTAGCTGAGATTAGCCTTAACCCTTCTAAGCGTCTTACTGAAATGTGGCCGTGGGCTTTGCCATTACTTTGATACTTGGTAGCACAACTCACTTTTTGGCAGGCCAGGAGGAATCTTAACAATTAATCAATAACCTTGTAGACTTTGTCGCCTCCCCTTACCCGGTCACTGACCTTAATGCCAACTGAGTCCCCTGCCTTAGCCTCTTGCACATTCACATTATTAATCTGCATTGACTCGACGGTCAACTCGAGATCTGTAGTGTGGCCCTTAATGTGAATTCTGTCACCTGCTTCTAAAGTTGCCGATAAGTCAATCCCGGCAACCACAGGTCGGGCAAAGAAATCCATTACCACTCCGATTAGCTCTTCTGGCATTCAATACCTCCTTTATGCTTAGTGAATTGTAAAATTGGTGGCCACCTTTAGCACTAGTATATGCCATCCAAACTGAATAATTCAATACTCCTTCATGTTTTTTTGTCTGGATTGGCAAACTATTGAAGTCGCCCATCAGGGGAAGTTTACCCGGGATGGGTCAGAAGATGTATATCTTTGACATACCGCCAGTCTGATATATATAATTAGGTGGTTTAATCTCCTGGGGGTGATAATTTGGTACAAGAAGACCAAGTCGGTGCCGCCATCGGTGAGCAGGCACTGGATATTGGAAAACTTAAGCAGCGTCTGGACGTGTTAGATCAGCGTTTAGATAACATCGATTCCATGGTTACCGCTGTTGCCGAGCGAGTTATGAGGCAACCGATAACTTTTAGCCTGCACTGTCCTAACTGCGGTAAAGAAATTGAGATTGCCGTCATTGGCAATGAAAAACCAACTGTGTAGGGTTGCGGATTGATTGCGCTGTTACCTCTGATGTGAGTTGCTACCGTTCGGCTTTAATCCCCATGTAGTTTAGAGAAGTCGTCTCTGTCCGGTGAGTTGAAATTGAGGAGTTTTTTTCAGGAGCAACTGGCAAGACTTAAAGAGGAGCGTCTTTATCGTCACCTCCGCACAATTGAAAGTGCCCCGGGCCCCTGGGTGATGCTGGACGGCAGGCAAGTTCTGAACCTGTGCTCGAATGATTATCTTGGATTTACCTCCCATCCTCAGCTTAAGAAGGCAGCAGTACAGGCGACACAACGATGGGGTAGTGGTAGTGGTGCCTCACGTCTCATTTGCGGGAATCTTACCGTGCATGAAACCTTAGAGCGCCGTCTGGCCGCTTTTATAGGTACAGAGGCTGCCTTGGTCTACAGCAGTGGCTACACCGCTAATCTGGGGATTATTTCTGCCCTGGTTGGCCGGGGTGATTCTGTCTTTAGCGATGAATGGAACCATGCCAGTATCGTTGATGGTTGTCGACTGAGTCAGGCACGGGTGCTGGTCTTCCCGCATAACAACCTGGCGGCACTGGAAGAGAAGCTACGCAGGGTTTCCGGCGCCAACCCAGCGGGGCGAAAGTTGATTGTGGTGGATGGCGTCTTCAGTATGGATGGTGACCTGGCCCCCTTGCCTGAGCTGTTGAGTCTGTCTGAGAAGTATGAGAGTTTGTTGATGGTGGACGAAGCCCATGCTACCGGAGTGCTGGGCCCAGGTGGTCGGGGTCTGGCGGCTTCCTTCGGGCTGGAGCAGCGTGTCCCCATAATTATGGGCACCTTGAGTAAAGCTCTAGGTAGTCTCGGTGGTTTTGTCGCCGGCAGTCGGGAGCTTGTGGAGTTCCTCATTAATACGTCACGCAGCTTCATCTTTACTACTGCCCTGTCTCCAGGAACGGTGGCTTCGGCATTGGCGGCTCTGGATGTGCTGGCGGCAGACGATTCTCTACCATTAAGAGCGCAGGGGAACAGTGGTTACCTGCGCCAGCAGTTAAGCCGATTAGGGTACAATACCCTGAATTCTCAGACTCAGATAATCCCGGTAGTCGTTGGCGATGCTGCTCGTACCGTGGAGATGTCCCACCTTCTTCTTGAGGAAGGGGTGCTGGCGACGGCGATACGCCCGCCGACGGTGCCCGAAGGCACTTGCCGGATTAGGGCCACGGTAATGGCGACTCACACCCGGCAAGACCTGGACTTTGCCTTGGGTGCCTTTGAACGGGTAGGCCGTGGTCTGGGGATAATATAAACAAACACCGTTTTTTGACCTGAAAGGAAGCCGCGAATTATGACTGTTGACCCTGAATATAGCCCTGAGGAGCTAGCCCGTATGGACAAGCAGTTTATCTGGCATCCCTTCACCCAGATGGCAGATTGGCTGGTTGATGAGCCCCTTATTATTGCTGCCGGCCAGGGGAGCTACCTTGAGGATGTGCATGGGCGGCGCTATTTGGATGGGGTGTCCTCTTTGTGGGTGACTGTCCACGGGCACCAGCAAGCAGATATAGACCGGGCCATAGCTGAACAGCTATCTTGCATTGGCCATTCCACTGCTCTGGGTTTGTCTAATGTGCCGGCGATTAAGCTGGCTAAGAAGCTGTTGGAGGTCGCCCCCAGAAATCTGGCCAAGGTCTTCTACTCAGATAATGGCTCTACTGCCGTGGAGGTCAGCCTGAAAATGGCGTTCCAGTTCTGGAAGCAGGGTCCGGAGCCACGCCTGGCTAAGACCCGTTTCATCTGTTTTGTCAACGGCTATCATGGCGATACCATTGGCTCGGTAAGCGTCGGTGGTATCGACACCTTTCATAAGCTCTATAAACCGCTGCTGTTCCGGAGCATCAAGGTTCATTCTCCTTACTGTTACCGCTGCCACCTTGGTAAAGAATATCCTGAGTGTCAGATGTCTTGCTTGGCGGAGGTCGAGGCGGCGATGAGCAATCATCATGAGCAGGTGGCCGCCGTCATCATCGAGCCTTTGATTCAGGGGGCTGGTGGGATGATAACATTCCCCCCGGGATATACCCGCCGCGTTAGAGAACTGGCGGCTAGGTATGACATTCTTTTCATTGCCGATGAAGTCGCCACTGGCTTTGGACGCAGCGGCGCTCTCTTCGCCTGCCTGCTTGAGGGCATTGAGCCAGATTTCCTGGCGCTCGCCAAAGGTATTAGTGGGGGCTATCTACCCCTCGCCGCCACTCTCACTACTCAGGAAGTGTTTGATGCCTTTTGCGGTGCCTACGAAAAACAAAAAACCTTCTTTCATGGCCATACTTACACGGCCAATCCGCTGGCTTGTGCCGCCGGCCTGGCCAGCCTGGGGGTGTTTGAAAGTGAAGATACCCTGGGGAAGATGCCGGGTAAGATTACCTTTCTTGGAGACGGGCTGCAAAGTTTCTGGGGACTGAAGCATGTGGGCGATATTCGCCAGTTGGGCTTTATGGTGGGTATAGAGCTGGTTCTTGACCGTGACGGTAAAAAGCCATATCCTTATGAAACAAGGACGGGTATACTGGTTGTCGAAGAAGCTCGCCGAAGAGGTCTGATAATGCGACCTCTGGGGGATGTCATCGTGCTGATGCCACCTCTGAGTATTAGTCAGGACGAGCTGGGTAAAGTTCTGGAGATAACCTATGCGTCTATTAAGGTGGTGACCGAGCGATAGATGGCTAGCGGCATTTTTATTACGGGAACGGATACCGGTGTGGGCAAGACTCTGGTTACCGGCGGTCTGGCGGCCCTGCTCAGGGAGAATGGGGTAGATGTGGGCGTGATGAAACCGGTTGAGTCGGGATGCCGCCGTGAGGAAACTGGTCTGGTTCCCGAAGACGCCCGGTTTCTTAGGAGAATGGCGGGCTGCCGGGATGAGTTGGAACTAATAAACCCCTATGCTTTGGAGCACCCTCTGGCCCCGGCTCTGGCGGCTGAGTTGGAGGGTGTGGACATTCAGATGGCAGTAATTCGGGAGGCTTACCTCACCCTGGCTTCACGCCATGAACTGGTGCTGGTTGAAGGGGCCGGTGGGATGCTGGTGCCGGTGACATCCCGTTATTTCATGGTTGACCTGGCTAGAGAGCTGGGTGGGCTACCCCTGCTGGTGGTCGTCCCAGCCCACCTGGGAACTATCAATCATACTCTACTCAGTCTCTATTATGCGCGGAGAGAAGGGATTGATGTGCTGGGCATAGTAATGAATCAGACCTCGCCGCAGTTCGGGTTGCCGGAATCTCTCAACCGGGAGGCGTTGTCGCGGTGGGGTGGGGTACCTTTTCTGGGAAGCCTGCCCTTCTTATCCAGCACAGCCCCGGAGAGTGTCAAGAAGGCGATGAGGGCGAATCTTAATCTGAAGTTGATGCGGATATTGGCTCTGGAGGTAGGTGAATGAGTTATCATGACTTGGCCGAAAAAGCCCTGCAAGGGCTTTCACTGGATCGGGAACAATGTCATGCCGTCCTGCGCTCTCCTGCAGAAAGGGTCCTGGAGTTGCTTCAGGCTGCTTTCCGGGTCAGAGAAAAATATTTCGGGAGAAAGGTAACTTTGCATCTTCTGGTCAATGCCAAGAGCGGTCTTTGCCCTGAAGACTGCACCTATTGTTCTCAATCAGCTATTTCCCAGGCGTCCATTGACAAATACCCCTTGTTGGAAGAGGAGGAAATCCTGAAGGGAGCATATCAGGCCCGGGATGCCAGAGCTACGAGATACTGCATAGTTACTAGCGGCCGGGCGCCGACTCGGCCGGAAGTGGAGCGTCTCTGCCGAGTAGTCAGTCAAATAAAGCAGGAGGTAGGTATAAAGATATGCACCTCGTTGGGGTTTTTGTCCGAAGAGACGGCTAGGATTCTTAAAAAAGCTGGTGTTGACCGTTACAATCATAACCTGAATACTAGTGAGCGTTTTTATCCTGAGATTTGCACCACCCATGTTTACCAAGACCGAATCCGGACATTGCAATATGCTCGTCGGGCCGGGCTGGAATTGTGCTGCGGGGCTCTATTCGGGATGGGGGAAACTGATGACGATATTATTGAGCTCGCCTTTGCCTTGAGAGAAGTTGCCCCGGACTCGATACCCATAAATTTCCTGCACCCTGCCCCCGGAACTTCCCTGGAAAAGGTGAACTACCTTTCGCCGGTGAAGTGTCTGGCGATATTGAGTTTGATTCGTTTCCTTAACCCTCGTCGGGAGGTCAGGTTGGCCGGAGGTAGAGAGTTCCATCTCCGTTCTCTCCAACCGCTGGCCCTTTATCCGGCTAACTCGCTCTTCGTTTCCGGCTATCTTACTACTTCGGGTCAGACACCGGAGGAAGCCTGGCAGATGGTTACCGACCTGGGTTTCGAGGTGGAACAAGAGGTAGTGGACGAAGTAGCCACAAGTTTGTAGGCTTTTATTCAAGCGGGGCTGGAAAGTGACCTGCTTGACGATGGGAAAGGTATTTAGTAGAATTGCCCTTAGTTAGGGGGCGGTTAGCTCAGTTGGTTAGAGCACTGCGTTGACATCGCAGGGGTCAGAGGTTCAAGTCCTCTACCGCCCACCATAGTGTACAATAGGGGGAACTACGAGAGTCTCTTGGGGTGCCGAACCTGGTGAGAGCGGAATAGTGTAGCTAAGCAAGACCTCGGTACCGGTGACTCTTACTTCCCTTATAAAGCTCTTGATAAAGGATTTCCTTTCCACGAGAGCACTATACTTTAGGAAGTTGTGCAGGTCCGCCACGTAGTGTCGAATAACCTCCCTGCTCGCCAGCTCGATTCTTCACACAGTATGCTGGGAATGCTGTTTGCCATCGTTTCGGCAATTTGTTGGGGCGTGGCCGCGTTTTTCGCGCGATTGGGTCTGCAACGTAAATAAAAAGTGTAGCCAAGTCGCGCCAGACCCAGCGCCGTAGCTAGCTTGAGTATACTGGAGCGGAAGATGGGATTCGAACCCACGACCTCCTCCTTGGCAAGGAGGCATTCTACCGCTGAACTACTTCCGCTTCTGTTATGGTGCCGAGGCCCAGAATCGAACTGGGGACACGCGGATTTTCAGTCCGCTGCTCTACCGACTGAGCTACCTCGGCACGGGAATTATTGTAGCTGGTAGCCGCATTGGTGTCAAGCAACCGGCGAACTCGACCAGCCCCTTTATCAATATCCTGTTTCTTTATCAGGCACAGAAGTGATATTATAAGCCAGCGTCTTCTTGCGATTAGATAATGAAGCTATCGGTTACTAGCCAATTCCCTCCGGAGCGGGGCAAGATTCTTGGTCTTAGCCCCAATGTATTCTTCCTGGGTATGGTCAGCCTGCTGAACGATGTTAGCAGCGAGATGATTTTTACCATGCTTCCCCTCTTTTTGTCCAACGTGCTGGGGGCAGCGACTACTATTATTGGTCTCATTGGTGGGCTGTCGGAAAGCGCCGATGCTATCCTCAGAATATTTAGTGGCTGGTTCAGTGACCGGGTGGGTAAACGCAAGTTTCTGGCAGTAGTGGGTTATAGTGTTTCTACTGTAGCTAAGCCGTTTATGTATCTGGCTACTAGCTGGGCCGGCGTACTGGCAATTAGATTTAGCGATAGGCTAGGCAAGGGCATCCGCACCTCGGCACGCGATGCACTGGTGGCTGATTCGGTGGCTACCGGGGAGAGGGGAAAGGGGTTTGGACTGCACCGGGCTATGGATACTTTTGGTGCTGTCCTGGGGTTAGCAATAGCCGCTGCTGTTGTGTATCTTCTTCAGCAGGGAGGACTGGAACTGAGGTTAGAGACCTACAAACTATTGGTGTTAATCGGCGTTGTACCGGCGGTGCTGGCGGTACTGGTGTTGCTAGTTTTTGTTCATGAGGTGCGCCGAACCCCATCACATAGTGGAACTGGCTTCACTATCAAAAAGGCTGGCTTTGATAGTCGCTTCAAGGTATTCTTGGTGATTATGGCAGTGTTCACTCTGGGTAATTCCAGCGATTTCTTTGTCATACTACGGGCGCAGAATCTGGAGGCAAGCGTTTTCCATGTTGTTTTGATGCTTGTCCTGTTTAATATCACCTATGCTATCACCGCATTACCGGCTGGTATGCTCTCGGACAGGCTGGGCAGAAGACGGGTTATTACTTTAGGCTGGTTTATTTATGCCTTGGTTTACCTGGGATTTGCCTCGGCATCAACGCTGTGGCAGGTATGGTTGCTTTTTGCCGGCTATGGAATCTACTATGGATTAGTGGAAGGGGTGGCCAGGGCCTTTGTCGCCGATTTGGTTTCCGAAGAGAAGAGGGGCACCGCTTATGGACTGTATCACGGTGTAGTTGGTCTTACCCTTTTACCGGCCAGTCTCATTGCTGGGTGGCTGTGGCAGACTATCAGCCCGGCAGCCCCTTTCTATTTTGGTGCCGGTCTTACCTTTCTGGCCATGCTGGGTATGATGGCACTGGTTAGGGAGGAGGGGTCTTAGTTCTAAAGTGGCGGGAAAATAGTCCTAAAATGGGGGGGGGGGGAGTAGGTTAAGTTATCTTGAAATTTCCCCTTTTGCAAAGGACTGTTCCCTGGCCAAGCCCAGTAACCACTGCGTAGCCTCGGAGCTAAGTCTGGCAAAACAGGGTACAGATTCTAGCAGGTGCACAGCGCTACTAGTTGTCATGATCTGTTTACCTGAGAGAACATCACATCAACAAAAATACTGGGTGCTCCGTCTTTTGTCAACTTTTTGACAGACAAGGCTTTGGTTTCAAGCTAACATCCACATAAGGATATTTAGTTATGTCTTTTTGTAACACAGATTTAACATGGCTGTAATCTGTCTGAAATATTGGCTTGCTATAGTCTTTAGTAGAATGAGATTAGCCATAAAGCTGAGAGACAAAATTTGGGAATTATAGTAAGAAAGGAAAATAAATGAAATTTCTTGTTGTCGGAAAGAACAAATATCCAGCCCCACCAGAGGTATTCCCTGTCTTATTGGATGCTATGCTGGCATGGGTTAGCAAGTATAAAAGTAAGACGGACGATGTCTGGGTATTATGGCACTGATTAGGGAGTAGAGCTCTTAGTTCTACAGTGAGGGGAAAATAGTTTTAAAATGGGGGGGGAAAGGTAGGTAAAGTTATCTTGACATTTCCCACTGGGCGTATTACTATGTTACCATAGTACCATGGTAACATAGTAATTATTTATAGCCATCAATAAGCTGGCGGATGGTTAGAGAAGGCAAGATAGATTTGTGAAATGTCCCAGGTCGAGGGACACCGAATAAAAATGATAAAAGAAAGGAGGTAATAGAGAAATGAAGAAGGTATTTCTGTCCTTGATGGCGGCGGCGCTGCTGGTGGCCTCTATGGCGACAGCCGTCATGGCTCGCTCTCCGGTTGACCTGACGCCAGAGTTGAAGGCGGCTAAAGCGGCAACCGCGAAGTATAATTCTGTAACGAAAGCACTGGCTGATGGCTATCTCTTTACAGATGATTGCGTTTCTAGCCCGCCGATACCGGGAAATCAGGGAGGTATGGGTTTCCACTATGTGAACCTCGGTCTTATGGATACCACGGTAGATCCCCTGACACCTGAGATATTGCTCTATGTTCCCAACGGGGCTGGGGTGAGACTGGTAGGAGTGGAGTACACGGTGCTCGATGTGGGACAATCAACACCGCCAACCATTTTTGGCCAGACCATGGCAGGCCCTATGCCTGGCCACGATGGTGGCCCCTCCCATTACGACATCCATGTCTGGCTATGGGAAGAGAACCCGAACGGGATTTTTGCTTCCTTCAACCCTAACGTAAGCTGTAACTAGAGTCTGCGGATGGAACAAGCTTTTAGCGGGGTAGTTCTCTGGAGGACTGCCCCGCTTGTGTTTTTATGGTAGCTCCTTTTTACTTTGGTGCTGCTCTTGCCTTTCTGCCTATGCTGGGTATGATGATGTTGATTAGGAAATAAGCTTCTAAAGACCCAAATCTAGCCTGATACGTCACCAAGTCCAAACTCATCCCAAATATTAGGCCATTCAGATTTCAGCTTTTCTCTGCCAACTGCATTAACAACAGTGAAGACCCATCCGTCCTCAAAATATTTATAGTAGTGTTCCCCAATTTTATGCTCACGTAATAAATCCCTCAGGTCACCACATACCCAGGCTGAATATTCGCTAAAAACCTCGAATTGCTCATCGAGAGTATTATTTATAGTTGCCGGCATATGTTCACTGTATGGTTGTATAGCAGTTGAATGGGCTTTGCCTAAAGAGTCTATTGCCAAATACCAGAGAAGAAGGAGTAACACGTCATTTTCTGGGTAACCTCTCTTACCCAATAAAAACTGCCTATTCTTAATAGAGTGAGCAAAATAATATGCTACTATTTCTGTTAACCTAGGTTCAGGTTTGACTTTCTTCGCCAAAATTGAAGGTGTATCTACATTTAACCAATTAGCATCTGGTTTTACAAGCTGGTGTGTTTTCAAAACTAGCCCGTGTTTTACCTCGTGTTGAAATTCTTGACTGAAGGCATGATTATAGGCCTTACGAGGATGAAGATTTTCAAAAACTATATTACTAACTAAGATTTGGCTTCCATCAGCTAAATCCATAATGCGTCTGGCATTGTTTATCCCAGCACCAGTAACATTTTTCCTGCCATTAATATCTGTAACTATATTGTCATCGCATTGGTTTATTCCTACCCTAAGTTCAAATTTCTTCCAATTGTCCGTTACTCTGGAATTATTCACGTGGATTCTACGAAGTATTTCCTTTGCTATTGTCACGTGTATATCATATGGTATCTTACTACCTAGCAAAGCAATGCACATTCCATCTCCCGTGGGTATGTAGACAAAGGAGTTTTCTTCCACATGGTATCTATTAATTGTGCCTTTTACTATTCTATTAAGTGCTTCAATAATGTAGCATTGTGCTTCTATAGTGCGCTTCGTATAAGCCACCACATCTAGAAACACGTATTTAACTAGGGCTATATTATTTGTTGGCATATTGGCCTCACACCAGTGAATGTATTTACTATAGGTTATACCCGTTTAATCGTATATGTCAAAATGTTTTGGAGGGATACTCATCTAGTTCCTCGTCCCCCTATCTCAAACGTGATGCTAATCAAGCACTACATTATCTATTAGTCTCGTGTTGCCGATTTTTACTGCCAGTGATACCAGAGCCGGGGAGCTTACGTTGTCCAATTCGTCCAGGGTCTCGGCGTGGGCTATGGATATATACTCAATTTCTGCTAGCGGCTCCTTTTGAATAAGCTCTGCCATCTGCTGGCGAATGGTTTGGGCATTTTCTTCACCTTGTGACCAGAGCTTTTGAGCTAAAGAAAGTGCCTTGTATAAAACCACGGCTGCCCGGCGCTGCTCCGGACTAAGGTGAGAATTGCGGCTGCTCATTGCCAGGCCATCCGGCTCACGCACCGTGGACAGGGTAACTATTTCCACGTTCATATTCAGGTCAGCTGTCATCTTTTTGATAACTGCTGCCTGCTGGGCATCCTTCTGCCCGAAGTAGGCTCTGGTTGGCTGGACAATATTAAATAACTTGGCAACAATGGTGGTGACTCCCCGGAAATGACCGGGGCGGGAAGCCCCCTCCAGCCGCTGGGTAAGCCCGCCCACCTCTACCCAGGAGTCGAACTGGTCAGGATACATTTCAGCTGCCGAAGGCATAAAGACAGTGTCTGCTCCTTCTGTTTCCAATAAAGCCAGGGCACGCTCAGGGTTGCGGGGATACCGGTTGAAATCCTCCTGGGGACTAAATTGGGTGGGATTGACAAATATGCTGACGACTACTGAGGGGTTGTCCGCCCTGGCTTGTCTGACCAGAGAAAGATGTCCTTCGTGTAAGAAGCCCATGGTAGGCACAAAACCAACCGGCTCGGTGATCTTGAGCCTCAGCCGTTTCATATCACCTATTCTGTCAATAACCTTCATGGTGAATCTCTGTCTACTTCACCCCCTTAATCTCCCTCTGCTTCAAAGGAAAGGGGGGAAATTATATGAGAGTGGCTTTGTCTCTCTTTAACTCGCCTTGTAGTCTGTACTCCTTTAAAGTGGGAGAGAAATATAGGTTTTGAAGGGGTTGGGGTTATGGTTATGGTTTATGCTAAGTATTACTCAAAAATTATTTCAATTTTATCCTTGTCCCTCATACTATATTTTTCAAATTCAAAATTTGGCTCTCCATTAACAAGTATTTTTACGTTTCCTTCAGGACCATTACACTTAGTAAAGATACAATCTTGGCTAATATTCTTGCCCCAAATTTCAAAAAAGCGGCTCAGTCGAATATCAT
>SDBU01007768.1_pt1 | contig 12302 bp, 11 predicted proteins | sample 2277071 | NCBI WGS metagenome assembly SDBU01 (sample SAMN10397929, study PRJNA504765) | marine sediment metagenome | isolation source: marine sediment core GS08_GC12, 126 cmbsf | place: Arctic Ocean: Gakkel Ridge, Loki's castle | collected 2008
GATATCATCGCGAAAAATGTCACGGAAAATATCTTTGACCGGCATATTATGCCGCTGTTCTTGTAGAAGCCTTGGAAGAGTGAATGAATTGGAGTAAGTCCCGATGAATCTCGATGAGTTGACCAAGCTTTATGATTTCACCGATCGAACGATTGCAATCACCGGCGGCAGCGGTATTTTAGGCTCTGAAATCGCCATTGCGCTGGCCGGCTGTGGTGCTAATGTCGCCATCTTGGACCGCCAGACAGACTTGGAGCCATCCGTACAGGAGCGACTAAAAAGCGCAGCCGGCGAAGCCATTGTGGTAGCCAGCGACGTGCTGAACCGGGAGCCTTTTGAGCAATCGGTAAACGAGGTGCTGGAAACCTTCGGCCGGATCGACGGCCTGATCAATGCCGCCGGCGGCAACCATCCCCAAGCAACCACCGGCCCGGAGAGGTCTTTCTTTGATCTTCCCGCAGAAGCGATCCGCTTCACCAGCGAACTGAATCTATTGGGCACCATATTGCCCAGCCAGGTCATAGGCCGGCTGATGGCCCAGCAGGGGGCCGGGGTGATCCTGAATATATCTTCCATGAACGCCTTTCGGCCTCTTACGAGGATTCCCGCTTACTCGGCCGCCAAAGCGGCTGTCAGCAATTTCACCCAGTGGCTGGCAGTGCACATGGCCCAGGAGTATTCACCCAAGATTCGGGTAAACGCCCTGGCGCCCGGCTTTTTCCTGACCGATCAGAATCGCTTCCTGCTCACTGATAAGCAGAGCGGAGAATTGACGCCTAGAGGGCAATCGATCATCGCTCACACTCCCCAGGGGCGCTTTGGTAATCCCGAAGACTTGCTGGGGACCGTTCTGTGGTTGCTGTCGCCGGCCAGCCAGTTCGTTACCGGCATCGTGGTGCCGGTGGATGGCGGATTCTCTGCGTTCAGTGGTGTCTAGATCTGAAGGATCACAATAACTTCTCCGATTATTTACTGAATATGATTAAGAGGAAATGATGAACAAAGCAGATATCGGCTTAATCGGACTGGCGGTAATGGGCGAGAACATCGTCCTTAATATCGAGAGTCGGGGCTTCACGGTGGCTGTCTTTAACCGCACCACCAGCAAGATCGACGCTTTCCTGGCGGGTCGCGCCCAGGGCAAAAATATTATTGGTTGCCATAGTATCAAGGAGTTGGCAGCCAACCTGAAACGCCCTCGCAAGGTTTTCATGCTGGTTAAAGCCGGCCAGCCGGTGGATGATTTTATCGAGCTGCTGATCCCCCACCTTGAAAAGGGCGATATTATCATCGACGGCGGCAACAGCCACTTCCCCGATACCATTCGCCGCACAGCCTATGTTGAGAGCAAAGGGCTACTGTACATCGGTACCGGCGTCTCGGGCGGCGAGGAAGGTGCTTTAAAAGGGCCCTCCATTATGCCCGGTGGTTCCGCGGCCGCCTGGCCGCACGTCAAGGAGATCTTCCAGTCCATCGCCGCCAAGGTGGATGACGGTTCGCCCTGCTGCCAGTGGCTGGGGGATAACGGGGCCGGGCATTTCGTGAAAATGGTGCATAACGGCATCGAGTATGGCGATATGCAGATGATCTGCGAAGCCTACTCCATCATGCGAAATCTGCTTAGGATGACGCCCCATGATATCTCAACCGTTTTCGGTGATTGGAACCGGGGGGAACTGGACAGCTACTTGATCGAAATCACCAGAGATATCCTGGCGAAGGATGATGACCAGACCGGCCAGCCGATGGTGGACGTGATTATGGATCGGGCCGGCCAGAAAGGCACCGGCCGCTGGACCAGCCTGGCGGCGCTCAATCTAGGTGTACCGGCCCAGACCATTGCCGAGGCGGTGTTTGCCAGGGCACTGAGCGCCATTAAAGATGAGCGGCTGGCGGCATCCCAGGTGCTATCCGGCCCTGGAGCGGCGTTTGAGGGTGACAAGACGGCTTTTCTTGGTCTGCTGCAAAAGGCACTGTATGCCTCCAAAATATGTTCCTATGCCCAGGGTTATCAGCTGCTGCGGGCGGCAGCAAAAGAGTATAAGTGGGACCTCAAGTACGGCGAAATCGCCCTTCTGTGGCGCGGGGGATGTATTATTCGGGCTCAATTCCTTGGTAAAATTAAGGAGGCTTTCGATAAGAACCCCAAACTGCAGAACCTCCTGCTGGACGACTACTTCAAGGATGCGGTCCAGAGCAGCCAGCGGGAATGGCGCCAGGTGGTCGCTACGGCCATCGAGCATGGGATTCCGGTCCCGGCTTTCAGTTCGGCCCTGGCCTATTTCGATGGCTATCGCAGTGCGGTACTTCCGGCCAGTCTGTTGCAGGCTCAACGGGACTATTTCGGCGCGCACACCTATGAACGGGTTGATAAGCCCCGGGGAGAATTCTTTCATACCAACTGGACCGGCCGGGGCGGCGATACGGTCTCAACCACCTACAGCGTTTGATCCGGGGGTACCGTGATATCATGTTAGCCGGAGCAGGTTCACGGACTGCGATACTCACCGAGAAACAGGTCTTTGATATCTGTAGTGCGGGGTTCTCTCAAAAACAGATTGATGGTAAAAAGCTCCTGGTCATCATCCCTGACCATACCCGCACGGCGCCCATTGATGTCATGTTCCGGGTGCTCTATCAATTGCTGGCGGATCGGGTTGACCGGCTTGACTTCCTGGTAGCCTTGGGAACCCACCCACCCATGAGCGATGAAGCCATTAACCGCAGGGTAGGCATCACAGCGGCTGAGCGGACCAAGTATCCCAAAGCCCGCTTTTTTAATCACCACTGGAAGGATCAAAACCAGCTGCGAAATGCCGGCACCTTCAACGCTCAAGAGATCGAGGAGCTCTCCGCAGGCCACATGCGGCAAAGGGTGGATGTTACCATCAATAAAATGGTTTACGATTACGACTTGCTGCTGATCGTCGGACCGACATTCCCCCATGAGGTGGTGGGCTTTTCGGGCGGCAACAAATACCTGTTCCCGGGCATCGCCGGACAGGAGATCATCGATCTGTTCCACTGGCTGGGGGCGCTGATCACCAATCCGGAGATCATCGGTGCCAAGTACACGCCGGTGCGCCGGCTGGTGGATCAGGCCGCAGCGCTGCTGCCCATGGAGCGCCTGTGCATCAGTCTGGTGGTCAACGGGGATGACCTGGCCGGACTGTTCATCGGTACACCTGAAGAAGCCTGGGAAGCGGCAGCCGATTTGTCGGATAAATTGCATATCATCTATAAGGACCGGCCGTTTAAGAAAGTCCTTTCCCGGGCACCCGAGATGTATGACGATCTGTGGACCGGTGGCAAGTGCATGTACAAGCTTGAGCCGGTGGTCGCCGATGGCGGTGAGTTGATCATCTATGCCCCGCACATTGCGGAAGTATCGGTGACTCACGGGGCGATCATCGAGCAGATCGGCTACCATGTCAGGGATTATTTTGCCAAGCAGATGGAGCGCTTCAGTCATATCCCCGGTGGCGTGATGGCCCATTCCACTCATGTGAAGGGTATTGGCAGCTTTGAAGATGGCGTGGAAAGTCCACGTATCAGCGTGGTTCTGGCCACCGGTATCCCCGAAGACCTCTGCCGAGAGATAAATTTGGGCTATCGCGATCCCAAAACGATCAAGGTTGAGGAATGGGAGAATCGCGAGGACGACGGAATATTGTATGTCCCTAAGGCTGGTGAGATGCTTTATCGCCTGAAAAAATAAATCGTATCAATGAAAAAACACCCTGATTTGAAGGAGTAACCGTGAGTTCCCTGAACGTTCGCAAAGATGAATGCCAACTGGATTTTCTTTCCCTGGGATCACTGGTGCACCGCCTGGATCCCGGTGTGATACCGTTTCGCAAGGCCCGCTCGTTCAATATTCACGTGTCGGGGGGCGAGTACAATGTGGCCGCCGGATTATCGGACTGTTTCGGGCTTAAGACCGGTATCGCCACGGCCATGGTTGATTATGGCATCGGTGAACTGGTCCAGAATCGGGTGCGGGAAATGGGGGTAAAACCCTTCTACAAATGGTTCGAGCATGATGGCGTCCGCGGACCCAACATCGCTACTGTGTATAGCGACCTGGGCTTTGGTGTTCGTCCGCCGGTGGTCTTCTACAATCGTTCCAATGAAGCCGGCGCCCTGCTCAAACCGGGGGATTTTGACTGGGATGAAATCTTTTCTGGAGGTGTGCGCTGGTTTCACTCGGGTGGGATCTATGCCGCCCTGTCCGAGACCACCTCTGAGCTGATCATAGAGGCCATGCAGGCCGCGAAAAAGCATGGTGCAATAACCTCATTCGATCTGAACTACCGCCCCAAGCTGTGGGCGCCGATTGGTGGCTTGGATCAAGCCCAGAAAGTATTTCGCCGCATCACTAAGCACGTTGATGTGCTCCTTGGAAATGAGGAAGACCTTCAGATGGGATTGGGAATAAAGGGTCCCAACGTGGCATCAAAATCCAAACTTGACACCAAAGTGTTCTTCCAGATGATCGGCCAGGTTACCAGCGAGTTCTCCAATGTGAAAATGGTGGCAACGACGTTGAGGGATGTGCTGTCGAGCAACCGCCACCAATGGGGAGCCGTGGTCTGGTGTGCTGGTGAGCAGGCTGTCAGCCCTATTTGCGAACTCAATGTCATTGACCGCATTGGCGGCGGGGATGGATTTGCCACCGGTCTCATTTATGGGATGATCACCGGTAGAAAACTCGATGAGGCTCTGCATCTAGGTTGGGCTCATGGAGCTCTGCTAACCACCTTCCCCGGTGATACCACCATGGCCAAACTCCCCGAGGTGGAAGCCTTCGCCAAGGGGGGCTCGGCCAGGGTTCAGAGATAATCAGCGCTGCCCCCGGCGGGGTGCTGGGCGATCCGGGGGGGGGCCGCTCAGTGAGCCGTTGATAGTGAGGCCCAGATCACGATGTGGGCGATGGTTGATGGCCTGGTTATGTTTCATCATTAATAAATCTACTGCGTACATCTGGAGCAGGAATCATACAGGTATCTCTTTTACCGAAAAGCTGGTAGCGTTTTCTCGCAAATAGATTATAAAAGTAATCGCGTAATGGTCTGGGCACGATTTTAAACACTCGCAAAAGAAACCATAAGCCGGATAAGTCTCTAATAATTTCCAGTGCCGCATCGGTCCTCAGGTAATACCTGCCGTTCTTGATTAGAAGAATTGCATCTACTGCCAGTTCGGGAACATTGTAATTTTGAATCAGAGACTGTCCACATCGATTCTGCCTGGGAGTGAATCCAAATACCCCCCTTGGATCTCTTTTTATGATGAAATTCACTGACCCGTTACAGAAGTTACAAACTCCATCAAAAATAACTATATGGCGATTGGGCATCTCACTCATGGAACATACCGGATCCGAGCTGAGCGGCGCAGCAAAGCTACATAATCCTATTGTCGCGCTAAGGCTTGGTCCGCTGCAGCGAGTGGTTAGGCCCCTGCGTCTTGCAGAGGAAATTCCAATTCAACCTCATCCCGAATTGGAATGCCGTTATTGGCAATAAGCGGTATCTCCGGCTTCAGCTTACGCGATTGCTTTACTGCATTTCTATGCACAGCCACTAGTTCAAATCCTCGCTTTTGATAGAAGCGAATGGCCTCTAGGTTGTCATTTGTCGTGATAAGCCAAACACGGTTGCATCCCGCCTCAGAAGCCACCGCACGGACTGCGTCGATAAGCCTCGATCCGACTCCTTGACCTTCAATCAGGGCATTCAGCGTTACGATTTCACACTCATCCCCGCTGTTCCGGAAGGTCGCCAGCCCCTGTCGCGCCCCATCGACCATGGCAATAAAGCCGTGAAGGAGGTCGGGGTGATGGACCTCGCCTCGACTAACAACGGTGCTGGATCCCCATTTTTCGCGGGTCAGACTGCTGACCCACCCTCTGTCATTCTCTCTTACTTCTCTAATGTCAATAGCGCGCATCTCATTTCATTGGGGCCGGCACCTAACATTTGGCATCAGCGGGGGCGCGAGGCGACGTCCGCTTCCGCCCAAAGTTAGACTGTTTAACTCGAGAGCGACTACATCCGGGGTCCATTGGTCGGGATTTCGATGAACCGGTTGTAGACCTGGTTGTTTATGACACCCTCGAATAGGGGAAATCCTTCTACTGCTTTTTCCCATGCTTTTTTCAAGCTCTCGCTTTCGTGGATCACATCATACGTGGCCTGGTCTGGCCAGACTCCCTCCCAGAGGTAGCTGTATTCGCCGGCCTGTTCGCCGGTGACCTTCCAAAGCCGATATCCTGCGTTCGGATGACCCGAATCTGCGATAACGCGGTTAATTTCCTGCAATGCTTCAGCCATTTCCGCTTCCGTCGCCCCTTCAGGAAAGTTGAAGAGATGGTGTGACTTCAGTGCCGGGGCGGCCGGCGGTGATGGCGCGGAGCCAAAGATGAACGCTGCTGTCGACAGTAAACAAACCCATACTATTGCAGCACGAATACTCATGAGTTACCCCCATTAGTGAAAATCGTTCTAACAACTACTTATGAAGAAACATTCCAGGCCGTTGTAACCTGATATTGTTTCTGTACCCGTGCCGGAATGTAGTTCCATACTTCTTCCTAAACCAATAAAGAAACATTATGATCAAACCACTTAGCTAGGGGAACACAGTGTTGTAATTGTAACAAATGACATGAGAAACAAGAATTCGTATGATCAGACCAGGGCCGTCTGGCCGCCGGACAGGCCCCCAGCTCATTAACCAGGCCGGAGGGGTGATGCGGAACCAGGCACTGCCGGCCTACTATTTCGGCGGGATCGGCTAGCTATCGCGGCTCGCGGCCAGGATGATACAAAAGGTGGTCCCGGCACCAACTACGCTGCTGACGTTTAACTGGTAGCCCATGAGTTCGCACAGGGAACGGGAGATAGCGAGCCCCAGACCGGTGCCGCCATACTGGCGTGAAGTGCCGCTTTCAGCCTGTTGGAATGCTTCAAAGATACTTGACAGGCGATTTTCCGGTATACCGATCCCCGTGTCCTTTACCTCGATGCGTTCTGGAAGATGTGTTTTTGGCTTTGTAAGTAAGGAGACGGTGACGCTGCCCTTTTCGGTGAACTTGAGGGCGTTACCCAGCAGATTGATCAGCACCTGTTTAAGCTTGGCCTCATCGGTCTGCATGGCCTTGACCTTTTTGGGTATCTCCGTGACCAGTTTAACCTTTTTCCCCCGAACCTGTCCCTCCAGCTGGGCGACAGTGTCGGTCAATAATTGATCAAGATCCACTTTGGATAGCTGCAGCTCCAATTTTCCAGCTTCAACTTTGGAAAGGTCAAGTATGTCATTGATCAGATCCAACAGATGCCGGCCGTTGTCGCTGATGCGCTCGATGAAAGTCAGTTCCTTCTCACCAAGATGGCCGCCCTTGTTCTTGGCCAGCACGTTCGCAAAACCGATCACCGAATTCAATGGCGTGCGCAGCTCATGGCTCATCTTGGCAAGAAACTCGCTCTTGGCCTGGGTAGCCTCCTGGGCGGCATCCCGGGCTTGCCGTAGTTCCTCCTCCGCTTTTTTTGTCTCGGTAATATCGAGCACGATACCGGTGAAGAGCGTCCGGTTCGTCAGATGGACTTCGCTCACGGACAAGTGCATCGGGAAAGTGGAACCATCCTTACGCAAGCCAGATACTTCCCGGCCGATACCGATGATCTTGTTCTTCCCGGTCTTGAGATAATTTTTAATGTAGCCGTCGTGCTCATGGTGGTAGGGCTGGGGCATGAGCATATTAACGTTCTGTCCGATAACTTCATCGGCCATGTAGCCAAATATCTGCTCCGCGCCCCGGTTGAAATTTTCAACGATTCTTTCCTGGTTGATGACAATGATCCCACTTGCCGCGGTGTCGACAATAGCCCGAATGCGGGCTGCGCTTTCCTGGAGCGCTTCTTCCGCCTGATGCCGCTCGGTGATGTCCCGATATTGCCAGGCATGTCCCTCGTATTGATTCCCGGAAAAAATGGGGATATAGTCCCTCTCGAACGTGCGCCCATCAACTAGGTACAGTAGCTCACCAATGACAATCTCATGCTTCTGGAGAATCTCATCTATACGTTTGACGAAGGCCTGCGGATCGATAAAAAGATGCTTCGACTCTTCTGCGGTGTTGGAGCAATCGGTCCCCAATAAAACTGCAGGCTCCGCTGGAATCCCGAAAAGGTCGAGAAAGTGCTGATTGACAACGGCAATGCGCCTCGATCCGTCTTCAACAAGTACGCCGGCGTGGAGATTCTCAATCAGCGAGGAGAGGCGCGAAGATGTTGAGCGTGCCAAAGGGCGGTCCGCCACCTCCTTCAGTAGTTCCCTTTGTTGCCGATAGACCCTCCTATAGGTCAGGTAAATGCTGATCAGCAGGCCGTTCAGCACCGCAATATAGCTGACCTTCTTCAGCAGGTGGGCCAGGTCAAACATCGTATCGAATAATTTGAAAGAGGAGGACATGAACATGGCTTGACCCAAAAATCCCACGATCAGGGACAATACCACCCAATGCTCGAAAGCATCTGTCTTCCAGGCACCCTTATGCAGGTATCCTATGAGGGCCGCCAGGAAAAAAGCGGCCGAGACGAATTCCTCCGGTCGCCCGAAGACCAGCTCGGGGTAGTATGCCCTGGGCAGTGGAACAAAGGCAAAGAAAAAAAAGGATGCCATTGTCAGGAGTCCCATCACGCTGTAGACAGTGTACTCGCTGAAGCGCCCTTTTTCTCCCAGGACCACCTCTCGCCTCCAGGCCGCCCAGCTCAGAAGCATAACAATTGACAAGTACGTGCGGGAGGCGTTCCAACTCCAGGGTATCAGGGATGGAGAGGGAGAAGGGAAAAGCGTATCAAAAAAAGTAGAGGTGACAATAGTATGATAACCATCCAACAGCGCCGTCCCGATAAACGCGGCGCCAATAAATAGAAAGGTGTTATTCTTTCCGGTATAAAAACGAACCAGCGCCAGAACTCCTACTATAATCGCCAGAAATGTGGCCAGTAACTCCATCAGGGTATGGAGTTGCTTATTGCCTTCCCAGGGCACCTCTCGCAGGAAAAAGAACCCCACGAAGAGCAGCGCTCCTAACAGGAGATAGGAGGCGGTCCGGCGTCCGGCCTGTGTTAGCTTGGCTCCGTTAGCAGTCATGGCGTTCATCACCCCAGCAGATTCTTGATGGCGTTGATGAGGATATTTTCATCCACAATAGGTTTGTTTACGTAGTCATTGAATCCCATTGCCAGGTATTTCTCCCGGTCGCCTGCCATGGCATGGGCTGTGAGGGCAATTACCGGCAGGCCCCGCAGGTTCTCGTCAGCCCGCATCCGTTGGAGCACTTCCGGCCCATCCATCCCGGGCAGTGAAATATCCATGAGCACGAGGTCGGGTCTGTTTTGGTTAAAGCCGGCCAGAGCCTCCCGCCCCGATTCATACTCGACTACCTCGTACAGGTCCTCCAGGATCGCCTGCACCAACAACCGGTTGTCAGGGTTATCTTCCACCAGACCGATTATCTTCATTTTTCAACCTCATTTTTTATTCCCTCCAGGCGAGTACCCAGTCGGGAAAAGGCCTCTTCCAGTTCGCGCAATAGCGGCGGGATCGACTCACCCTTTTTCTCTTCAGCTAACTGTTCAATTTGACCGGAAAGCTCCAGCAGAGCCAGGGCGCCGATGTTTCCGGCGCTCGATTTCACGGAGTGTGCCGCCCGCTCGACAGCCACCAGGTCGCCGGCTTTTTCCGCGGCAACGGCGGCGTTAATATTTTTCGGCACGTGCTCCAGAAACAGGCCGATCAGTTCGCTCACAAACTTAGCGCCGTAACTGCGCCCTAGTTTATCCAACACCTCTTCATTTAAGTCATGGAGCTCTGTCATGATTGACGCCTATTTTCCGATTGCCATCTTAATACGGGGGTTAATCTCCTGACCAGCCCCCGATATTTGGGTTCCTTGTTAAATTAACATTTCCGGGGTTTGATCTGGTATGAATCCTGCAGCTGGTGCCCACCAGCTTGAGGGACTAGCATTTGATTGGGGTATTGTGTAGATTAGCAGGGCTTATCCTTTTACACTGGCTGTTCCCGGTACCCGATGAATAAAACAATCCTGCTGATCGAAGACGACGAATATTTTTCGAGTGTCATCAAGATTCACCTCGAAAAAACAGGGTTGGAGGTTCAAATCGCCCCTGATGCGGAAACGGGCCTGTCGGTACTGCCAAAACTCTCCCCCGCGCTCGTATTGCTCGATGTGATGTTACCCGGCATGGATGGATTCGCCGCCTGTCTGAAAATCAAGAGCGACCCGAATCTCAAAAATATCCCGGTCATCATGCTAACCGGGAAGTCGAAGATCAAGGACATCGACAAGGCTTTCGAAGTGGGGGCCGATGATTATATCATCAAGTCCACCGCAATCCACATACTGCTGAAGACCCTGACCGCCAAAATCGAGCAATATTCCACATGATCCGGGTTACGCTTCATAGAGCATTTCAAAATTGCCCGGAACAAGATTCCCAGTCCACCACCGAGTTGTGGAAACGCCTGGCGGTATTTGGTCATAGTTTGTCTCCCAGCGTGATCGGCCTTCGAGAGCTAACGTCACGGGTAACCGGCTGGCAATAGAGCGTAGCGGAATTCCCATCCGTCGGAGCTCCTTGTTAGACCTCCCTTACATCGCTTCATTAAACTCATCCCTATACCTGGCAACACCAGATACATGATTCATCATTGATTTATCGAGCCAGAGGATCATAAATGCTTCATCGGACACACCCTCCCATTGGCTTTTAATTCCATATCGTGATGCGAGCTCAAAACCAAAGCGGGGGTAATACTCAGGATGCCCGAGAACAATAATGAATGGGCATTGCATTTCCCTTAAATATTCCATTCCATTTTTGACTAATTGTGTCCCAATTCCTTGTCGCTGCATTTCAGGCAAAACAGCCATTGGGGCCAGCCCCATTCCTTTAACAACACCCTGTTTGCCTTCAATTATCGCTGGACTGAAGAGGATATGACCAACTAATTTTCCCATCTCCATCGCAACAAGTGAGAGCAATCCTTCACAGTTATTTCTCAACTTTTCTATGATATTGACCTCTTGAGGCTGACCGAATGCCTGCTCGTTTAGTGCGTAGATGTCCCCTATATCTTCTGGTATCTCTGGTCTAATTATCATTTTTGATTTTAGCCAAACTACTAAGTATAATGAAAAAATTGTGATCAGACCACTTAGCTTGATGAGCACTTTTGGCCGTCAAGCAGAATGTAGCCACCACCTTTGTGCCGCCGCTCAGCGCTTATCCAACGGCTCCAGCAGGTGGCTGACGGCCTGGGCGTAGTAGCTCACGATCTGAGGCTCGCCGGGTACCAGCCGGTATAGACTGTCCTCCTCGCTGACCAGGTGACGGAGGGTCAGCATGCGCAATCCCACCTGCAGGGCATAGCTGCGGTCATCGCGCGGGAGGTAGACTTGCGCCCCCCGGGCCTTGAGTTGCTCCACCAGACGATGAAAGCGGGTCTTCAGGTCCAGATGCGAGAGGACCCTCTCCGGTTCCCGGGTGAAGATACAGGCGACCAGCGATACCGGCAGCAGCGGGATGATCCGGCCGATATCGTCCATCAGCCGGGCGGCCAACTGTTGGACCTGGTCAATGCGCTCGGCGCGCTCCAGGCTGCGAAAACTGACCCCCCGTTCCTTGACGTATGCACGCATGGAGATGGGCGTACCGAAATTCACCGCGGCGTAGCCGAAACGGTGCCAGCCGCCCCGCAACATCAGCCGAATGTTGTGCCCAATAAAACGTAGTGTAGTTCTGATAGCTTTCCATTTCGGCGGCCGGTTTCCTTTTGGGTTGGTCTCGAGCAACAGGGTACGGTCTTCCAGCACCCGGTCGTAGTTGACGGCTACCGGGATGAATACCAGGTCCCGCCTGCCTCCCGGGTCGAATGACCGCAGCATGTAGTCCAGCAGCCCGATCTTGGGCTCGTGCAAATTGCCGTCGCAACTAAGCTCTCCTTCCGGGAATATTGCTTGTACCACACCGCCTTCAGTGGCCATTTGCACGTAGCGCGCCAACACCCGGCGGTAAAGGAGATTGCCGGAGTTGCGCCGCACGAAAAAGCCTCCCAAGGCCCGGACCAGCTGTTGCACCGGCCAGACCCGGGCCCACTCCCCCACCGCATAACTCAAGGCCGCCTTATTGAGGGCCATGTAGGCCACCAGGATGTAGTCCATGTTGCTGCGGTGATTCATTACAAACACTACGCTGGAGTTGGGGTCC
>SDBU01007769.1_pt1 | contig 12301 bp, 13 predicted proteins | sample 2277071 | NCBI WGS metagenome assembly SDBU01 (sample SAMN10397929, study PRJNA504765) | marine sediment metagenome | isolation source: marine sediment core GS08_GC12, 126 cmbsf | place: Arctic Ocean: Gakkel Ridge, Loki's castle | collected 2008
ATGCGCTCAGTCATTGCCTCCCACTCTTTAAGGTAACCAAAGACACTCTCCCGACAGCGGGCATTAAATTTGTCAATACCATATTCCTCAATCTGCGCCTTACCAGAAAAGCCCAGCTCCTTTTCCACCTCTAGCTCTACCGGTAGTCCGTGGGTATCCCAACCTGCAATGCGCGGGACATAATAGCCCTTCATCACCTTGTAGCGAGGTATAACATCCTTAAATACACGAGCCAGCACATGGTGTATCCCCGGGCTGCCGTTAGCTGTCGGCGGCCCCTCGTACAGCACGAAACGGTGAGCTCCTCGGCGAGCTTCCACGCTCCGCTCAAAGACGGCTTTCTCTCGCCACAAGCGGAGTATATTTTCCTCAACCTGTGGAAAATTCATTCTACTGGTTACCGGATGGAACATGGCCAAACCCTTCCTGCACAGATTCTTATAACCTCTTACCCTTTTTATCCCTTTAATTAATAACCTTATTATATTATATATAGAAAATCCCGTCCTCAGGGACGGGATTTATCAACCCGCGGTACCACCCTAATTCCTCCGCACTAAGCGGGGACACTCTCTCAGGGCACAGCTACAATGCCCTCGTCTATGATAACGGTTGACATCACCGACCAAGTCTACTAGGTCTTAAAACCGTTCGGTTGGTGGCTCAGGAGTGATTTTCAGGGAGTGGATGCATCTGCTTTCACCATACCAGACTCGCTGTGTATCCATTACCTCCCTTACTCTTCTCCGTCACTGCCTTTTCCAACTAAAGACTAGCACACTCTAAAGGGTAAATCAAAGTAAAGTTAATCCACTCCCAGGTTACTTTTCTTGGGGCAGGATAACTACCTTACGAGCCTCGCCCACACCAATACTCTCAGTGGTAACATCAGGGCGGTCAACCAAGGTAAGGTGGATGATACGCCTCTCATAAGCGGGCATAGGCTCTAAAGTAAACGGCGCCTGCTTAACCTTCACCTGCTCCGCCACACTCAAAGCCAAACTCTGCAATGTTTTATAGCGACGTTGCTTATAACCATCTACATCAATAACTATAGGCAGCCATGCCTTTCTCTGCTGAGCTACAATGAGCCTGACCATATACTGTAAACAGGCAAGTGTCTGCCCACGTCGTCCAATTAAAATACCTAAGTCATCGCCCTTTATATCAAAAACAATATGACCAGTAGTTTCAGTCTCTCCATCAACAAGGGGTTGGTCACTAGGTATAACCGATGCCGGGACCCCCAGCCTAATAAGAAGCGTCTCTAAGACCTCCTTAGTTGTCTCGGCTATACCACTCTCTTTCTCCGGTGTGGATACCAATAGCCTCACTCTAATCCTGGCATCCTCAGCACCCAGGCCCAGGATGCCAGTCTTACCTTCGCTTAGGACTGTGACTTCCACCTCGTCCCGATTGACGCCTAATTTCCCTAAGGCTTGGTGGATAGCCTCCTCTACGCTCTTGGCGCTTATCTCCACTTCTTTCATAATCTCCCGCTTCCTTTGTTACAATATCAGCCTCAACAGGAGTCTTTGCAGGGGCTTGCTCTGCCTGGGTGATACGCTTTGTATAACTCTTATCTCTACCCGTACCCCCCGGCCTCCCAGCCATCGATGGAAACAGAGCTCCCCAGCCGGTAACATAATACTGAATAACAATGGTGATGATGTTTGACATCATCCAATAGAGAGCCAGGCCACTGGGGAATGTTAATGCAAAAAAGCCAAACATCAATGGCATCATCCACAGCATTATCCGGCTTTGTGCTTGCTGCCTGGGGTCGGCAGTGACAGGGGTTACCATCTTCTGCTGCAGCCACATCGTGCCACCAACCAGGATTGCTAGAATCATGTTAGGTGTAGCTAAGTCCAACATCAGGAAATCCTTCCCCAACGGCAGTATAGAATACACCACTGGCCAGGAATAAAGATACCGAGACAGGTTAAGTAAACTCTCAGGAGCTACTGCCAGAGCCAGCATGATTGACTGGAAGAGAGCTATCCAGACGGGCAGTTGGACTAACATGGGCAGCAGGCAACCGGCCGGACTTACCCCGGACTCTTTATACAATCTCATCTGCTCTTGCGCCAGCTTTTGCTTATCCCTAGCATGCTTTTTCTGAAGCTCCGCAAGCATTGGTTGAAGTGTCTGCATGGCTTTAGTAGCATGGAGCTGCTTTAAGGTAAGCGGTAGAGTTATCACCCGCACAAAAATGGTCAACGCAATAATAGCCAGCCCAAAATTGCTAAATAGATAATAGGTCAGCATGACGAGGACATTCATCACTGGCTGCAGAATTATTAGCTCCCATATATTCAATGAAATCTACCTCACTCACTACTCTTCAAGGAGATGGGCGGCAATTTAGCCCCGGTATTGGCATCAACAGGATGCAGGGTCATGTCCTGGGTATGAACATAAACAATCCCTCCGCTAGCAGAAAGTGGACCATATACCTCTTCTTCAATATCAACTAGCTGTCTGAGTTTATTGCTACCAATATCCAGGGTGTATATTACACCTTGCCGTGACGCAAAAATGACAGAACCATTAACTACCACCGGCGAAGAGGAAACCGGGCTTCCCAGGTCATATTCGGCTAGCTTGTCTCCACTTTCAGCATCCAAGGCATAAACCTTGCCATCAAGATTTCCGGCATAAATAACACCATTATAAACAACTGGCTTTGCCCAAAACCAATTCTCACCCATGAATCTCCACTTCTCACTGCCATCTGCGGCATTCACAGCATAAAGGTACCTGTCAAAACTACCGATATAAACCGTGTCGTTATAGACCAGGGGGCTAGAAGCAATAGCCCCTTCAGCCTCAAACTCCCACTGTTTACTACCATCAGCAACATTTAGGGCATAGAGTTTCTTATCAAAGGAACCGATATATAGCGTGTCCCCATCAATAGCTGGGGTTGACCAAATTTTGTCCCCGGTCTGAAATTCCCACTGCCAGTCCCCGGTAGCTGCGTCCAGGGCGTAGAGCTTCCAGAGCTTCTTGTCTTCCTTGTCCGTGGCACCGATGTATACCTTACCCTGGGAGATAGCCGGTCCACCAACAATAGGTTCAAGATTACCCTCCCGGGGATATACCCACCTCACTACCAGTGAACTGGAATTAAAGGCATAAATTTTACCATTATAGCCCCCAATGTAAACCAAATCCCCGGCCACGGCGGGGGTCCCATATATAGCCACCCCGGCCGGTGCCCCAGCACAACCACCTCCAGCTGTTGGTGCCGCACAGCCAAATCCACCAGTTGAAGCTGTCTTCAGCGGTTCTGACCACTGACGAGTATCATCTACCAGATTAACCGCTACCACCCTACCCTCCTCAGAACCAACAAATAGAGTGCCATCAGCTACTACTCCGCCTGCCCAACCGATGGGCTGCAAACCCTTAATACAGCCAAAACCACTTAGCCCACTGACAACCACAAGAAGCATAACCACTAGGAGTATTACCTTACCCAATAAAACCTTATTATGTCTGAACCACACTTACTTAACTACCTCCAGAGAATCAATATCACGGCACCGGGTCATAACCACCAGGGTGTAAAGGATGGCAACGGGCTAGCCGCCTTGCCCCCAGCCAAACCCCCCTGAAAAAACCAAACTTTGAGACGGCCTCATAGGTATATTGGGAACAACTCGGGGTAAAGCGGCAGGATATTGGCCTAACCGATGATATGGTTAGCTGGTAAAGCCTAATTAACCTTAAGATAAGCCTCTTCATAACACCCCCACTCTCAACTGCTGCTGAGAGGCTGTCTCTTTAGGTAGTCTTAATAACTTAGCCCGAAATAACAAATCGGCAACCAGTTTCTCAAGACTAGCATAATCGGCATTGGCTACTGGTGGGCGAGCGATAAATATGATATCCCACCCTGGTTCAAGTGGTGTTAGCCGTAAGATTTCACGAAGTAAACGCTTTACCCGGTTCCTTGTTACCGCCCTACCTATACGCTTGCTAACCGAGAAGCCATACCTTGATAAATTAAGACCATTAGGTAAAGCCTTCATCACGACCAAATCACTTCTCCATGACCTACCTTTGTTATAGACTAATGCGTACTGGTCTGACTTTGTGAGATGTTCTTCTCCCTTCATTGTCCTCACTCTTAACCGATTTACTAACCAAGGTGCTCTTCCTGGCTCAGACCACTGTCAATCGCTTGCGGCCCTTGAGTCGCCTGGCTTTTAAGACGGCTCGCCCGCCTCGGGTGCTCATCCTCGCCCGAAAGCCATGTTCCCGCCTCCTTGGAATCCTCTTTGGTTGATAAGTCCTTTTCGGCACTTTAACTCCCTAATCTAACAAGTTGGAAAAAATTATACTTCTATCGCCTTTCAAGTGTCAATTATGGTTTAAGGACCCCACTTTTACCACCCCATTACTGGGATAGTATTTAAGCCCAGAGGGAGACTGACAAAACCCACCACAGGCAACGCCAAGCTCCTGATAAACGGCCCTAGCCCCTAAAGTAATAGCCAAGCCAACCTTAGTCGGCAAAACCCAGCCGAGAAATAATTATCCTCTATAATAGGGAAAGGGGGAGGGGGTTGGTTTCAATCAATTAAACTAGTGTTGTATCACAACGCTCCCCATTTTACGGATATGGGCTGACACGTAGGGTAGCAGGGCTAAATGCCGGGCTCTCTTTATAGCCACTGCCAGGGCACGCTGATGTTTAGCGCAAGTACCAGTTCTATGACGAGGTTCAATCTTCCCTCTATCAGATATATAGCGATTTAATTTCAAGGGGTCCTTATAGTCTATCGCTTCAGTACCATCGCTACAAAACTGACAAACTTTACGCCTATGTATATACCTTGGTCTACCCCCTGTTTTAGTCTGGGGTTTTCTAGATTTTGCTCTAGCCACTTTTGTTAACTTCCTTACCTTTCCAATCCAGCAACTAAGTTCTAATCCTCAATTAAAACGGAATATCCTCCGGCTCCAATTCACCAGTCCCGGCTTCCTCAATCACCTCCTCAGGAAGAGCAGCTACTGTCTGTCTATCAAGAAATATTACTCTGTTGGCTACTATTTCGGATCGAGAATGCTTCTGCCCATCCTGGCTCTCCCAAAGGTGCGTATGTAGCCTACCCTCAGCGTAGATACGTTGACCTTTAGTTAGAAACTGATTACAGTTTTCAGCTAGCTTACTCCAGGCAACCACAGTAAACCACTCCGTCTCTCGCTTACGCTCACCTTCAGGAGTATTATACACCCTATTAGTGGCCACGCGAAATGAGGTTACCGGACTCCCATTAGGAGTAAAACGCATCTCAGGTTCGGTTCCAACATTACCTATAATCATCACTTTATTTAGGCTTAACATTGTCTTAAGACCTCCTTATCACCCTCCCACCATCAGCTACTCAGTTTTATCAATAGATGCCGCAGGATTTTCTCAGAAATTTGCAGATTTGCTTCTAACTCCTTAGTCAATGCAGATGCCAATTTGAACTGAGTCAACACATAATTCCCCTCCATAAAATGTCCTATTGGATAGGCTAGCTTTCTTCTACCCCACCGTTCTACATTAGAAATAATGCCACCCTTTCCGGTAATAAACTGGCTTACGTTGTCTATCGTAGTATCAAGTGCTTCATCTGCAATCTCTGGACTAATAATTAATACCATTTCGTAGTCACTCAACTGCTTATCTTCTACGGTTAATGCTTTCTCAGATACCTTTTTAGCTGCCATTCCTTTTCCTAAAAATTTTATAGTCATTATACCACACAACCAGAATGCAAACAACACTGTGGTATCAACCCTCTTGCCAAGTTATTGACAACATAGGGGTGCAGTTGTAAACTATCTTAAAGCCTCTACCCTGCCGGAAGGAAAAAGAATGAGCTTCTTAAGCCAAACTGACCCGCAAATTAGTCATGCCCTTCGCATGGAGGAAAAGCGACAGAGGGAGACGATAAACCTCATTCCTTCAGAAAACTACGCCAGTAAGGCTGTACTTGAAGCCCAGGGCTCCTTCTTGACCAACAAATATGCTGAGGGTTATCCCCAGCAACGCTACTATGGTGGTTGCGAGTATGCGGATATTGTAGAGAATGTGGCTATTCAGCGGGCCAAAGAGCTATTTCATGCTCAGCATGCCAATGTCCAGGCACACAGCGGGGCTCAGGCTAACATGGCAGCCTACTACGCCCTACTGGGGTATGGTGACACGGTTATGGGTATGAGCCTGGCTCATGGCGGTCATCTTACCCATGGTGCCAAGGTGAGCTTCTCCGGCAAGTCATATAATTTCATCCCCTACGGGGTTAATCGAGAGACAGAGAGGATTGACTACCAGCAGGTGGAGAGGCTTGCCCTACAACATAAGCCCAAGCTGATTGTGGTTGGAGCCAGTGCTTACCCCAGGATTATTGATTTTGAGCGTTTCCGGGATATCGCCGACCTGGTAGGCGCCAGACTCATGGTTGATATGGCCCACATAGCCGGCATGGTAGCTGTGGGACTACACCCTTCCCCAGTGCCCTATGCCGATGTGGTAACCTCAACCACACATAAGACACTACGCGGTCCAAGAAGTGGCTTTATTTTGTGTCGGAGTGAGCTTGCTTCAGCCATAGATATCGCTGTATTCCCCAGAATGCAGGGTGGCCCCTTTATGCATATCATTGCCGCTAAAGCAGTAGCTTTTTATGAAGCCATGCAACCCAATTTTTTCGACTACCAAAGCGCTATTTTAGATAACGCACTTACCCTAGCCAGTGAACTCAAACGAATGGGACTGCGCCTTATATCAGGTGGAACTGATAACCACTTGATTTTAGTCGACCTTATTGAAACAGGAAGCACTGGTAAAAAGGCTGAAGAGGCCTTAGAAGCAATAGGCATTGTAACTAATCGGAATGCAATCCCCTTTGACTCTCGCCCAGCTACAATAACCAGCGGTATCAGACTAGGCACACCAGCCGTAACTACACGCGGCTTCGGGGTTGAGGAAATGAAGCTCATCGCTTCACTAATTGTAAAGGTAATTACCAATACCGGTAATCAAGACATTCAGAATCAGGCAAGGGAGAAAGTCAGTCAGATATGCCAGCGCTTCCCAGTGCCCGGGACTGATAACTGAGCCTTATTTAGTAACCCCCCACCCCTTTATCCCATTCCCCTTGATAAGTAGCTTCATATTAACAGCCACTGTTCACTGATTTAACATAGTTGGAGCAGCTAGGAGGACTGAAGACTCCTAGACTACCTCAGGAGATTCAGGGAGGTAGCAGTGAGGATGTTCTTAATGGGGAAGTATAAGGAGAAGAATATGAATGGTGAGGTAGCAATAGATATTGCTCGCAGCCAAAGGCCGGATATTATCCTGATGGATATTATGATGCCGAACATAGATGGCTATACTGCCTGCCACACAAGGATAAAGTGTCTTGCGTGGTAAGGATTACCTAGTTCTCACTAGAGGCACCATGAAGTAGAAGGTGCTCCCCCTGCCCGGCTCGCTCTCAAACCAGATTTTACCCCCATGATGTTGAATCACTGCCTTACAAATGGCCAACCCGAGTCCTGTTCGCTGAGGAACATTCTTGTGCTCGGTCTTATAGATTTCTTCTAATGGTTCAAACACTCTATCGCTTATATCGGGGGCAATACCTATGCCAGTATCGGAAACATAAACGCATGCATTATCCCCTTCGGTAGTAATACCAACCTTGATGGCTCCCTCTATAGTAAATTTAATGGCATTGTCTATAAGTCTAGTCATGACATCCTTTAAGCGGTCAAAGTCTCCGTAAATAAGCAGGGAGGCAGCACGGCTATCAACTGTCAGTGCTAATCCCTTTTTGAGAGCCAAGTCTTGCATGGCATTTACTACTTCAGTAGTGATTGCCGATGTGTCCGTCTCGGCCATATGCCATTCAACCCCACCCGTTTCTAACTGCGACAGATAGAGGATATCGCTCACTATACGTGTCAGGTGTTGAGACTCAGTATGTATTATCCTGGCGAACTCTTCCCGCTGTGGTTCATCTTTATCCTCACTAAGTAATAACTCGCTGAAGCCCAGAATTGCGGTCAGGGGAGTACGAAGATTGTGAGAAACATTAACCAGAAGGCGAGCCTTACTTCGGTCTGCCTTCTGGAGCGCTTCATATAGCTTCTCCAGTTCCTTTTTTCGTTTCAACTCTCCTTCTTGGGACTTTAGCTTGTTGGAAAGATTGCCACCGAGGAACGCCACCAAAGAGAATGCCAGTACCTGAAAGATAAGCCAGATGATGATGTCAGTTAATTCAGAATAGGTTGTTGGGATAAACCGGGATGAGGTGGCAGTTAGCCCTACTGATTCCAGTGCTCTCATAGCGACAATCAGTATCATGGCCCAAACAACCATAAGTGCGCTGAAGGGTAGATTGAGAAACAGGCTTACTCCCAGTATCTGGACTAAGTAGAGTAGGAAGAACATACTATTCAAGCCGCCGGTGAAGTAGACAAGAACAGTGATAGCAATGATGTCAGCAATGACTGAGACAGTGGCTACAACAAGCGGAAATTGCCATCTTCTGGTCAGATAGTAGTAAATGGTATTGGCTACCAATGTTAGCCCGGTCAAAATATGGATAGGCACAAGATAGAAGGTCATTCCCCAGAGGAGGTAGGTAGCCACGACAAATGTCCAAACACCCAATATGATTAGGTAGCGCGTTCTGATAGCCTGTAGAGCTCTATCTCGATTGTCTCTATCCCGCAGCTCTAGAATGAAGCTAGGTAGGGTCATTCATCCTTCCTCCATTTGACTGTGAAGCCATCTTAGGTCTTCATTGTGGTACATACCGATGCTATCCCTATAGCCGCTCATATGTCAAATCTCCTCAGCCCTGCAAAACTATGCCCTCAGTACTCTCACTGTCTTCAAGACGATAAAACCAGATGTACCTGCTGTATGCTAGCCACGGGCGATACGGAGATCGTGAAGATATAGACTGAGCTAATACTGGAATGTATTCAATTATACCCTGAGTTCCATCAGTAAGAGGTTTATCTTCGGTTATAGGCAAAGGCATATCCATCTCAGGGTAATAGTGACTGAAAATAGTCTTGATGAACTCAGGCCGCTTCACGAGAGGGAACAGAAAATTAACACAACACGATTGTGAGCAGCAGAGGTGGTTACTAGGTAAGTGACATCCTTTAAGGCCATCATGCCAGGGGATACCTCGGATAAGAAAATAAGTAATAGCAGAATCCCGAACATCTTGATACAGGTTTTCATAAGAATATGCATCAGCCAGACAGAAAGACCGGGGAATTTGTTTGTACGTGCCATTTCGTTGAGCTTTCTGGCTGAAAAGCTTCTCCTTTATTTGTTCGTACCTGACCTTTTCCCTATCTCTAGAAGTAAGCGCTTTCACAAATTATCTCCTATTCTATAGCTTATATTATATTCATCTACAACCACGCTGGGACATACCTCCGATATATCTAATTTCGGTTAATCCTTATAAAGTTTTGTCTGAATGTTTATTCTTTAACAAACTGTTTTAACCTGTCCACGATCCAAAGCATAGCTTCAGTATCAAGTGCGCAGTACTTCTCTAGGTCTGCCCTCACCTTGTTCCTTTCTTCTTCTGACACTTCACCGTACGTGACTGTCTGGAAAGCAATACTAGCAGCTTGGCCATCAGCGATATCCATACCGGTATAATCCTTCCCGGTTAACGCAGGCAACACACTCTTCAGGGAAGCACTTCCCTTCTGCAAAGGATGGTAATAATGGAATCTTCTGAATGGTACAAGCAAGTCGACCAGTCTATCTCGCGCTTGATTTACCCAGTTATCATATTCAGGGAAGGCTAGAGCAAGTTCTTTTAGAATACCTTCCTCGAATCCTTGGTTATAAACGACTATGCTACCAGTATTACCGAGTACCTTCTTTAACTCAGCTAGAAATGCTGGCCTGGGATCATCAATAGCACCTGCCAGAAACGAGAAGTGCTCTGGTTTAGCCCCATCTTCCTCGATAATATGCAGAGAAAACTGGAAGGGGATAGTCTGGTATGGCCGGGTACCATCAAACATAGGCATGGCGGGACTAATAGTCTCAAAATCGAGGAAATAATGCGGGGACTGTAAGGCACTCAAGAACCCTGAAATCCTTGCTTTGTCTATATAGGCTTGGCCAGTAGTTTCACATGCTTTTTGTATCTGCTGGGCACCCGTTAACTTGTATTCATCCGGTATATCCCTGATAGTTAGTATACCGTTATTAAATAGTTCGAAGGATTTACTGCCCCCTCTGTACAGATTAAAAACGTTACCTCCAGGCAAGAAGTCCCAGCACTCAGCCAATAGACAATCGTATGGGTTGCCACAATGTCTTCCGATTGTGACATTAGGGCATTCTCGAGCTGAAATAACCTCTAGTAAAGTATCGATTCTGTCTTCAATCCCTTTACTTGATTCTTCAACGTTTGAGGTAATATCCTGCAGTTTAAAATATTGCTGTGGATCGAGCTCACCATCTTTAATGTATTGGTTATTGATATGCATAAGAAAACAATTCCGTATTTTTACCCCCACTTTTTCACAGCAATACTTCTGAAAAGAAGTATCTTCCAAATGCACGTCCTTAACGTCGGTTGCGCTTTTAACTTCAATGATGTCCCAATCGTGATCACTGACTGGATTCAGGATATCTACTCTTGAATAAAGCCCTTCAGCGCAAATACCAGCTTCAAAAAGTGGTGTTCTCTGTTGGAGAAGCTGTTTGGTCTGCCTGACATTATCCATGAAATCATCGGTGGGTATGTTGATGCCGGACGGAAATAGCTTCTTGGCTAACTCACCAACTAAATGTCCCTGGTCAAATATATACTGGGTGGCTGTATCCGGCTCTGGAATCCTTTCAGGTTCGTTGATTTGTATCCAGAGGTACTTTGGGCACTGGAGACCATTTAAGTATTTGGATTTTGATAGTAGCTGAGACATTGTTTCCGTTTAAATTTTTGACTTAGTTGCTTCTTTGCGTACAATGTTATTTCTAAGTTTAATTTAATCCGTGATTTAAACTTCTACATCTGTTAATTCATCTTTGAGTTTTTGGAGGTTATCCCGCAAATAGAAGCCCTTCACACCTTTTTCTGGGTCTTCGTTCCTGTATGTTCTAGCAACGATAATATCTACTGGATCCAGCTTCTTTCCCTCTTGATTTATAGGCTCGAATATCTCGCAAACCTCGGCGACATTGACACCCTTGGTTCGAATGAGAGACACTTTATAGTCTGTAAATATCCGACTGAGTTGCTGAAGGTTACTTTGTACTGCCTGGTTAAAACCATCTTCAGCTGAAATCCGCTGGTAGAAATCAAAACCCCATTGGGGTACATCTTTGAGCCGGATGAGGAAAGCTGGATTAGTTCTCGCCTTATGCTTCTCAAGATCGCCCGCAAAGAAAAAAGTTCCGTCCGTTGCATCAAAGTAGAGTGTGTAATCAAAGTTCTCCTCTTCTTTAACCCTCCCCTTTCCACCAAGTATCGAAACGAGCAAGGAGGTTGCACGCTGTTGTCCATCTAAGATGTAAACCCACTCCTTGAACTTTCGGACTGTATCTTCATCGTGAGAAAATATAAAGCCATCTAACTTACGATGAGTATGTAGATAGCTGTCCGTTTCCCAATAGAGTATGCTACCAATAGGATAGAAACGGAAAATACTATCCCACAGTTTGATGATATTTTCGGGTTTCCATACGAATTCACATTGGAATGTCGGGATGAGGAACTTGTCCTTCGCTAACAAATCAACGAATGCCATTATCTTACTATCATCTGTACCAATATCCCGATTTATATTAGTCATGGCTATTCCCTCTGCCGAAATACTTCTTATATGAATATCTTACTAGTCTTTCCAAGAGGTCAACTCGGGAATCTATACACATCTAGCCTAATTATACACTCAACCGAGGCAAAGTAGAATATCTGATACTTGACATTTCGCTAAAAGGTGCGATAGAGATTGTCAAATCAATAGCTGGGCTTAGGATTCTCAAAGATCGTAAAAGTCAAAAGGAAGTTTAGACATAAAGAGTAAGGAATAGGCTATAATAGTATCTAGTATAAATCTTATTGTAGTAATTTACCCTGTCACGGCAAATGAAAAATCTTTGGAATGAAGCTTACTACACTATGAAAGGTTGTGAAATATGGAAAGAAAGAAACGAATTGGTATTCTGACTGGAGGGGGAGATTGCCCGGGGCTTAATGCTGCCATCAGAGCAACTGCAAAAACAGCAATGCAAATA
>SDBU01007770.1_pt1 | contig 12300 bp, 10 predicted proteins | sample 2277071 | NCBI WGS metagenome assembly SDBU01 (sample SAMN10397929, study PRJNA504765) | marine sediment metagenome | isolation source: marine sediment core GS08_GC12, 126 cmbsf | place: Arctic Ocean: Gakkel Ridge, Loki's castle | collected 2008
AAACCAAAGCGAAGGAACTACGCAAAAGCAGGCTTTCTTACAGAAAGATAGCCGATATGTTGAATATCAACGAAGGCACCGCTTACAACTATGTCAATGGCTATCCTTACAAGAGATAGCTCGGCTGTCAGAACTTAGGTAAAGCACGCTTTCGATATGGGGAAGAGTGATGCTTAGCAGTAATCAAAGACAACCCTATATATCCAACAATTTGGCTGATTGTTACACTTGCCCGCCCAAGGGTTCATTTGTATTTGGGGTATTGACAAAGCTTCTCACTTATGTTATTTTACTACAACTAGTCAATGAATGATGAGACCAAAAAGTCAAAGAGTATCAAGATGAGGTCGAGGGGGCGCCGTTTGCACCACGGCTGGAGACAAGGTAGTAGGAACGCCAGGTTACGGTGAATTGGTTCTCCCAGCATGAAGTAAATAATTCCGAGACAAGAGGAGGTGGTATATGTGAAAGGGCATAAAGAGGCAGGAACTAAAATCTAAATGAAGGAGTTTTTTTATGAGAAAGAAGATATTGTTAGTTCCATTAGTATTTTTGTTAGCCATCAGCCTAGTTGCTATTGGCTGTGCGGCCCCAGCCCCAGAGGTGGTTCCAGAGGTGGTTCCAGAGGTGGTTCCAGAGGTGGTTCCAGAACCAATAGAGCTTACCATGGTTGGTTCCCACGCCATTGACACGCCATCGCTGGTGCTGTATTTCGAATGGATTAAGAGGGTTAACGAACGGTCAGACGGAGAGCTTATAATCACCTACAAGGGCGGACCGGAGGTCATCCCTGCCTTTGACCAGGGCGAGGCAGTAAGGACGGGCGTGATTGACTTGCTAGCGGCCGTTGGCATCTATTATAGTTCGGCCGTGCCGGCAGCGCGGGCGGCTGATCTTGCGCGGCACCCTACCATAGAGCAGTGGTATGAGTCGGGTATGCTTGCCTTCATCCGCGAAATCCACGAGGAGGGGCTCGGCGCGTACTATTTGGGGGGCATTACATGGCAAACCCCCGGCTTTTTCCATATGTACCTTGTCAGACCAATTTTGACGCTCAAGGACCTAGTTGGGGTGCCAGTGCGTGTAACCGGTACCTCTGCTCCTTTCGCCGCGGCGTTAGGTATGAGTGGCGTCAGTATAGCTCACGCTGAGACGTACGGTGCCCTGGAACGAGGTGTAGTCGAAGGCTTGATGTCGGTTCCCTCGGCAGTCTGGGCCAGAGGCTACACCGAGGTAGCCAAGTATAGGATTGCCCATGGATTCTACGGTGGTCATGGTAGTAGTGGAATTATCGTAAACATGGATACTTGGAACCGGCTGCCTCAGCATCTGCGCGATTTGATGGACACCGTCCAACACGAGGTATTGGTAGAGTATAAAGACTTTTCAGATGACGGGAATGAAGCAGACCTTCAGAGCATGAGAGACAAGTGGGGGATGGTGGACATTTACTTCTCAGCGGCTGAAGCCAAAGAGTACGTTGACATCGCTTACGATGCCAAATGGGCATTAATGGAAGAGAGTCTCGACGCGGCGACTATAGCTAGATTAAGAGAGGCAACGAAACTCTAGGTTGGCGACATTCCTCGGCGACACCGAGCCGGTCAAAAAATGGGTTGAATTAATAAACCCGACAAAATCGATATTGCGGGGATGGTGTTATTGTTTTAACCTGAGGACTGCCTGAGGGAGTTGCTCGGGGAAGAGTTAACCCCGACTTATAGTTGCATGGCGGGCGCCGTTTAAGACGCTGGATTTAACCGCACTCTGAAGAAAGAGAGGAGTGAGTTTGAAGCTATTACTGAAAGCCACCGCTATTTACAATCGCGTCATGGACTCTCTAGTTGCAGTGGCTGGTGCTCTTGTCATTGCTATGGTGGTAATCACCAGCTACGGCACTTTTATGAGGTATGCTTTGCATCGTCCTCAAGTGTGGACGCTAGAATCCGTCGAATATATGCTCGTATGGTTTGTTTTTCTAGTTGCCGCCTGGATTCTAAGACAAGAACGGCATGTAACAATAGATATAGTGGTTAGGCAGTTAAATCCACGAACTCAGGCTTTACTTAATATCATTATCTCGATTCTTGGCGCCATCCTCTGCTCTCTCTTGGTAGTGTATGGCACACAGCTTATCTGGGACCACTTCCAGAGGGGTCTGCGTATGGACACAATGCTAAGACCCCCATCTGCCCCTTTTCGTGCTATTATTCCTATAGGCAGTTTCGTGCTCTTCATCCAATTCCTGAGAAGGACCTATGGCTACATCGAGCAGTGGAAAGGGAAAGCGTTGCCAGGTAAACAAACTAGGGACATAGAATGACAACCCAAAAACTTAGTCAGGAGGTAACGTCGTGGAATGGTGGTTAAGCGGCCTGATCATTGTAGGTGGTCTTATAGTCCTAATATTCAGCGGCGTCCCGGTGGCCTTCGCCTTCTTAACCGTAAATGTGATAGGAGTATTGTTCTTCTGGGGTGGCGCAGCCGGTTTAAGACAGCTTGTCTTAGATATCTGGAGTTCTCTGTCCACTTTTACCCTAGTAGCCCTCCCTATGTTTATGCTCATGGGAAATGTCATTTTTATCTCCGGAGTCGCCCCCCGTATGATGGATACCCTGGATAAATGGCTCGGGCGTCTCCCAGGCAGGTTGGGTTTGATGGCGGTAGGTGGCGGAACTATATTTTCTACCTTGAGTGGTTCGTCGCAGGCAAGTGTCGCTATGCTCGGTTCAGTACTAGTACCGGAGATGGAAACGCGTGGCTACAAAAAGCCCATGAGCCTGGGACCTATTCTGGGTAGTGGCGGGCTGTCGATAATGATTCCCCCGACTAACTTGGGTATCCTTTTAGCTGTCATTGCCGGTCTCTCTGTGGGAAGGTTGCTGATAGCTATTATCATCCCCGGCCTGATAATGGCTATCTTTTACGCAAGCTATATCATCATTAGGTGCTGGCTCCAGCCCTCTCTCGCCCCTGCCTATGATGTGACCCTTCCTCCTTGGTCTAAGCGGATTATATCATTTTTGCGCTATGTACTGCCGTTAAGTAGCGTTTTCATCGTGGTCATGGGGAGCATATTCTTCGGTATCGCCACCCCGTCGGAGGCGTCTGCCTTTGGCGTCGTGGCCTGCTTCACTTTAGCTGCCATATACAAAGGGCTGAATTGGAAGGTCGTGAAGGGATCCGTAACCAATACCCTTAGGATTTCAGGCATGGTGCTCCTAATCTTGGCCGGTGCGCAGACCTTTAGTCGAATCTTAGCCTTTAGCGGGGCCACTATAGGCCTTACTGAAGTGGTGGCAGGACTCCCCGTATCCCCCTTAGTAGTCTTCATCAGTATGCAGGTCCTCATATTTATATGGGGTTGTTTTATGTCCCCGGTAACTCTGTTGTATATCATTCTCCCCGTATATATACCTGTTCTTTATGCCGTGGGTATAGACCCAATATGGTTCGCGGTAGTAACGCTCCTTAACCTGGAGATGGCGACGACAACACCACCCTTTGGCTTGAGCCTGTTTGTGATGAAAGGCGTAGCCCCACCCGATACCACGATGGGGGACGTCTATCGAGCTGGTTTGCCCTTCATCGGTTGCGACTTAATAGTGGTGGTATTACTTATTGCCTTCCCCGCAATAGCGCTGTGGCTGCCAGCCCTGATGTACTAGATAACAAAAATAAAGATTGAGGTGTAAAATCAACCCTGTAGCTGAACAAAACTAGCGGGAAAGGGGGTGGTAGCCTTCAACAGACAATGCTTATAAGCTGTCGGGGGACAAAGCGATGGTTGCTGATTCGTCCCTTGGCAGAAAAAGGGTTTTAGACAGCCGGTATAACATTAGAAGAGGAGACAAAAATGCAGATTAACGAATCTTTTTTTGAGTTGGTTAGAAAGAGGAGGAGTATTCGCCGATTTAAACCAGACCCTATCCCTGATGAATACATAGAAAAAATGATTGATGCCGCTCGCTGGGCAATGTCGGGAGCTAACGGTCAACCCTGGGAATTCATTGTGGTCAAGGATAAGGAGACAAAAAAGAAAATTGTTGACGTTTGGGCCGCGCAAGGGGCTTGGGATATAGAGAAGACTCGGATAGCAGAGTTGAGGCATCCGCACTTTATGGATGGTCCTCCTGTCGGTCTGCCAGGCTTTAAGGATGCTCCGGTGTTCATAATTGTATGCGGGGACATGAGAACAACTCAGGCTAGTATTTTAACAGTTCACTTTCTAGCTGGCGAAGGGGGGGCGGGAGCCCATTTTTCTAAAAACATGGCTAATGCCACTCAGATGCTAAATCTTGCTGCAGCAGCACTAGGACTGGGCGCCCAATGGGTCAGTCTGAGTTGTGTTTCGGAGGCTGGTTTGAGGGTTCTTTTGGGTGTACCAGAGGAGTTGGCTATTCATACAATTGTTCCGGTTGGATATCCGGCATATGAGCCAGCGCCTAACTACCGCAGAGAGCTTAAGGAAATCATCCATTACGAGAGGTATGACCAGTCAAAGTTCAGATCTGGTGATGATATTTATAACTTTTTGCTTGAGCTGAGGCGGCGGACAAAGCCAGCCTATAAACTGCCATAGAAGGGTAACCATTAAGACCCAGTATAAAAGAGATGAGTCTGAATTAGGTTAAGCAATCTTGATGAACACGAATATGAGGCTGCTTAAAAAGTGATGGTTGAAATTACCTGATTGGTTTTAGTGAGGTTTCCAAAACTTCGAAATTATTGTTAAACCATGGTCATAGTGTCTACTGTACATTGCCTGGACCGAGGACTCCTCCCTCACAATCCCCAAACTGGTTAAAACAGAAGAGGGGGTGGTAGTAGGCACACTCAAAACGACCGTTGTTGGCTACTTTGGTAATGATAATGTTATACTTCTTAGAGAAGTAAACCAACGGGGGTAGGAAGTGATTATTGATGCTTGCGCCCACATGATAAATGGTAAATATTTGAGCCGATTAGCTGAGGTAGGTGGCAACTGGACAAAAAGGCAGGTAGATTTTATCCTCACTGTTGCCAAAGGAAAACCACATTTGACTGATGTCGCCGTCAGGGTGAAGCACCTCGACAGAAATGGGATTGCACTGCAGGTAATAACCCCACAGCTTGACAGCAATCGCCTGCCTGGCAACACAGCTACTCAGGTGGCATACGCCAAGGTGATTAATGATAGCATGGCTGAGCTGATGGAGGAGTCAAAGGGAAAGTTACTCGGTATTGGAAACATTCCTTTGATGGGGTTTGAACAGGGCGGCCGGCAGGAGATGGAGCGTGCTATTAAGACCCTGGGCTTGAAGGGGATGAACCTCTCCTCTAATCTGAATGGAAAGCCTCTGGATTTGCCGGAGTTCGAACCTTTCTGGGCTCTAGCTACTGAGATGGACATTCCTGTTTTCATCCATCCCGTTGCCCCCGCAGCCACAACAGGCCGGAGCTATGAAGCCGAATATGACCTCGTCCACAATTTTGGGTGGCCTTATGAAACTACACTGATGTTATCTCGTCTGGTCTTCTCCGGGATTATGGAGCGCTATCCAACCCTTAAAGTGGTCAGCCACCACCTTGGCGGAGGAATGATTCCCTTCTACATGAGTCGTAGCCTGGAGACCTATGATAAGGGTAATCCTGATCCTGATGGAAAGCGGGAAGCACGGTCACCGGTTTTCTCCTATGGTGGTGGTCCGCTACCCGGCAAGCTGTTTGACTATTTCGCTCGTTTCTATTATGACACCGCTGTCGGTGGAAGCGCACCTGCCATCAGGTGTACCTACGAAGTGTTTGGGGCTGACCGTATCGTTTTTGCTACTGATTACCCGTGGGGACCGGGGGGAGCAGAAGGTGACTATAGGTTGGCACTGTACCCCAAAGTAATCGAGTCCCTTGGTCTTCCCGAAGAAGATAAAAAGAAGATTTTTGCCGACAACGCCCGCAGGATGCTTAACCTGGCATGACTGTTCAAACTCGCTAATATGGCTATTCTTTTTTAACGCTTTTGGTAAGGCTCTTCAGCAGTCGGCTACGGCTCGGCTTGCTATCCGATACATCATGGTTTCGGTGAAGGGCTTGCTGTTTTTCAGCTATGTCTCCAATGAAGGGATGTGGCTGCTTGTACCTTCCATCATCCTTTTTGGCATTGGGTGGGGTGGTAACGTTACGATAAGAGCGGCTTTGGTGAGGGAATACTTTGGGGTAGGAGCAGGTTTGGCACCATCTTTGGCTTTATGATGGGCATGACGGCCCTGGGCGGCATCGTAGGCCCACTCTTTGCCGGATGGGTATTCGATAACTGGGGTAGTTACCATGTTGCATGGTTAATGTTTGCTTGCCTTATTTTTGTGGCTCTAACTATTATGGTAACTACTCCCGCCAGTAGACATCAAGGTCTAAGTGGCTGATAGCGCGTAATCTTGATAGGACACATTCTGACGGTTTGTTAGGTTTAGCCCTGTTAGACGTATTGACAACCAGGTGCTATGGATATAATATTAGTGACAATAGCGATGAGGGTCAGGATGCCCCATCGCGAGTTGAAGTGGGAAATCCCAAATTAAAGGGATCTCTATCAGTGACATCGCTTCATGTGCGCTTATTTTGGCATATCCAGACGAATATCTCCATGATGTTCTACTAAAGCTTGGTGCGAAGGAAGTGGTGAGGATTTCTCATTAGTAAATATGGCAAATAGTGTTCGTAGTTATTAATTGTACATACTGATGTTGGATATATAGATGATAACACCACACCGGTTTCATTCTGTAAAATCTAGTCATTTCAAGGCTTGACATTTCTGGTGGGGAGGCATATGATGGGCTATTCTGGCGATGACCTAGTCCCACCAGGAAGTAGATGGTGTTTGACACTACCGGTATTCGGCTACTTCCCGATGGTAGCTTAGACGGAGCTTGATAGAGAAGGAGGAAGTTATGGTTGTAAAAGACGTCACAGAAATCAAGGAGAAACTGGCCCGGGCGACTCGTATTATGTTAAATGAAGGCCTGTTCGACTTATACGGCCACCCCAGTACCCGGGTTCCGGGAACCGATCACCTATGCGTTTTAGGGCATCTCCATGGAGAAAGTCGTACCCTGCGGACAACGAGCCCTGAGGACATCATCACTGTGGATATGGATGGCACGTTAGTGGAGGGGAACCACGAGCCCCCGGGAGAAATCTATCTTCATACCGAAATTTATAAGGCCCGCAGCGATGTTAACTCTGTGCTGCACACCCATCCTCCTGTCACTATAGCCTTAGGCATTGCCGGAATCCCAGTAAAGGCTGTCTGCCTTGCCGGAGTTGACTTTGGCCAGGGAGTGCCTATTTTTGAGTCCGCTTGTCAGATCGACACACCAGAGATCGGCCAGAAGCTGGCCCAGATTTTGGGGAATCAGATGGCGGTTATGCTCAAAGGCCACGGCGCGGTTACCGTGGGCGTCAGTATTGAGCAGGCATGTAGCATATCTCTCAACCTAGAGAAAACGGCTAAGTTAATGCTTATGGTAGGCCAGTTTGGCCAAGTGCAGCCCATGTCGGCTGAAGATCTTGCTAGGTACAGCAATAGGGGGAGACACGATTCCAAGGAATCCCGCAAAGTCTTTTGGGTCTACTATGGAGAAAGGCTACCGCAATAGGGGTTCGAGAGGATAGAATCTAGGGGTATAAGAACCTTTTACTCCTGAAGTAATAGAACATCATCCCTGAAAACACTGACTTTGTCAAGAGCTTACAGTTTTACACCTGGCCTGCCCCCATTAATTGGTCCACCTTTTAAGTTAGTGTCACCGTTATGATTGCGTCTGGAGCAGGTGGGCAATAACGACTTTATAATGCTTAGTGGCGATCTCTAGGTAATCTGAAGCAAATAGATACATGTCTGGATTATCATAATTAGAGCGGACTCGCATACGATATATTAGGTCACTGATTGATGTAGAATGTTCTTTCTGACATTATATAGTAGCTTTAATTTGGACAAAATTATTTGCTGCTTCTATCGCTTTGAGCCCCACCGCTTCGCCAGTAAGGGGCATCTATTTATGAGGTAAGAACTATCCTCCTTTGCAAAATACCGCCAATGCCAGCCATTAGTTGTCTTTTTTATCCTCCGCTTGCTTTAGTACCCAGGAAAAAGCTCCTCGGCTGCTTTTGACAGGTCCTCTCCGGCATATTTACATCTCACCCATCATCAGGTAAACTGATAGTTGATAGGTATTCTTCCTGCACGGGTTCGCATCTCCTTTAATGGAAAAACCCATGCGGTGTTCATTCTATGCAAGAAGTTTTTACTAAATACATAAATTACCTTGAGGTGGAGCGGAATGCTTCACCTTATACCGTCCGCAACTATACTACCGATTTGATGGACTTCTTTCAGTTTCTCAGCGATAAAGGGGTTAGTTCATTAAAGGAAGTAGATAGGCATGTTTTGCGTGATTACTTGTCCCATCTCATGGAGCAAGGCTTTGTTAAGGCAAGTATTGCCCGTAAGCTATCGGCTATTCGCTCTCTCTATCGCTACTTACTACGAGAAGAAATAATATCTACAAGCCCGGTAGCTACTACCTCTTCGCCCAAACTGGATAAACGCTTACCCTCTTTTCTTACTACGGAAGAGGTAAAGCGACTTCTGGAAGTCCCTGATTTATCCACGCCACAGGGGCAACGTGACCGAGCTTTAATAGAATTACTTTACGCTTCTGGCCTTAGAGTGAGTGAACTGGTAAGCCTAAATCTAGAGAGGGTTAATCTCAATACTAATGAAATTCGTGTCTGGGGGAAGGGCTCTAAGGAGCGGATGGTTCTAATGGGTGAGCCAGCAGCCAAGGCGTTGACCACTTACCTTAGCCAGGGTAGGCCCAAGCTTTTAGGTAAAAAAAAGGGTAACGCCCTGTTCCTCAATCGATATGGGGGGCGTCTCATAGAACGGAGAGTGCAAAGAATTTTAGAGAAATATGCTAACCTAGCCGGCATAGACAAGAGGGTTTACCCGCATCTGTTGCGTCATACCTTCGCCACCCATTTGCTTGATGGGGGAGCCGATTTAAGAGTAGTCCAAGAGCTTTTAGGTCATGCTAATCTATCCTCTACCCAGATTTATACCCACGTAACTCGAAGTCAGGCAAGAAAGGTATATCTAGCGGCTCACCCCATGGCACAGGAAAAGAGTAACAAACTTGAAAATAGGTAATAGACTGCAAAAGTTACGCCAAAAATTAGCCGAGAAGAAGATTGATGCTATCTTTATTTCGCAACCAGAGAACAGATATTACCTTTCCGGCTTTGATGGTTCGTCAGGTTATTTGTTGATTACACCGCAAAATATAATTTTAGCTACTGACTTTCGCTATGTAGAGCAAGCTAAAAGACAAGCCCCCGGCTATGAGATTTTTCTAACTTCTGGTGATTTAGCCGATTGGTTTCCCCGACTGGTAGCTGAGTTGAACTTGGGGAACTTAGGATTCGAAGCTGGAGATATTACCTTCACTGTACACCAACAGCTAACTGATACACTGAAAGGAGTTAAGTCCAAACTCAGGCTTGTTCCTATGGATGGATTGGTGGAAAGCCTTCGGGCGATAAAAGAGCCTGACGAAATTGAGCTTATTACTAAAGCTGTAGATATAACTGATAATGCTTTTGGACATATTGAAGATATGATTCACATTGGCATGACTGAAAAGGAAATAGCCTGGGAGATAGAGAAATTCCTGCGAGACAAAGGTAGTGAGCCAATACCCTTTGATATTATCGTTGCCTCTGGTTCAAATTCTGCCCTGCCCCACGCTAAGCCTTCAACCCGCAAAATCCATTCGGGGGAGCCAGTGATGATTGATATTGGAGCCAGGGTTGGAGGTTATTCCAGTGACCTGAGCCGCACTATTTGCCCTAGCACCCCCGATGATACCTTCAACAAGGTATATGATACTGTTCTTGGCACCCAGCTTACAGCAATGGCGGCAATTAAGAACGGCATGACTGGTGGCGAAATTGACAGCCTAGCTAGGATGGTTATCAAGCAAGCGGGTTATGGTGAAGCCTTTGGGCATAGTCTGGGGCATGGCATAGGGCTAGCACCACATGAACTGCCACGCCTTGGCCCAAATTCATTAGACCACCTTGCCGACGGCATGGTATTTACTATTGAGCCTGGTATTTATCTCGTCGGTTGGGGCGGAGTGCGGATTGAGGATGTAGTAGTAATGGAAAGTGGTAAAATCAGGGTGATTTCAAAAGCCAGGAAATAAATAGTATCGGGGTCTAATATGATAAGTGGTAGTGAGCTAAGGAAAGGAATCATTATTGAATTGGAGGACAAGTTGTATCAGGTTGTTGACTACCAGCATATCAAGATGAAACGAACCGCATTGGCTAAGGTAAAGCTTCGTGATATTAACGCTGGTCATACCATTGAACGAACCTTCCAATCCGGTGAGAAGTTCACCCGGGCACGACTCGACTATCGCAGTATGCAGTACCTCTATAATGATGGTGACCTGTACTATTTCATGGATGAGGAAAGCTTCGAGCAGATGCCCATCAGTGCCAGCCAACTAGGTGATACCATTAACTATCTAAAAGAGGGCATGTCTCTACAGATATCAAATTACAAGGGTGAACTGGTAGGTATGGAGCTACCCATTACTGTTGAGCTTCAGGTAATTGATACCGGCTCTGCTTTTAAAGGTGATACAGCAACCGCAGGTAATAAACCAGCTAAGCTAGAAACTGGTATTACCATCCAGGTTCCTTTGTTTATTGCAGAAGGAGATGTTATTAAGATTGACACTCGTAGCGGCAGCTATTTGGAAAGGGCCGGTTGAGGTTGACTAAATTGCTGAAGGCTGACCTGCACATTCACACTAAATATTCAATGGATTGCGATATGCCCCTGGAGAAGATAATTAGTCGCTGCCTGGAGACCGGGATAAACTGCATTGCTATAGCTGACCATGGCACTATTGAGGGTGCATTAAAGATGCAAACTATAGCCCCCTTCTCTGTAATTGTAGCTGAGGAGATTCTAACTCCACATGGCGAGATAATGGGTATGTTCCTTAAAGATGGTATCCCCAGTGGTCTGTCTGTCGGTGAGACCATATCTCGCATCAAAGCTCAAGGTGCCCTGGTATGTATACCGCATCCCTTTGATATATTCAGGCAATCGGCTCTAAAGGCTAAGATGGTAGAGGAAATAGTAGACCAAATTGATGTTATAGAAGCATTTAACTCAAGATGCCCTCTTCTTCAGTCTTCAGTCAAAGCTCAAATCTTTGCTCAAAAGTATGGTATCCCTGGGAGTGCGGGCAGTGATGCCCATACCCCTGGTGAAATAAGCAAAGCCTATGTAGAGATGCCAGAATTTAATGGCAGGGATGACTTTCTAAACGCCTTAGTAAAGGCTAAGATTTGTGGACAAAAGGCAAGCCCCCTGGTTCATTTTAGCAGCGCTTGGGCAAGGCTAAAAAAGCAGTTGTGATGGATAGCGGTGATGTATCAACTTGGCTGGTTTTCCACAGGTAGAGATGAGGCAGCCAGAGACCTCTTAAAAGCGGTAAACAATAGTCTCAAGCTGGGTGAGCTTGAGACTGAGATAGCTTTTGTTTTCATTAACCGTGAGTCTGGTGAGTCAGCAGAAAGTGACTTATTCCTCAAACTGGCCGAGAATTATCATATTCCTCGTATCTGTTTTTCTTACCAGAAGTTTAAGGCTGGGAAAGGCATCCCCAGTCAAGAAGGAGCTTTACCTCTTTGGCGACTTGACTATGATAGAGAGGTGATAAATCGGTTACAAGGCTTTTATCCTGAACTGTGCGTGCTTGCCGGTTATATGCTAATTGTCGGCGAGGAGATGTGCCAGAGATACAATATGATTAACCTTCACCCAGCGGCTCCAGATGGACCTAAAGGAACCTGGCAGGAGGTAATCTGGCAACTAATTGATAGTAAGGCTGAGGGAACAGGGGTAATGATGCACTTGGTGACGCCGGAGCTGGACAAGGGACCGCCGGTAACCTATTGCACCTTCCCGATTAGAGGTAAACCGTTTGATAAATATTGGCAGGAAATAGAGGGGCATCCCGTTGAAGAGATTAAAAAGCAGGGCGAAAATAATCCCTTGTTTAAGCTCATCCGCAAACAGGGGCTGGCTAGAGAATTTCCACTAATAATATCTACCCTTAAGGCTTTTAGCCAGGGTAAGGTTAAGATAATAGCTGGCAAAGTCGTTGATGCTGAAAGAAAACCCATTAGGGGGTATAATCTGACTGACGAGATAAACAAAGTGGTAAAAGGAGC
>SDBU01007771.1_pt1 | contig 12300 bp, 11 predicted proteins | sample 2277071 | NCBI WGS metagenome assembly SDBU01 (sample SAMN10397929, study PRJNA504765) | marine sediment metagenome | isolation source: marine sediment core GS08_GC12, 126 cmbsf | place: Arctic Ocean: Gakkel Ridge, Loki's castle | collected 2008
GTATCACTTGCATAATCCCCAATAGTTACATCGCCGTCATTTGCTCCCCCTAACTGTGCCCAAAAGACTATCTCGCTCGCCGCGTTAAACGCTTGCAATCCAAAATTGGGAGCAGGATTCATATCAATCCTACCACCACTGCCGGATGTGGTGACTCTGCGCCCTGCCAATGTTCCTGTCGTAATATTGGATGCACTCAAATTCGTAACCGTAATCACACTCGCGTCAATAGTTCCCGCCGTGAGCTTACTCGCCGTCATGGTATCAATCTTTGCATTCGTGACCGCCAAATCAAGTATGAATGCACTACCAATCACCATGTTGGCGCTGGAATTCCAGACAAGTTGGTGGGTGCCACTCTCATTCACGGCAATGTTGAATTTGTCGTCCACCGCAGTGTAGGAAGCATCGCCGGAGTAGGTAGTGGTATAGGGGTCGGCAACTGTCCCGCTTCCTCCTGTATTGCCCACAGTCCACGTAACGTATCGGTTTGCCGTATTCCCGGCTGCGACCAGGTAATACGCGCCCCCATAGGTAAGATTGTGCGCATTCCACGCAACACTTCCCCCTCCTGGACTGTTATTCAACCACGTATCTGTTGTAAGAATAATGGTATTGAGAAAGGTCTTGGTAGCAGTGATGGCGAAGTCGGCGATATCGGTCGCTATTACTCCAGAGGTGGTTGCAGAGATTCCAGCAGCGATGATTGCGGGATGCACATCTGAAGTTTTTCCACTGGTATTAACTGCGCGAATCCAATAGTAGCGGGTGAGGGAGGTTGAGCCAAGCTCATCGATATAGCTGGTTCCTGGTATGGAATCGATAAGGGAAGCATTATCAAACAGGACAGTCGAGCTTCGATAGATGCGCATGTGGCGGAAATCAGAATCGGCCGGGTTTGTCCAGGAGAGAATTATGGAGAGGAGACCACCCACGGCTGTCAGATTGGAACCGGCGCCCGGTGAAGTTGTCTTGCCCCGAATCGTAATTATGTTCTTGGGACTATCCTCTTCCTTCTGTATTCTCCCCCCACTATCCACGGCGGCAACCATAATCTCATACGTATGACCGGGAATCAAATCTTTGGTAAAGGTAACTGTTCTCGCTTGTACTCTCATATGTTCCACTTCTCCTGCACCAATCGTGTCCAATGCTGGTAAGCCGTTGTGGGAATATTGCCGACATTATGGCCGGTTTTGCTCACAAACGCATGTATGAGGTCGCCATCCTGATAGAGGGTAACATCATCCCTCTCATAACTGGTAGTCGCTATCCAGTTTCCCTGCCAGTTTAAATAGTCTGGAATGAGTAGCCATGCCGGATCCTGTCCCGTGAGTCTCCCCGCGGGCGTAATACTGCCAGATAGTCCAACCACAAATGTTGGAATGGAACCAACAGCGCCTGCAGGAGTGGCGGAACCTGTAAAATACCTATTCCATGTCCGCGGCAGACCAAAGCCGTTGCTAAATCCCAGACTGAATCCATGCTTTGTTATCCCAAATCCCGAACTGAACCCAATGTCGAAACCTGAATATCCTTGCAAGTAAATAGCATTTATTTCTGTTGGTGATAAGGCAGTGTTGTAGATTTGAACATTAGAGAGAGATAATTCACATTTATTCGAACCAGATCCATCAATAACCCCTATTCCAACTTTGGCACTGTTTACACCAGTTGTTCCTATTGCAGATTCTCCTCCAACGTATTGACCATCAAGATAAACAAATGAGGTAGTCCCATCAAGAACACCTGCAACGTGATGATATATATTTCCCAAAGAAGGCACTGCAACAAGCGTTGAACTATCTCCGATATTACTATGCCTTAAAAACAAACTTGTATCACTGATTATAGCTAAATACCATATAATATTTTTGCCCACAATAACTCCGAAGTCAGTATTTTCCTTTTTTATCCAACCACACAGAGTAAGAGCGCCAAAATCTACATCAAGAGTAGCTACATTGCCAACATTTATAAGATCAGTGCTTCCATCAAACACCATCGCAGCATTGGCACGACCGAAAGAGTCGGGCACAAAGACGGGCGCATTCGCAGGCGTACCGCTGTTGCTGTTGCCAGAACTGTCCAGGAATACACCATTTTCGTAGGTATTCTCAGCCAAATACCATTTTCCTACCAGAGCCATGTCCACCTCATTCCATTAATACTTTCACGCCGGCAATGAGTTCTTTGAGCGCAGCAACATGCTTTTCCTTTATTGCAAGCGTTTTCTCCAATTCCTCCAGATTAAGCGTTTCAAGTTGCCTAACTATTAGAGTTGGTTTCTCATCCTCCAATGAAAGTGTTAGATTACCTGCCTGTTCGTGTTTGATGTATTCGCCAATGTCCATGATTCCCTCCTACCAAGTTGCGAGTTGTACCCTGCTGGGTGTATTAGATCCAAACCAAATATATAGGTATGTATTTGTATCGGTGCCGATTGCCATGTCGCCAATTGTTCCGGCTGCATTGTTTGCCAAACCATTGGATACCGTACGGATTGCAAATCTATTCCCTTCTACGGCTACTAATCCTCCTGTTGTAATTGACAAATCGGTGCTGGTTCCCACAGCAATATCGTGCCCGATCTTGAATGTAGCGCTATCATCAGTATCCATTCCCACTGACCAATTTGCGGCAGAATTGCCAAAGTGCACTTTCGGGTCGCCTGTCCCTGTAAGTGCAGAAATACTTAAGCTATATCCACCACCGCCAGGATTCACATGTGTCTGTGATACTTCACTGCCAGAACTTCGAGATACATTAACCGGAGAATCAAATAGATAGCCACCGGCGGCTCCGGAAAATAATAAAGCATCTGAGGTATTAATATCTACATTTACAAGGTCGCCATCGGACGCGATGAAGCGAATTCCACCACTTGTCCCTCCACTTAAACCAAGAGTCAAAAGTCCATCTACGTGTAAGGGGGTTGCTATAGGTGTGGCACTGAAATCACCGACACCAACATTACCCTCAGCGTAGTAAATATCACCACCTACGGTTTTATTGACCCAATTGTAGGTGGAGACGAGGAAATCCCTTACATCCTGGTTACTACTATCTCCAGTCACATTGTCGGCAAGTAGTCCCTGTAATACTGCTCGTGTTCTTATCGCGTCAGCCATGGCTAACCTCCTGATGGTATTGTTAATTCATAGGTGAATTCTATACGGTCATTTATCGCTATACCTATTCCGGTAAAGGTACTCCTATCGAGCAACTTACCAACTGCGGCAAGGTTGAGTACTCCGTGTTCTGTAATAGTATATGCAGCTTGATAGGTGTGAGTAGCGACTGTTCGATAGATGTTTGCACTCGCACCCTCCGTCTGACTCCCTGTATCCCGACTATCTCCACAAGGGGATTCCAGAGTGGTATCGGATGCGAGAGGGGCAGTCGAACCTTGACCACTATCATGGTATTTGTAATTGGAAAAGGTCGCATCCGCTGCTTGCATCAAATCAATGAGATGTCGGACATACACATCGGTTACGGCTTTAGTGCAAACCACTCCTTTGTTCTCTATACTGCCGTTTGCTCTCAATATTCGTATTAGGAGCCTACTTGTTGGTTTTGATTTCCCCTCAAGTTTCATAATCAACCTTCGATCAAAATGGGTGTTTTAGTATTAGTATTTTCTGTCGAGATAAAAGCGAGTCCATCCCGATAGACCTTGTCATATATGTCATAGGGAGAATTGGAGCTCCAGTCACCCTGCCATCCTAAATCAGTCGCATCCACATCGCGTAAACTGACATCCCATTCCCCCCAGTTCTCTCCTTCTTCAATATTCCAACTGGCGACGATGCTGGATTCATATTCTCCAGTAGCGCGATTCCGACTGATAACTTCCTCAAGTTGGATAGTGGACGCGGTGTTAAATGTGGTACGAGAGACTCTTCCCAAATCTGCCGCTATTTTTCCCACATTCCAGTTGGATGTTTCCCCGGCGGGCGCTGTCGTGCCTTCTGCTTCCTTCTCCGCTGTTTGCGCTGCAGTGTCGGTTGAGGCTAAATCCAGTTGATAAATTCTGGCGTCATATTCTAAACAAGTAATTCTGCGACCATAGTTGCCGGCAATCGTGATATCAATAATGCGAAACAGTTTACTGCTTGCTCCTACCTCGCCAAATGCCCATGAGTCATATTTGGTGGGATTGGCGGCGCCCCAAACTACGGAAGCGCCAAAGTTTATTGTGCTCGTATTGCTCCCCCCTGTAACTGTTTTCATTCTCAAACTGCCATCGGAAAGCTGTATGATAAACTCATAATCCGTACCGGGAACAATAGTTATTTCCTTGTCCAGAGTAACAATTCCCGTAGGACTATCGTAACCGACTACTTTTCCACCTTCTCCCATCATGGAGTCATGCTGTATTCGAATCACATCTCCCACTTGCGATTGCAGTGATTCTATGTCTGATTCGAGCACGACAACATGGTTTAGAAGTTCGTTACAATTCATCAAATAGATGCCCTGGGCAAATGCCTGACTGTATTCTGTCGTACCCTGAAGGACAAGTTGGAGCGGGTTATTCAACTCAGTCATCGTGTCCCAGTCCGAAGTGCGAATGACAAATTGCGTCCTATCATAATTATTATCCTCATCGAAAAATACTATCTCGATTGCATTTGCTTTCTTGCTCTTATCCACCCATTGCTGCTTGAACGATTCCAGATTGATGTTGCCCATGGAAAAAAGTTGAGTCACATCCTTATCCGTAGTACCTTCTACTACAACATCGGTTATGGCTTTGTCGACGAGAGCGTAAAATTTTGACCCGATGGGGAAAATTATTCCCCTTCCCTCCTGACAAATCCGTAAGATTGCATCCCATGCGGTCGTAAATGTGTCGAATACGATGTTTAGTTTGCGTCCTAATCCTTCTATGGCAGCCGTATTTGGATTGTCATTCCCATTGGCGAATACTACCCAGTCCCGGAAAGAGGCGTAGTCTAATCTGGTTCTGGGAATACCACACCCGTAGATTGGCTGTATAGTGCTGGAATCTGCATCTATGTCCGGATAGGCGGGATGAGAAGGATGACCATTGGCGAGAATATCATACACTGCCCACCCATGTGCATCAGCAGCGGCTGTGGTATCCCATCTGCTTTCATCCTCTACCCAGACGGGGACAGTGGAGCGCTCAACCACGCCTGTCGTTTCAATATCGCCCGAGAGTTGACCGGTAGCGAGAATTTTCAACCCCAATAGAGCCTCTCCGGGATAGGTGAAGCCGCGCAATTCTCCATCCGCATCTGGTTGAGCATAGGAGATTGTGGCCACGTTGATAATCTGAAGTGTATCCTGCACCCGTTCGTCTGTTGACGGAATACTTGTACTTATCCTGATTTCATACGGCTTTCCTGTATCCAGATATGTTCCATCCACCTTTGCCCTGTAGACACGGTAAGTAGAACTGGGTGAACTCATTCCAACCTGTATTCCTGTGCCTGAGAATATTGGACTATCTGCGTCATTGTGTTTCATGCGATATTGAAAACTATTCCAGTCGTCGGTTCCAATCTCTCTGTATTGAATGTAAATTGATTTATAGCGCTTTTCCATTGCGCCAAATGCGTCGATTCGATAGAGTCCGTTCGGGAAGTAGAGAGTAACTTCTATATTTTGTACAACTTCAGAGGCTGTCTGTATTGTTATCCAATTCTCGTTGAGTGTAATTGATTGGGGAAGATTGGAGTAGGCATTCTCAAACCCTTCAATGACCGTCTGTTCCGAAAGTCCTGGTCGTGTTTCATACCTTACATCTTCACTATTCGCAGTAATGAAATTCTCGATTGGCATTCCGTCAATCAGAATATCGGTAATGGCGGCGGTTCCGTGCCAGACTTCCCAATAGTCGGTATTGTAATAATCTATTCCTGAACCTGGGTATCCTTCTCCAATGTTTTCTATACCGGCAGCATAATGGAACCTTTTACAGCGATAGGTTTTTCCTGGCTCATCTCCGTAAGTTGCATCAGCAGCAGGAGTTCTAACCACATCTCCAGTATCGTAGAAATGATGACTTACGTCTCTCCCAAGCCATCTCCATCGAGGAGCAACGGTATTGCTTATCTCATCGATTCTGTGACCTGTGAATCCGTAGAGCGTGTTTAGGAATTGCTTATCTCCTTCCATGGTAATGAAGCGACTTTTGATGATGGGTTTCACTCTCGCTTTCCCATAGACAATAGACATGGGCGTGTCTTCACTCGCAGTAGAGTTTGCAGTGTGCTTCCAAGCGTAGGATGGACTGGTTTTCTCCTCCTTCGCCATCCTGGGAGGGAAGAGAGCTGTAATCAACACATTGCCTGTTACAATAGTGAAATAGGCAGCCATCGGTGGCATAAACATAGATGCGGCAAACAGACCGGCTTGAGCTGCAAATCTCCAATTTTCTCTCTGCTTTCTACCCATAGAGACCTCCCGCGACTCCCGGACTGCCTCCGTAACGGTGGGAATTATCCCTTTGTCTGCAATCTTCCAATGAGTGATCGCAATCAGTAAATCCCAGACTCAGAGTGACGTTATTGCCGGCAGGTTCTGCTATGAAAGATCTTCCCTTATATCCTTCCAGAGACACTCTTACGTAGTTTTCTGAAAGTGCGTGATAGGAATCTGCGATGAATAATCCGTCATTGCTATCCGAACCACTGACTACAAATCCAGTATCTCTATTCAGTGAGTAACGAGTGAAGGGAGCTACATCGTCAACGGAATACATTGAAACATCGTCAAAATATCCCTCTCTGTCGGAATCTCCACTCAACGATATATATAATATATTATTCGCGGGAATGTAGCTCCTGGGTATAGTATAGTCCAATTTAACCCAAGAAGTACTGCTATTCCCTCGTCTTATATAATCTCGCGGTTTCCAAACTTGAGAAGTGCTTTTGTTGAGATTGTCTGAAGTGGAGATATAAAATATACTCCCAATACCCCTTGCCCAACAGGATACATAAAAGTCGAAGGCGCCTGTAGGAACTGTTATTCTCTGATAGATACCTGCTGCTTTATCGCCTTTTCCTTCATAATGATATACAATATTCCGTACACTGTTAGTCCTTATCATTTGCCGTACTGTGGTATTATTAGTGCCGAATGTGCTCCAGCCGGTTGGATTGTTACCTACCCATCCGCGTGTCGCGCCTGTGGGAACAATCTCGAAGTCCCCATTGGTGATTAGATTGGTGGGTTCTATCCATTCCCCTGGCAGGGACCTGAATAAGTTAGTTATAAGTCCACCTCCACCATCCCATATCGTATTGTAAGAACTACCTGTTATGAACTCTATCAGGTCGCTGGTGATGGAAACATCCGGAGCTGTATAGCGGCAGAAACCGCCCTTGAATCGGTGTCGGCAAATGGTGGATACATATCGGTTGCGGGGAAATCTCCTGCTCAGGGGCGTGCTCACGCCAATAGTGAAGTTGACAGTATTGTCGCTGTCATTCCATACTGTGCTCAGGATTGTGAAATAATGTATGATATCAGTATCGGTTATAGTTCCGTCCAGAGCTACATATACTCGTCTGACACTAACCTCTCTCCCTGACCAGCCATCATTATTTTGAAGTGTTGTCTTCATGGTGAGATTTACGTCATATAGAGATAGAGTGATTCGAGGGAGCTCGCCCTTTATGCTCTCTTTTACTTGTCCGAGCCCAAACGCCCATTTTGCATATGTATTCCCGTCCAAAACTACGTCTTCAATATTGTTCACAAAGCGGTAATGGGTATGAGGGGATGCAGTTAGACTGGGATATGCAATATCGATGCAGACGAGCCAGGAACCCGGAGTGGAGATTTTGTTCTTCTGAGTGGTTATTGTATTGGGAAGAGTTCTCATATACCATCTACCGTTTCTACATCAAAGTCGACATTCCAGCGACCATAGTTTGTGTTTTCCCATGGAGTGAAGACGATGGGAGCTATGAAGCGGACAGAAAGATTGCCGCCGCCGGTGGGCAGTCTCCAGGTAAAGGCTTCTGCTCCGAAATTGACCGTGTCCTTCTCAAATGTATAAATCAGATTTTTATCATGTGTTGTAACTGCTTCATAATGGACGTGGTATTTTCTGGGAATGGCTGTGAATCGAGACCGTGTCTGAACATAACCGGCGTCTTTGGGCGTGCGAATAGTGGGGTCACTCGCAGCAGTATCACTATAAGCAGTTACGATGGGATTCGGGATGTTGGTACCTGCTACGCCTCCTGGACGACCCGTCATAAATGCTTCAACTGTAGCTATATAGGACGCCATTCTATCTTCCCCTTATATTATCTCGAAAGGTTGTATCTGTCTCCACTGCCTCTGTAACAATATTCAATACCATATCGCGTTCATTGAAAGCAGCTTTGGCAACACGTAATGGCTCACCATTATTCACTATGCTTACCGACATTTTTTGCACTCCTCCTCCTCTCGTGGAAAACGGCATGTTTAGTTGCCCATAGCTCGGCGTGACATTGGCACCGGGAACAGCAATTCCGCCTCTATATCCCTTCTCTCTACCCATTTCCTTTATCAATCTGATTATTCCTCCGGGCGCGAAGGGAAATTCAGCCTTTACTCCCTTTCCAAACATAGAGGCATAGAGATCCTGAGCCATACCTTTTGCAATCAGATTAACAAAGGATTGATAGATGGCATTGAATAGATCGTCCATGAGCTTCTTCATCTTGCTGTTGAACGTTCCAGTCAGTTGGAGAAACCCTTGAAAGGAATCTTCAAACCCATCAAGTATCTCCTGTTGAGCATTCAGAATCATCTTGGTCATATCTGTAAAGCTTTCCATTACTGCTTTAGTAGCAGCTTTCCAGCGTTGGGCAAAAACGGTAGTAGCCTCTTCCGTGCTCTTACCGAAATCGAACTTGAATGGCATTTTGGGCAAACCCGGCGCTTTCATACCGGCGAAAGCGCTTCCTGACCAGATATTCATAAGTTGCGTATATAGCTTGAGCAGTTCTGGAGACACTTCCATGAGTTTGAGTTTGAGACCTTCCAAATCCTTTTTTACGAGTTCTTTCATTCCTGCACTAACTTCCCTCACTCCAATATAAAATGGTTTCCAGAAATTCATCGTCGTCGGGTCACGCAGAAACTCTCCCACAACTTTGAAATATTCAAGTTCTGTGGGCGTCATTCCACGTCTGCCAATCATGAGAAGTCTCCAGGCAGCTTGAAGAAGAGCACCGAGTTTTGCATACCCAGTAAAGATACGATTAAAGAATTCGGTAAAGGTTTCTCCCATAACCTGGAGTGAGCCTCGCCACACTATTTGCATATCTTCGGCAAAATTTCCAAACTTTCCACCAAAATCATCTGTTATTTCTCTCATTTTATCAAAGGAATCCGCCCACATCACACGGAGAGCATAGAAGCCCCCAACTGCTACAAGAATTGGGATTCCCAAGCCAAATAGTGTACTTGTTAGCATTTTGATAGAAGCGACGATGTTGGGTAAAACAATCAGAAGAGTGCCTAAACCAAGTGATAGAACTCCGACAGCGGATACTGTTTTTACCAGCCTGACTGTTAAGGCTTGATTCAATTCTATCCACTGTTCCAGGAGTCCGATATGACGTTCGAGGACTTTTGCAAATGCGCGGATTTGGGGAGCTAACATTCTCCCTATTGTGCGAGCAAGGCGCTGGGTTTGGCGCCAGACTTGACCAAGCTGATGAAGGAATGCCGCCATCTGTTTTCGGACGACTGCATCCATTGTTCCGGCAGCATTTTCAAGTTCTGACGCATATTGGGATAGAGCTTCGGCTCCGAACTCGAAAATCTTAATCTGACCGGCGATTGCACGTCGACCGAAGAGAATTTCGAATACAACATTCTTATACTCCTCCGATGCTCCTTTGAGCTTCTCCGACAACTCTGCTACAATAGCAATAAACGGCTTCATCTGACCTGTTGCAGCATAGACGTTGATGTTCAGTTCCCGCATCAAATCTCGCATTTCCGATGTGGGAGACATAAGATTTGTGATTGAGCGACGAAGAGCGACTCCGGCATAGGAACCTTTAATGCCTGCATTCGCCATAACTCCCAACATAGCAGATGTTTCAGCGAGAGTATTGTTTGTCAAGTGCGCTGTGGAGGAGATATAGGAGAGAGATTTATCCAGGTCGGAAAATACCTGATTAGAGGTAATGATTGTCTTGACAAGAGTATCGGCTACTCTCGTACTTTCGTCGAAAGTAATATTAAAGCCTCGCATGATGTCCACGAGACCTTCTGCCGCCTGTCCCACATCTACTGTCATCGCTCTCGCCATCTTTACTACGGAAGCGAATGACTGCATCTGTTCGGTTGCAGAAAGACCGGCGGAACCGAGGAAGTAGAAACCCTTTGCAGTTTCTGTTGCGGCTTTGTTGAGAGCAACACTCATATCTTCCGCCATCTTGCTCATTTCGGCAAACTGCTTACTTGTGACATCCGAAACGGCAAGAGCTTCCCGGATAGCGCGGTCGAAGGAGCCGAATTCACGAACAGTGATTGCGGCGAATCCTGTGAGGAGTGCTCCGAGCTTGGTCATCTCCATCCCAAGAGCGCGTATATCTCCCTTAACTCGTTTGTGTCCCCGTGTCCAATTACTTGTATCGACACGAAAAAAAGTTTTGATTGCACCTAAATTCCACGCCATGATTATTTACCTCTTCTTAACCAAGATATTACTTTGGAAGCCAGAGCATCATCCTTCTTCATAATTTCTTTACTTTCATAAAGTTCGAGATTGGCAATGAAGGTGTTGAAGCCAGCCTTGTCGCTGAATCCGGCAGCAACGGCTTGCGCAAGACGCGCCATTTCCTGCCGATGAACTGCTTCTGCTTCATGGACGAAGAAAGCTTTGTATCTCATGTCCATACTGAGAAGTTCATCTTGACTAAACCTGCCTGGGAAGGTGGAGGATATTATCGACTCTTCGTTGCACCTTCCTTTGGCACGTTTTTTGAGTCGAGCTTCTTAATCTGCTCACCAGTGACATTTGTAATGTGCCGCATAGCAAGGGTGAGTTTTCGATTATCTGTATGCTTGAACTCATCCTTTTTATGATTTACAAGGGCGGCGAAAGCTTCTCTCATCTGTCGAGGGTTTTCCGCACTACTCATTAAATCTTCGAGTACTATCTGCTCGACTTTTGTGACAGTGTATTCCTTCCCGTCGATTATAAACTTGATGGGTGTAAAGATTCTCGCCGCTTCTTCGTCAATGTTCTTTATTGCCATGATTCACTCTCCTTTATCCGGTGTAGTAAACGATGCCGGAAGTAGCATCAGGGAAACACTTAAAGATTACGTTGAATACACGCTGACCATCATTATCATACACTATTTCCATGTCTACATTAGGATAAGCATGGTCAAACTGTAACCACTCACTCTGGTCGGCGGTTTCATCACCATCCACGATGGGTTTCAGAATAAGCGATTTTGAGTTATCATATTCACTCCTACCTACTTCCACACTGGGAATAGCTTTGAAGCCTGAGCCTGATGTGGATGCGCCCGGAATTACAATTGCAAGATTAGCCAGGTTTATTCGGGTGAATGGAACAGTTACTTCAGTAAGTCCATAACCAGTGATGATAGAGTCTACAGGCGTTGTTCCCTGACTGGATTCATTCACGTCTGAGCTGGTTGAAGCAGTACGCATCATAACACTTTCCCAGTATGGGCCGAGATACGCTTCCGCGCCCTTGGTTCCATACCAGACTTCACACGGGCCTTTATCTCTAAGTTGCCCCATTACCATTGTATTCATTATGGTATCTCCTGTTTATTGCAGTATAAATAAAGCATTACTCTGGGTCGGTGCTTTAAATCCGGCCCGATAGACGCTGGTTCTGTTGCTGCGATATTGACGATGTATTTGGTTCCACTGCCAATCTGGAGCGTAACCTGCCAGCTTCCATGAAGGGCAGTGTGGATAGATCTTGCCACGTCGTCTGCGGAAAAGTAATCGTTTTCTTTTCCTCTACATTCGACACGAACTGTTTTCTGCACCATGTCCGGTAGGATCGGATCTGTTGGATCTGGATAAGGCGTCTCTACTACGGTCGAAATAGCTGGCGCATTGGTAGCGCGACGACCACAATAGAGATTTCTACCTGGAGCCGACATGGATAGCGAGGCAACTTCCGCCTCGATGTATTTTGTAATTTCCTTTATCAAATTCTTACCCGTTTCACTTCATTCACTACGATTTGACCATATTTTTTGCGAAACTGAATAACTTTTCTCAGGACGAAGAACATTCCAGCGCCCGGTTCCGACT
>SDBU01007772.1_pt1 | contig 12299 bp, 12 predicted proteins | sample 2277071 | NCBI WGS metagenome assembly SDBU01 (sample SAMN10397929, study PRJNA504765) | marine sediment metagenome | isolation source: marine sediment core GS08_GC12, 126 cmbsf | place: Arctic Ocean: Gakkel Ridge, Loki's castle | collected 2008
GGAACCGCCCTTTCTAGTTCCGGCGGTAAGCTTCAGTCAGCCTACCTGCGTATGATGAGATTGATGGAGCGGAGGGGCTCCCTGACTCTATTTCTCCTTGCGGCAGTAATTAACCCATTCTTCTACCCGGCAGCTCTCGCCGCTGGGGCGTTGCACTTCAGCATACGAAAATACTTCATTATTTGCTGTGCGGGAAAAACAATTAAGGGCTTAACCGTAGCTTATGCTGGCTACTGGGGACTGCGAGGTCTATTGAGGGCACTAGGCATTCCAGATTAGAGGTGGGTTGGCCGGGTAATATTTTGGTGCTCCAGGCTTGCCTTCAGTGTTATTTTCTGCTAGATTGGATATATGTGAGTGGTAATTGTGGGGCTGTAGTTCAATTGGGAGAACGTTTGACTGGCAGTCAAAAGGTAGGGGGTTCGAATCCCCCCAGCTCCACCATTTGGTATTCATGAGCGCTCGCCTGAATGAGAGACGGATAGGACACTATGCTGGTGGGGATTATTCCCAGTGCTAGTGATGTGGGATTTGGTGGGGCACAAGAGAATGTGGTTTTTCCTGTCCGTGAGCCTCCATCAATTTGTCGTCACCCATAATCTCCCGGGGGTCTCCGTCAGCAATGATGCAACCATCATCCATCAGCATGACCCGTTGGCATACCTCTAGGACGAGTTCAAGGTCATGGGAGGCTACCAGAATCGTCTCATTTGATGCCTGCAAGAGGCGAATGAGACGACGCCGGGAACGGATGTCAAGATTGGCGTTTGGTTCGTCATAGATGAGCAACTGGGGCTTCATCGCCAGCACACCGGCAATTGAGATCAGGCGCTTCTCCCCTTCGGAAAGATGGTGAGCCGGTCTGTCAGCAAGCTCAACGCCGCCAACGATTGAGAGTGCCTCGGCTACCCTCGCTTTAACCTCATCTTTTGATAGCCCCATATTTTGTGGACCAAAGGCAACATCATCCCGTACTGAGGGACAGAACAGTTGGTCGTCTGGGTTTTGAAAGACCAGGGCGACCTCGGGACGGAAGTCCCCAGTCACTACTGGCTTACCTGACATAACAATTTCTCCGGCGGATGGCTTCAGCACACCGCAGAGCCCGAGGAATAAAGTGGTCTTACCCGCCCCATTGGGACCGATAAGCCCCACCCGCTCTCCCGGCATTACCCTGAGATTTACATCTTGTAAAACATTGGCTTTATCGGGGTAGGAGAACCATAGTCCAGAAACAGTGAGGATGGGTTCGACTGACTCCTGCGATAGCATTGTCAAATAGGGTCTCTCATTACATATATTGGAGTCATTGTAACAAAGCGGCTGACCCATGTCCACATAGAATGTCCCCGGTAACGAAGGCAGCTGCGAGGAGGAGTATGACACCGAGAGTAATTACATCACGGGAGTGAGTTTGAAATTCATCACGGGGATAGGGGGCATGGCCATAGCCGCGCAGAATCATTGCTTGGTATACCCATTCCGACCGTTCATAGCTGCGCACCAGCATACTACCGCTCAGCCAGGACAGGATGCTAAGACCTCTGATATTGAAGCGGTGGTGGTGAAACCCCCTGAGTCTCATTGAAGTCTGCATTTTCTGCAGGTTATCGCCGATCTCTTGCAGGTAACGGAGGAAAAGAAATGCCATATCAGCCATGATGGCCGGGAGGCGCAGGGCTCGCATGGCTTTGATGTTAGTCAAAAGGGGAGTGGTCCCGAAGAGAACCAGCCCAATTGTCAGGATGGAAAGAAATCTGGTGGCTATCAGGGCTACCGCCAGAAGCCCTTCCTGCCGCAAATCTAGGGGGCCAATGCTCAGGATAACGGTCTGGCCGGAGAGAAAGGGCAGGACAAGAACCACTACCAGGAGAAAGAGGGAGGGGTAGCGTAGTCGTCTCAGCATAAAGGAGACCGGTAGTTTAGAGATAATATAAATAGTGACTGTAACCATTACCATTGCCAGCAGAATGCGGAAGTCCCGTATGAAGGAGAAGGCGAAGATTAAGGCCATAAGACCGATTAGTTTATACCTTGGTTCCCAGCGGTGGAAGGGGGAGTCGAGGCTAGCATATTCATCTAACCCTAATTTCATACGCCCTCCAGGAGTTTTGGCCGCACCCGCTGGAGAAACATGGCTGTCAGTGCCGTGATGACACCCTCAATAGCTATTACCGGCAGGTGAGCCAGAGCAAGGGCATAGATTGCTGTCCTCTCAGTCCCGATGTTGAAATCAGCCGGGAGGTTAGTAATCAGAACGATGACGAACATGGCTACCGAGACACTAATGGCAGCTGAGCCAGATAGGAAGCCAAAAACACCGGTCTTTCCCCGGCTCTCTTTACCCCATAATTTGCGGATGCGGAATATGTAACGGGCGAGTAATGCCGGTAACCCCATTATTATCGCATTTACTCCCAGGGTGGTCAGACCACCATGCTGAAACATCACCGCCTGGAAGAATAGCCCGATAAGAATGGCGGGGAAGGCAAAATAACCCAGCACCATACCGAGGAGGCCGTTCAAGACTAGATGGACACTGGTAGGTGGTATTGGGATGTGAATCCAGGAGGCGACAAAGAAAGCCGCCGTTAGTAGAGAAGCCTTGGGAACATTCTGGCGGGGGTTCTCTTTCTGATTTATTCTGTGAATTGAATACCAGGTGACGACAGCGGTGGCAGCATACCCGGTAGCGGTTACGGGGATAGGAAGAATCCCATCGGGGATATGCATCAGGCTCTCCTCCTTCGTGAGAAATAGAGTGCCGTGCCGATACTCCCCCAGATAACACAGGCCGCCATCAGGACAATCTGCAAGGGATTATAACCGCCACCGCCACCTGTTGCCGCCGCATCTTTACCAATAGGGATGTGAACGATGTCGCCGTGGCTTGCCTGGCGCACCTGGACATCCCAGGTGCCTGGCTTTGAGGGGTCGGGGGTGAAGCTAAAGTGACCCTCATCATCACAGGTGCCAGTTAGCCAGGGGGTGGTGGGGTCATCGGGGGCATAGACGGTGAACTGGGCACCAGCCATCGGGTCGCCATTGTCATAAGTGGCGACCAGCTCAATTGTCGTGCTAACCGTGTATTCTATCCTGGCACCATGGGCAAATGCCTTTGTCGGTAGAACCAGACCAAGGACAAGAACCAGAAAAAGGGAGACGACAATTCTCCACTTCATAGGCATAATTGCAACTCCTGGAACCGGGGGTCTGCCGTGTTGGCGGCAGCCCCCCTTTTTTTATTAAGTCTAATGGACTAGTCGCAATGGCAATGACAATGGCCTTCGCCGACATGACCCAGGTGAAGCTCGGCCATATTTAAATCTATCTCCCCACCTTCTGCAAAAGGCTCAAAGCCGAGAGCACCAAGATTAAGCTCATCATCCAACGGCGTCTCAGCGTCACCAAAGATATGGTCAAAGTGGAAAGTCATCTCTAGGTCGGCGGTGCCGCCTTCTACTACTATGCCCTTCCGCTCGTCGCCGACATACTCGCCACAACTGTATCCGCATTCCTCATCGACATTGATAGTAAAGTCAACAATCTGACTATCTTTCTCGGCTGTTCCAATCATAACCAGAGAGTAGCCAGCAGTAGTGCCCGAGGCTGCCTTGACCATCTTCCAGGAGATAGCATTATAATGGCCTATGGGAGCATCTGATATTTCACCTATGAGGATAGGCGGAGCATTTTCGCCACCCTCCGCCAGGTCCACAGTGTATACCTGGTTAAAACCCGCGGTAAACTTACCATTAATGTTACCACCAGTGTGGGGGTCATATGGTGGGTCAGTCTGATATGCGGTGATATCAGCCAAGGTAATGTACACATGGTCGAAGTTAATGCTCCAGCCGTCTTTAGAGACAAAGCCCTGTCGGACAAAGTCCTCACCATTGGCATTTACCTGAAGTTTTCCCACGGCACCCCCGGCACAGCCGGCAAGCATAATACTGAAAATAGCTAACGCGGTAACGATCGAAACAGACATTCGTTTTCTCATTGAAGTCCTCCAAACATAAGATTCTTTAGCAGCTTACAGACTAAAATAGCCTCAGGTTGACTGTTTCCCTCCCTATTAGAGCTTCCAGCGCTAGCTAGGGGCTGAGACAAGCCATAATCAAAACGGGGGCTTTTCTTTTTCTAAACCATCCGGTATGCACCTCCAATCCTTATATTTTTGCGATAAGAGCGGGCCTTATTGCAATTAGTTGCCTAAAGAAGCAAAAAATAAAGTCGTCTATCTGCTTCTCCGAAGATATCTAACCGGAATCGCGCTATTCCCACCCCTTTAGCCTTAATTTTGCGGAATTCATATCAACTTCTATTGTGACACAACAAGCAACTACAAGCAACTGCGAATATTTGCATAAAGAACCCATAATTAAACTCTGCCAGTGCAGAGTCCAGTATTTGCAATGAGTACTTGTTGCAAACGATTGCAACTAACTATACCACATGCCACCGGCGGTGTCAAGGGTCTGTAATCGTTCATATGATTAGTGACATATTACCTCCTTATTCGTTGTTGCGAGCCGAAGGCGTGGCAATCTCACTGGCTCTTCTCTTCAGAGATTGCTTCGGGACTCTGTCCCTCACAACGACGAAAGGGGGGTGTCACCTATCTATCTGGGCGAGAGCAGGGCTGTATCCCGTTATCTGAGGGTGTGAATGTTTTTGACCTTACCTCGGATGGCGGCATTGGGTCTTTATGACCATTATAATTGCTTTAATGAGGCGTTAGTCGGGATTTATTATGCCAATCGTTCTGTTCAGCTTCCCGCTTTTGAATCCCTCAAGGTCAAGGGAAACAAAAGAAAATCCTAAAGCCCTTAGATGGGTAACTATTTCCTCTTTTTTCTGGCAAGCTTTCTTCAGGTCATCAACTTCAACTGAAGCCAGGTCGTAGGGGAAATACCTCACCCTGACTTCTTTAAAGCCCAGTCCCCTCAGGAACTCTTCTGCCTTTTCTACTCTTTCAACCCTGTCTCGGGTTAAGCCGAATCCATAAGCAAACCTGGAGGCAAGACAGGCCATACTCGGCTTATGCCAGGTTTCCAGATTTAAAGCCCTGGAGTATTGTTTAATGCTCTCTTTGGTTACCTTAAACTCCGTAAAAGGGTGCCAGATACCATCTTCTGTCGCCGCCTTCAGTCCCGGCCGGTAATCGCTCATGTCAGAATGGTGTAACCCATCGGCTATTGTTTCAAAATTCCTTTTATCGGCCCATTTTCTAACTACCTCATCCCTGAGCTTCCGACAAAGGTAGCACCTATCCGGTGGGTTCTTGATCAGGTGTTCACTCTTTAGTTCGTCAAGGGTGATGATATTGTGCTCAATTCCTATCATACCGGCTAATCTCCTGGACTCTTTAACTTCGCTTCTCGGTATTACCGGGGAATCTATCGTTACTGCCACCGCATTCTCACCCAGGACATCGTAAGCCAGCTTAGCCAGGAGGGTACTATCGCTGCCTCCCGAAAACAATACCAGCAGCCTTCCCTTGTTCTTGATAGCTTCTTCTACCCTGGCTATTTCTTCCAAAGCTATCTGTTCCTTATCGCCCTCAGTATTCTAATGGCGCCGGCGGCAGCCCCAACTGAGTTGCCAATGTTAACCACCAGGATGCCGGGGGCACAGCTCTGGAGCATACCGGCTAGTGCTCCTTCCCCCTTCCCGCCAAATCCATACCCTACCGGTGTTGGTACGGCAATTATCGGTAAATCTGTCATTGAAGCGATTACTGTCGGCAGCGCCCCCTCTGTCCCGGCAAAAACTATTATCAGGTCAGCATCCTTCATTAGCTTCAGGCTCAGAAATGGCCGGTGTATGCCGGCAACACCCGAATCGTAGGATTTAATGAGCTTAACCCCCAGTTCCTCCAGAATGAGGAAGCATTCTTCGGCATAGGGTATATCTGCCGTTCCGGCGGTGATAACCCCGACGGTACCAAGGCGCTCATGGGGGTGCTCGCCTTTCTTCATCACCATCATTCTCCCCGCCTTCTTTATGGCGACTTTTGGGAACCTATCCCTTAGCATATTCTCCGCTTCAGTATCGACATTTGAGAGAAATGCTTTTTTCTCCTTCTCCAGAACCCTTTTCACTATACTCAGCAAGTCCCCCGTCCTTTTCCCCTCGGCTAGTATTATCTCAGGGAAACCAAGGCGTCTTTCTCTCTGCAAATCAAGCAGGAAATTCTCATCTCCTTCGTAAAATAGTCCTAAAATCTTTTCGGCTATTTCGTCTTCACCCAATTCGCCCCTCTTATAAGATTTAAGGATATCAGCAAACATCTTTATCTCATCCAATTTAGAGCTTCTCCTTGCCGCCTAAAGATTCTTCCGCCCTTTCATAAACCAGGTTGTATATGAGCTTGAATGGCTTCCCGGTTTTTGTGGCTATACTGTGGCACGACTCGTATTCTGGGGATATGTTAACGATTTTGGAGCCGTACCTAGCTATTTTAACCGTTACTTCGCCATATTCTGTGTTGACTTTTCTCAGTTCTCTCTGCGCCTCAATTCTCTCTGGATAAAAAATCCTCAATCCGATAGTAGTAGTCTCCTCCATTAAGGTTCGTGTGATTTCCTCTTTCCTTTCAATGGGGCATATTACCGATAGTTTCACTCCCAGCCTGTTTTTCTTCATGTATATCGGGGCATAGAATACATCTAACGCTCCCTTCTCAAAAAGTGTCCCCATTATATGGCTGTAGATTTGGGGGTTCATATCATCGATATTGCTTTCAATAAGGGCGATTCTTTTAGTTCCTGATGTTGCTTCATTTGTTGAGAAGCCGAGGTAGCCTCTGAGAACATTGGGGGTCTCCAGCTCTTTATCCCCGGCACCATAGCCTACCTTCTCAATGGCAAGGCTTATCGGTCCAAATTCGTCAACTAATTCACTTAGAATTAAGGCGCCGGTGGGAGTTACCAGCTCTGATTTGGTACCTTCTATCGAATCTATATGTATCGGGATACCACTGAGCAGCTCTACCGTTGCTGGCGCTGGAACAGGATACCTCCCGTGTGCTATGGAGATAAATCCGGTGCCGATGTTTACCAGTCCACAGCAGACCCTTCCCACTTTAAGTAATTCCAGCCCCTTGACCGCTCCGGTAATCTCAATGATGGCGTCCACGGCTCCAGCTTCATGCAGGTGAACCTTTTCTTTGGGCAGTCCGTGAACCTTGCCTTCTGCCTCGATAAGTTTTTCAAACATCCTTTTGGCTTTTTGACCTACTGGTTCATCAAGCCTGTCCAGGATGTTATCTATCTCGGGGAGAGAAATTGCCCGATGTTTTTTCTCCTCGGGGACGGTAACCCGGGTATTAGTAGCGCTGATTCCCTTCTTGTTGGCCCTGGTTACTCTAAAATCATATTCTATCTCTAATTGGTTAAATTGATTTCTCAGTTCGGTTACATCAGCACCTAAATCTATTAGTAGCCCTAAAAACATATCACCGGCTATCCCGGAAAATGGGTCCAGATAAAGGATTCTACACGCGTTACCCGGCATGTCTATACTTCTCCCGCAAAATCATTCACCGAGATCACCCAAGCCAGTAATCATAACGCATTTACTCATTTAGCGCCCCATTTTTATGAATAGCTATTCTTGCCTTGTTAGTGTATTTAGCTTGCCGGGGTTTGTCAAACCGTATATTAGGTCCTGCCGTCCATCAGAAGCAGGCGGCGGGTATCACTTGCTGAACCAGGCAAACAGGCAGGCTCCTATCAGTCCTATACCGGCGGCAAAGTAGAAAACTGAGTCAATACTGACAAAATCAGCCATCACCCCACCTAGAAGTGGGCCGAGGACCATGCCTATACTCAGCGCCATAGTAAATATGGCGAAGGTTGAGCCCATGCCAAACCTCCTCCCCTCATCGACAACCAGGGCTGAGGCTGCTGGCATTGAAATGGCACCGCCAATACCGCCCAACACACACAACCCTAATAACTGCCAGAAGTCGTGGGCTGTGGGGATTAAAGCCAGGAAGGTGAGGCTGATGACGCTGCCGCAAACTATCATGGCTCTCTTGTTGAATCGGTCGGCAATTCTACCTGAGGGAATCCCGAGCAGTGACATTAGGAGGATATTAACTGCTACCAGCACCCCGATGAGAGACAGGCTTAAGCCAGCGTAGATAGCGGCGAAGATAGGCAGGAAGCAGCTAAAGGCGCCTATCCCTAGAGAAAATGATAATCGGAAACTAAAAAGACCTCTCATCATGCTGCTCGCTTTCATCTCGTTAAAGGATAGGCGGGGGCTTGCTGCTGTTGTCCCCCGTCTATCCTCAGGCAGGAAGAGAATAGCTACCAGGAAAGCGAGCAGATTAAGAGCACCCATGGTGAGGAAGGCAATATTCATGCTGAAGTGCTCAGTTAGCACCCCGCCCATCAAAGGACCAATGCCAAAGCCGGTAAAAAAGGTAGCATTGAAGTAGCCCATCCACTTTCCCTCTTCACCCTTGGGTGAGATATCACCGATGTAAGCCTGAGCGATGGGAATAATCATACCGCCAGCGGCACCGTGAATTAAGCGTACCAGGGTTAGTTGGGTAACAGTATCTGCCCAGATATAGCCCAGGGAAATAATGGAGTAGATAAGAAGACCAATGCAGAGGAACAGCTTCCTGCCGTTGCGGTCGGAGAGTCTGCCGATAACAGGCGAGAATATAGCCCGGGAAACGGAAAATCCAGCAAAGATTATTCCCAGCCAGACTCCGCTGGCTCCCAGATTATCGGCGTAAAGGGGCAAAAGCGGCACTATTATACCAACCCCCAGCATGGCGGAGAAGGTAGAGAGAGCCAGGATAGGGAATGCTTTCTTCATCATATATCTGAGTCATTATAACTTTTCCGTGTTGGACCCGACAACCTGAGATGGTGCTCTCGCCCAGATAGATAGGTGACACCCCCCTTTCGTCGTTGCGAGGGACAGAGTCCCGAAGCAGTCTAGTCCTCGAGGAACCCCACCACTGAGATTGCCACGCCTTCGGCTCGCAATGACGAGGGGAGGATTCGTAATGACGAATAAGGGAGTGATATGTCATTCTGCAATGACGAATAAGGAGGTGATATGTCACTAATCTTATGAACCAGCACACATGATTGCACTTATGGCTTATGGCTGATATAATAAGGCTGGCAGGTGGTGAGTGGTAGCCGTTATCGGTGGTGTCTCACCCCGGCGAGTAGATTTAGATTGATGGCTTTTATTAAAGCAGGGTAATGGTGGGGATGGTTAAAGCCTCTCGACCTTAAGCAGGGTGGGAGGTTTTTATTTAGTAGATTTAGAGGATTCCGACAATGGTTTCGGGCAAAGAGCATCAGGCGGGTAAAGATGAAGAGCTGGAGGTAATGCGGCATTCGGCAGCTCATGTTATGGCTGAGGCAGTTCAGTCCATCTTTCCTGATGCCAAGTTTGGCATTGGGCCGGCTATTGAAAGTGGCTTTTATTATGATTTTGGCTTACCCCGCTCGCTGACCCCTGACGATTTACCTCTCATTGAGACGAAAATGGGTGAAATAATCACGGCAAATGTGCCTTTTGTCAGGGAGGAAGTAACCAAGGAGGAAGCGAAACGATTGTTTGCTGCTCAGCCCTACAAGTTGGAGTTGATTGATGAAATCCCGGAGGCGAAGGTCAGCTTATATCGTCAGGGTTCGTTTGTTGACCTGTGTCGCGGGCCTCATTTGCGGACTACCGGTAAGATTAAGGCTTTTAAGCTGGTCAGTATTGCCGGGGCTTACTGGCGGGGCGATGAGCAGCGTCCTATGTTGCAGCGAATATATGGGATTGCTTTCAATACCGAGAAGGCTCTGGCAGAGCACCTGACAAAGCTGGATGAAGCCGCCAGGAGTGACCACCGGAAATTGGGTAAGGAGCTTGACCTGTTCAGCCTGCATGAAGAAGCCGGTCCCGGGCTGATTTATTGGCACCCCCGCGGAGCAGTGATACGCCGTGTGATTGAGGACTTCTGGAAAGACGAGCATATTAAGCGCGGCTATGACATCGTCTATACCCCCCATATTGCTAAACTGGATTTATGGAAGACCAGTGGCCACTGGGAGTTTTACCGTGATTACTTATATAGCCCGATGGAGATAGAGGGGCAGCAGTATATTATCAAACCAATGAACTGCCTCGGTCACATCCTGATTTATAAAACAAGGCTGCACAGTTACCGTGAGCTACCACTGCGTTATGCTGAGCTGGGCACCGTTTATCGTTATGAGCGCTCCGGGGTGCTGCACGGTCTATCCCGGGTCAGGGGTTTTACCCAGGATGATGCCCATATTTTTTGCCGCTTAGACCAACTGGAAGACGAGGTAGTCGGGGTATTGGATTTAGCCCTCTTTATGGTAGATACCTTTGGCTTTACCAATTATCAAATATTGCTTTCTACCCGACCGGAGAAGTATGCCGGCACGATTCAGGGTTGGGAGGAGGCTACCGGGACCTTAAGCCAGGCTCTGGCACGGCTGAAGCTTGCTTATAATATCGACCCGGGAGAGGGTGTATTTTACGGACCTAAAATAGACATTAAGTTTGAGGATGCTCTGGGAAGGGGATGGCAGGGTCCCACTATCCAGGTTGATTTTAACCTCCCCCAGCGCTTTGAGGTTACCTATATCGGTGAGGATGGGCGGGAGCATCAGGTAGCCATGGTGCATCGCACCGTGCTGGGTAGCATGGAGCGCTTTCTGGCCTCAATTATTGAGCACTATGGAGGCGCCTTTCCACTGTGGCTGGCACCACTTCAGGTGATGATAATTCCGGTAGCTGACCGCCATCTGGATTATGCCCATAAGCTGGAGGCTGAACTTAAAAGCGGGGGGGTGCGTGCCGATGTTGACACCCGCTCAGAGAGGGTGAACCTCAAAATTCGGCAGGCGCAGCTTGATAAGATACCATATATGCTGGTGGTAGGTGACAAAGAGGTAGCCGATAATACTGTTGCCATCCGTTGGCGCAGTGGGGAGCAGCTGGCTTCCCAATCCATTGACAGCTTCAAGAAAACCCTCAGGACAGCCATTACCGAGAGGGCAAAAGAATTAAGGTTATAATTATAATTTCGGCTATCACTATGTTACTGGATAATTTGGGGCATAGATTTGATTAGCTGGAAAGAATATGCTATAGTTTTTGCCTGTAAGATACCGAGGGTTTGGGGGAGGTAAACAGGAACATAATTAAGAAACTACGGATTAACGGGGAGATTAGGGCTCAAGAGGTTCGCCTGGTAGGGGATAAAGGGGAGCAGTTAGGGATTGTGCCCTTTAATCAGGCGCTGGAGACAGCGAGGAAACAAGGTCTTGACCTGGTGGAGGTGGCGGCTACAGCAACACCCCGGGTGTGTCGTCTCCTTGACTATGGCAAGTATAGATATGAGCAAACCAAGAAAGAGCGTGAGGCGAGGAGAGGACAGAAGGCTTCCCTTTTGAGAGAGATTCGGCTGCGACCTAAGATTGGTGACCATGATTTTGAGGCTAAAGCAAGGTCAGCTAGAAAACTGCTGGGTGAGGGGAACAAGGTTAAGGTAACCATTCTGTTTCGGGGGCGAGAGATTACCCACCCTGAGATTGGCCGGAGGTTGCTGCAGAGGATGGCAGAAGTACTAAAAGAAACAGCTTCTGTTGATGGGCAGCCATTGCTGGAGGGAAGAAGAATGAGCATAATTCTGGTAGTTGCCGCCGCTCATAAAACTAAGGTAGCAGAAACCATGGTAACAGAAGGGACAAAGGGTTCTTAGCATGCCCAAGATGAAGACTCATAAAGGGGCGCGAAGCCGTTTCCATATTACCGGTAGTGGTAAGCTTATGCGGACCAAGGGGGGGAAGAGCCATTTGCGTATGCGGAAAGCAAAGCGGGTTAAGCGTCTTTATGATGAGACAGTTTCGGTAAGCCCCGTTGATAGGGTGCGAATAAAAAGGCTTTTACCCTATGGGGTAAAGTAGGGAGGGGAGTATCTTTTGCCGCGAATAAAGAGAGGGGTAGCTGCTCACCGCCGACATAAGAAGGTGCTGGCTCTGACCAAAGGGCACCGGGCAACCAAGCATTCACTTTATCGGCGGGCACATGAGTCCATGCTTAAATCGCTGAGTTATGCTTATCGCCACCGCCGGGAGCGGAAGGGGGATATGAGGCGTTTATGGATTTTACGGGTTAGTGCTGCCAGTAGGGCTGGAGGTCTCACCTATGGTCGGTTTATCAGTGGCTTGAAAAAGGCGGGGGTTGAAATCAACCGTAAGATGCTAGCCGATATGGCAGTCGGGGAACCCGAATCC
>SDBU01007773.1_pt1 | contig 12299 bp, 12 predicted proteins | sample 2277071 | NCBI WGS metagenome assembly SDBU01 (sample SAMN10397929, study PRJNA504765) | marine sediment metagenome | isolation source: marine sediment core GS08_GC12, 126 cmbsf | place: Arctic Ocean: Gakkel Ridge, Loki's castle | collected 2008
ATATTATATATTAATAAATTTCAATATATAAAAAACTAATGAAACAAGAGTTATATCAAGAGCTGTAAACACAAAAATTTTAAAATCCGTAAGCTACTTTAATGCTCCAGTAATTGGTACGTTGATTCATGAATTGTCCATCTGGAGAAAATCCATGATGAAACTCTCCAAAGATTCTAATTTTTCTACCAATACCTTGAAGTTTTGACCATTCATAACCTATAAGATATGTACCATCGAAGTTCATATCATTTAGCTGCCAATTTCTCCAATAAGTTGCAACAAAGAACGTACCAAAAAGATTGTGGTAATATATTTTAGAGCCTAAAAATCTAGCTTCAAAACCATATTCTACATAGTAATGTTTCATAGGAAAAGTATTATCGCTATGTAAAATAAAACCAGCACCGGCATAAAATCTCAAAGCCTCTAAAGCTTGATATTGGAAAAAAACATCAAAAGTTTCAAAGCTTGGATTTTTTCTATCAAAACTAGGATGGTTAACTAAAAATTCATCTCCAAGATGTGAAGATATATGATATAATCTAAATCTCCATGCCCATTTATTTATAGAATAAACCAGGGGGATACCTACATAAAAATCGGTATTAAATAGAGCGGTACCACTTCCAATATTTGGGCTAGGTCTCATATTAAAAACAGACCAGATCCCAGATTCTATTCCAAATTGCAGATCTCCATGTCCATTAAAAATATCGAGCCATCTAAAGATTGGAAAGTCATCTCCTAAAGATACAGCAACAGCAGTTCTTCCAGCAACTTTATCATTACCTCTATAACCTATTGAGTATGTTACTTGACGAGGATTTGCAAGCATTGGTTGAAAAAGTGCAGTTGTTTGAGGAAACCATATACCTCCAATTTTAGGTCTATTGACATATTTTTCTCTCTCTTTCATCTCTTCAGGTGGAACACCATTTATTATAGCAACTCTTTTAACACCTGGCACATCTCTTAAAAAAGAGCTAATACTATTAGCAATCATCTCATTTTTTGGCATGTTAGCAAGCCAAACATTTCGATCTTTCACTAAAACGACAACTTTATATTCATAAAAATGCATATCTACTAAAGCTTGTAAATATCCTTCAAAATATTGATCATCGGCTCCATCTAAAGATTCTTGAGGAATATTATCAGATCTATTTAAAGCAACGTCTTCTTGATTTTCATTTGCAAACAGTAGAGTCGAAAATGAGAAAAACAATAACACAAAAATTTTATTAAGATTCATATCTATCCTATGTTCTCTGATATACATAGTTGTATAAACTTAAGATTTTAAAATCAATTGTTTTTGTTAGCTTGCACTAAAACATTTTGATTTTTTAAAACTATATAAAAACTAAAAAGACAGAAAACAGCTCCAATTAAAAAAATTGAAATTTCAGGAATAAATAAAACTAAAAGAGAGCCGAGAGTTGGTGCAATCGATCCTCTAATTGCTGTCATAACAACATTGATAGAGGTATATTTAGAGCTATTTTCGTTTCCTGCGAAAATAGGTCCTGATAGATTCCATAAAAGATGAGAGCCTGAAGATGCGATTCCATATAATAAAAATGCGATATACAGCCATAAGATATTAAAAACAGAAAAAGTAATTGTTATCATAAAAAGAGCAAAAAAAACGAACATATAAGCAGAGAGTTTCAAAACAGAAAATTTAGTAAATAATCTACCCCAGATTGGAGAAGAGATAACAAATCCCATATCTTTAAAGATTAAAATCGCGATAGCGAATTCAAAATGAGAGATATTTAATTTATCAACACAAAAAATAGCAATTATTGGTTGGATAAGCATCAGCCCAAAACCAGCTAGCATATAACCTAATTGAAAAACAAAAAAATCGGGCCGAGATTTTAATAAACTAAAACCCTCTTTCAATGGTTTTAAAAATTGTATTTTTTCTTTTTTTAAATTTTCGAAATTTTTATTTTTAAAATTTATAGGCAGTTTAGAGAGAATTAAAACATTTAAAAGTCCAAAAACACCTGCGATAAAAAACAGATTTTTATACATATTGGTATTTTGCGCTAAAATAGGTGGAAAAATAAAAGCTAAAACAGGACCGACAAAATAAGCAATAGAAGTTGAAAAAGCATATAATTTTTCTCTTTTTTCCTTTTCAATATTTAGCTTTACAATCTCCATCCAAGCAGGAGTTTTTGCTCTATAAAAAAGCATAAAAATTGCAGATGTAAAAATAACAAACCAAATTCCAGAGACAAAAGGAAATAACAAAAACAGAAAACAGCCTAAAAAAGAGGCCCCTAAAAAATTGGCTCTTAATTTATCTTCTCTATTAAAAACATATGAGCTCCAATAATAGGATATAAACGCCATGGTAGGTCTGAGCATAGTAAGTAGCGCTAAATGAAAAACAGTTGCTTTAAGATCTTTTCTTAAAATAAATATAGTAAGACTATACATGCTAAAAAGAGGAGCATTTAAAATAGCACTCCAAATCAAAGCCCATTTAGTTTTTTTTACATATTCATCTTTTGTAAACATATATATATATTTTAATATTATTATTTCACCATAATAACTTAATATCTGCTTTTTTTATATATAGCAAAAATTTTTAACTAAACTCTTAACAATTTTTGTTCCGAAATATATTTTTTTTGATAATATAAAAAAAAGTTTAAAGGAGAAAAAAATGACATCCCTACCCCCTAGTTTTTCATCTAACCCGGATCAAGATCCTCATAAATATTTCAAAAATATATTAATAGCATTTAAAAAAGAGATAAACGCCGCTGTAGATATAAATGAGCTGCAAGATAAAATGCAGACTCTTTTAAATGCTTCAAAAGTTATGTACTACACAGATACTCGCTCTAAATCTATTTTTCATAAACCAGAGACTAAAAAATCTCTTGATAAAGTGTTTAAAGAATTTGATAGATATATTTTAACTATCCAAAAAGATCCATCAAAAGCTAACGCTCAAGATCTTTTAGATGCTATCTCATTAGTAGAAGCTCTTTTATCAGAAAATGAGATTTATTAAAAAATATTGAATAATAGAGCCTTATATTTTATTATTGTTTTTTTTCGGGGGCAGTAGCTCAGTCGGTTAGAGCAGCGGACTCATAATCCGTCGGTCGCAGGTTCAAGTCCTGCCTGCCCCATCATTTTTCATTATCCTAATTCAAAATGAATCCTTAAATATCAAATTTTTCAATCCAAACTCTTCTCTATTTTCTTAATTGCTTTAAAAAAATGCAGTTCTACAGGTGAAAGATTATCCGTAGTTAACCGATTCTTATATTTCCCATATTCGGCTAAAGCTTTTTCTAGAGCCACATCATGGCTAATTTTTCCACAATGAGAAAGAATGTCTTTTTCTGTCATCTGCAAAAAATGATCTAATTTAAGAATCCAATCTTTCATATACATTGGTTTGTGGTTTAAAGCTTGCAACTCAGCAAAATCAAGATACATAGAAACTAAACGATTAAGAAGATTTAACTCATCTGCATTTAAATAATTTTTAGCTATTTCAATATCAGATTTATTAAGATGTTTTCCTAACCATGAAGTAAGTCCCATATTTGGTTTTTTAGCATTAACTCTTGCATAAATAATTTCAGCAGCTGTATGTCCATGAGCCGCCCAATGCATTTTATTTTGAACGATAGCGAAAAAGTTTTTTGAAGTCTCTATATTAGGGTCGTAATCTATACTCGTTGCATAAATATCTAGTACTTTACGCCAAAATACTTTTTCAGAAGAACGAATATCACGAATACGAGAGAGAAGCTCATCAAAATAACTACCTCCACCCAAACGTTTTAATCGATCATCATCTAAAGTAAAACCTTTGATAAGATATTCTTTTAATCGAGTAGTTGCCCATTGACGGAATTGAGTTCCTCTATGTGAACTTACTCGATAACCAACAGATATTATTACATCAAGATTATAATGTAATACTTCATAGCTCTTTTTATCAGCTGCAGTTGTCCGGAATTTCCGGACAACTGCTCTTTTGAGTAATTCTTTTTCTTTAAAAATATTCTGGATATGTTCGGAGATTGTCCGTTTATCTTTGTCAAATAACTCAGACATCTGTGCTTGAGTTAACCAAACCGTTTCATCGATAAGACGAACTTCTATACGAGTTTGTCCATCTTCAGATTGATAAAGAATGAGCGAGCTATCAGAAGGAAGATTATTCATAATTAATCTCTTTTATATTTAAAACCATAATTTTACAGGATGCTTTTTTTTCATTCACGTTTTTTTCGCATTTTTTACGCAAATGACTAGAAACTAAGAGAATATTTTTGAATAAGTTAGAATAAATTCTAAAATTTATTGCTAGAGATAAATGATTCTGGTTTAATCTTATGTATTCAGAGTTTTACTTAGAATGGGTCTCATAATCCGTTGGTCGCGGGTTCAAGTCCTGCCTGCCCCACCATTATCAAGAAATTCATTTCTAACTCTTCAAATGATAATAAGTGGTCCAGTTACCACCACCAACAAATAAAATAAACATTTATGGCAATTCCTTTAATTATGGTATATCCTACCTAATTATATTTTGAGTATATCCAACATATCTATCTTCACCTTGATTTTATCGGATATATTGAATATAATTTACATTTTTCAAGACCAATCATTGCTAAAGTACAGCTATTATGGATAATCCGCTAAAAACCTCTTTATCAAAGCAAATTTCTTCTCGCCGGACCTTTGCAATCATTAGTCATCCTGATGCAGGAAAGACAACTCTTACTGAAAAATTACTTCTTTACTCCGGCCAGATTCATACAGCCGGCGTAATACGTGGACGAAAAGGAAGAAAATTTGCAACTTCCGATTGGATGTCAATGGAACAGGAAAGAGGCATTTCCATAACAGCCTCGGCTATGCAATTTTCTTATAAAGATGTAATAATAAATATATTAGATACACCAGGTCATGAAGATTTCTCTGAAGACACTTTTCGCACTCTTACCGCAGCAGATTGTGCTATTATGGTCATTGATGCAGCAAAAGGGATTGAAAAGCAAACTCTTAAACTTTTTGAAGTATGTCGTTTTAAAAAAATTCCGGTACTTACTTTTATCAATAAAATGGATATGCCGGGACGCGATCCTCTTGATCTCATGGATGAGGTCGAAGTTGCTCTGAAAATTAAATCTTATGCTTATAACTGGCCAATAGGATTAGGAAAAGGATTTTGTGGAGTCTACGATCGACTCACAAATCAAGCACTGATCTTCGAAAGCTCGGCAAAAGGCGGCTCGCAACTAGCTACTATGAGCAAACGCACTCTAGAAGATCCCAAAATTTTAAATCTCATTGGACAATCAGAACTGGATCAATTAAAAGAGGATCTAAGCCTCATTGATGCTGCAGGAAATTCATTTAACAAAGAAGAATTTCTATCTGGCAACTTGACCCCTGTATTTTTTGCCTCTGCCTTATCCAATCTTGGCATAGAACCTTTCTTTGATACTTTTATTAACCTTGCCCCTCCCCCTTCTGCACGCTTTGCTGACATGCCGGATGGAACGGAAATTCTAATAGATCCAGTCAAAACCCCTTTCAGTGCTTATGTCTTTAAAGTTCAATCTAACATGAATCGTAAGCATCATGATAGTTTGGCTTTTTTACGTATTTGCTCCGGAGAATTCGAAAAAGATATGGTTATAAAACACCATCGTCTTAATCGAAATATTCGTCTTTCAAGACCTCATAGTATGTTTGCCGGAGAAAGAGTAACGTTAAGCAGTGCTGTTGCAGGAGACATCGTTGGGGTTATTAACCCTAGTATTTTTTTTATTGGAGATACGGTTTCCTTAACCGGCGGTTTTAATTTTAAACCTCTCCCTCAATTTCAACCTGAAATATTTGCAAGGGTTACTCCTAAAAATGTAGGAAAAAGAAAAGCTTTTGACAAAGGCATTAAACAGCTTGCAGAAGAAGGTGCTATTCAAATTCTTTATAACCAAAACCAATTTGACAGCACGTTCTATGGCGCAGTAGGAAGGCTGCAATTTGAAGTTCTACAATATCGATTACAAGATGAGTATAAAGTAGAGACTAACTTAGAACTTCTTCCATATCAATGTAGTTCTTGGATTATTGGGGATATCGACACTTATAAAAAATCATTTAGCTCTATCATTGTTAAAGACCGCTGGGAAAACCTAATGGTTTTATTCAATTCTTCATGGGAAAAAAAATATGCCATACAAGAAAACCCGAACCATCAATTTATAGATGTGAAATATTAATTTTCATCAACTCTCTAAATGTCATACTATTCTTTTTGAATGTATCATTCATAAAATTTCTTTCAATAAAAGATTTGCGGTGCAAAAACGTTGCAGTGAATTACCCATTTAACAAATATTATCCAGCAACATCCAATATACTTTTAACCTTATCTACTTTATTATAATACTCATAGCGATTGGTTGATGTTGGTAGGTCAAGAAAATCCCCTCCCTCATAATCCGTTGGTCGCGGGTTCAAGTCCTGCCCGCCCCATATTTTTACAGAGATTTTTTTTCCTGGTACAAAAGCTCAGATATTTTTAGGTATATCCGTAATATTGTACCAAAACAAAGGTCAAGAAAAAAATATAGTAAGATTTTTTTGATAAATTTTTGAGGTGCAAAAACGGTACATACCAAATTCTTTCTTTTATATTTTTAATCTGTTGTATAAGAACAATGTTATGCCCCCAGGGAATATAAAAAAAAAGGGCATTTCCTTTAATTGTCGCACAGCTTGTGCGACTTTAGCTTCATATCACTGTATTAGAAAAGGTGTTAGCAAAAATTTCGATACCCATAAATGATCTTGAAATCAGAAACCAATAGTATAAGAAAAAGAAACAGAAGTAGCTGCTGCTGCAAATAAAGCTCCCCACCCAGCGGATTGTCCTCCTTCAATAATTCCAGCAGACGCTAAAATGACTGCTCCTGCAGCTGGGACAACATTAATTCCAAATTGGGAAAAATGAAAAGCCTCTCTTTCTTTTCCCCATACTAGTTCAATATTGGGGATATATCCTTTTACTATTCGACCATGCGTTTGCATCCAAATTCCCATTTCAAACCCAACTCCAAAATAAGAAGAATGAATAACGGAATCTTTATATTTTAAATAAGAATATTTAAAAGAGGGCATAAAACTCTTATTATCTTTTCCAAGACCAAGCAAAGGGGCATGTAAGTTAAACGTTAGATCATTTCCCCTGCAACTTTTTAGATTACGAGATCTATATCCAAGACCAATATTTTGAACCAAAATAGTAGAACCTAATTTTACATAGAAATAAGAATCTTTAAGATTTTGAATCTCTTTCATATCTAGTTCTGCTAAAGGTTTTTGATTAATTTCTGGGATCACATCTTCTTTAAAAGTTTCTTCTGCAAAAAGTATTGCTGAGATGGATAGAAAAATAAATAGTATACAATAAAACTTCTTCATAATTAAATTTCTTTTTTTTTATGAACAAGCATATAAAGAAACTATATATATAAACAATCTTTTTCTATAAAAAAACTAATTAACAAAAATCTAATAATAAAAAAGATATCATCTAAAAATTTTAATTAAATTAAATATTCAATCATTTAAATAAACAGTTGCATAAAAGTTATCAGTTTGACAGCTTTTATGGATGAGAAGCAATTGAGAAAACATCTTGCAATTTTTCTAGAAGAATATCGAAACACGCTTGCAATTGTTTATCTATTTTTTTATGGATACCTAAAATACGATACTGATAAGTATCTGGCTGCCATAAAACCGGATATAAGTTGAACTTTACAGCAAGAAAATCCGGAAGAAATCCTACTTCATCAGAATTTGAACAAATATCTGCTATTAAAGACCAGCTGGATATTCGAGTTTTTACAGGAAGAGAATAATTATATATTTGCTGCCAGCTTTGTTGTAAAAATAATACTTCCATTTGATTTTCAGGCAATAATACTGGTTTCTTAGAAACATTTTTATTTCTTGAATAAAGCTGAAAATTCCCCTTACCAATTTCAGCTGTGATAACACCTTTCCAAGGAGCATTATCTAATACGAGGGCTAAATCTGCCTTTCCATGAATAACTGCCTCATATGCCTGATCAGGTCGCATGTGCCCAAATTCAATATTATCGATTTCAAGAAGCGCAGGAGTTGCGATTTGAGCAATAGCATGTGTTGTAACAAATCTTATGGGAACCTGTTCTTTAGGAATTATTAATTCTCGAAGTTGTTTTACCCAATTTTCTAATCTAGGAAATAAAATTTCCGCTTGTCTTGTGAGAGAAAATCGACGTTTCTTATGAGAACATAATGAAATACCAAGAGCTGTTTCAACTCTTTGTATCGCTGTACTTGCAGCACTCTGGCTCAAATTGTGAAATGCTGCTGCTTTTGTTAAATTTTTCATATGTGCGGCAATTATAAAAAGCTCTAAGTCCGCAATCCGTAAGTAACTTAATGTGTTATTATTTTTTTGAAGTATCCTCTGATCAATTTCATCAGAAATTATTAATTTGCTCATATAAAAGACCTAGATTGATTTTTTCGATTTAAGATATCTAATATATCGACTATGCAAATAAAAGAAAATAGATATACTGAAATTTAATAAGAGAGGCGGGTTTTATGGATAATAAAAAAGGTTTTTTACGATTTTTTCAATGGATATGTCGTTTTAATTTTGGAATTTTTGAAAAAGAGGAATTTAAAAAATTTATAAGACTAGGGCTTATATTTGTTTTAATAATTGGTATTTACTGGACTCTAAGACCTCTAAAAGACTCTATATTTATATTACTTGTTGGCAAATATCAGCTTCCATTTGCAAAAACAATTTCAGTTTTAAGCCTGCTTCCTTTGGTCATGTTATACACAAAACTTCTTGAAAAAACATCAAGAGAAAAGATGCTTCATATACTTCCATTATTTTATGGACTCTCTATATTGGCCTTTAGCGTTTTGATGCTTTTCATTCAGCCTACAGTAAAGGATCTCGCATTAAAATCTTCTCTATATGGCATATTCATAAAATGCTTAGGATATTTATGGTATCTATTTGTAGAGAGTTTTGGTTCTTTAATTGTAGCTCTATTTTGGGCGTACACTGCTGATACTACAGATCCAACGACTGCTAAAAGAGGATTTCCATTAATCTATGCTTTTGGACAATTAGGAGGCATTATTTTTCCATTCGGCATTGGAGGACTTCCGTATAGATTGGGACATAGCACTGATTTTTTTTATATGATGATTCTTGGAATACTAACATTGTTAATTATCCCATTATTTCGCTATTTTTTAAAAACAACCCCAAAAAAATTATTAAAATCTTTCCATGGAAAGAATGTAGCTGCAGAAACACAGAAACAGAAAATGGGTTTTTTAGAAGGATTAAAACTTGTATTAAAACATCGTTATTTAATAGGTATTTTTGCTGTGAATTTTATCTATGAGATTATCGTCACGATATTTGATTTTAACTTTAAACTTGCAGCAGGAGCGAGTTATTCAGGCGTTGCTCTTAGCAATTATTTAAGCATATACGGTTCTAGCGTGAACATTGTATCGTTATCATGTTTACTTTTAGGTATCAGCAATATAACACGTTTTTTAGGAATCGGAGCTGCTTTAGCTTTAATGCCTCTAATTGTAGGAGCTGCTCTTTTTGGGTTCTTGACTATTGACACTTTAATGTTTTTATTCGCTCTTATGGTCGGATCAAAAGCAATTAACTATGCACTCAATGGCCCTGCATTGAAACAGCTTTATGTTCCAACAACACCTGATGTAAAATTTAAAGCCCAAGCTTGGATTGAAACATTTGGCTCTAGATCCTCAAAACAAGGCGGATCTGCATTTAACATGCTCTTATCTCCACTTCAGTCTGCTTTTGGAAAAGTAGTTGGAAAATCCTACTATTTATATATCAGTGGAATCCTTTGCTTCCCACTGCTTGGCCTGTGGCTTATATTAGCAATATTTCTTGGAAGAACATTTAGAAAAGCAATTAAAGAAAATAAAGTGGTTTGTTAAAACAAAAGATTGGCGACTCATTAATATTTTTTTTCGTAAAATTATTTGACAATAAATTATTCGAAAATTACTTTTTAATTAAATACAGAAGTATATTTGAAAAGGAAAAAGCTTTGGACTTTCAAAAAAATGTTACTTTTTTAGATCTAATTATGAGCTCTATTACGTCTTTTATATATACTTCAAAAAAAATAAATCAATTAACTGATTTAAAAAATGCTTTAGATAGCAAAAAAAAGAGTTGTAAATTCTTTCAAAAAATCCCCTCGTGATCTCCTTTTAAATAAAAAAAAATAAAATTCAAATTTTTTAAAAAGGAGATAATTTAATGCGTTTAAAAAATAAAACAGCTTTCATTACAGGTGCAGCTCAAGGAATAGGAGAGGCGATTGCAGCTTCTTTTGTTAAAGAGGGAGCTTTTGTAATTATTACAGATATACATAGAGAATTAGATGAAAAAACTGCAAAAAAATATGGGGATAAAATTCTTTATATTCCTTTGGATGTTTCTAAAGAAAGTGATTGGAAGAATGCTATATCTATTATCCAAAAAAAAGGATTAAAACTCGATGCAGTGGTTAATAATGCAGGTATTACTGGATTCAATGGAAATAAAGCTCCTATGAATCCAGAAGAGTGCACAATTGAAGATTGGCAGAGAGTACATAAAGTTAATTTAGATGGAGTTTTTTTTGGATGTAAATATGGGATCAAATTAATGAAAGATAGAGGTGGCTCTATTATTAATATGTCATCTAGATCTGGAATTGTAGGAATTCCGGAAGCGGCACCTTATGCATCATCTAAAGCAGCTGTTAGAAATCATACAAAGAGCGTTGCTCTTTATTGTGCGGAAAAACGATATGAAATTCGTTGTAATTCGATTCATCCGGCTGCGATATTAACACCAATGTGGGAGACAATGTTAGGAACAGGAGAGACTAGAAAAAAAGCTTTAAAAAATATAGAAGCTACCGTTCCTTTGCATAGATTAGGAGATCCAATGGATGTTGCATATGCAGCAATATACTTAGCTGCTGACGAATCAAATTTTATGACTGGTAGTGAGATTCATATTGATGGAGGGATATTAGCAGGAGCTAGTGCATCTCCTAAAAAAGCAGAAGTAACTTAAGATTTCTCTAGATTTGGTTGAGTATAATTTTTATATTTTTGCAAAGCTTCTAAAGCGCCCTCGACTAATGGCATTTTATCAATATCTTGCATCCGTGCCCATTTATAGTCTTGATGCTCTATAGATAACTGGATAATAGGAGTTTTATGAAGCTGGATTTTAAACAAATGAAAGATATAATCGACATTGGGCTTTTTTACATATAATGCACCTAAACATTTTATGTGAGCTAGATCCTCAATATCAATTCCAGTCTCTTCAAACAACTCTCGTTTTGCTGCTTTTTTTGGAGACTCATTTTGTTCAACTTTTCCAGCAGGCACACCCCAAAATCCAGCCTCTAACTTTTGATTAGCTAATTGCAGCAAAAGAAGAGACTCGTCAATCTCGATATAACATCCAACAACTTCTATTTTGCCCCGATGTTTTTGAGGATTGTAGTCATAAATTTCTATTGATGATTTATTCATATCTTCTACCTAGGGAAACTTGTAAAAAGTTTAATATATTTGTTGGGTTTACAACAATCAAAATAGCTTAAAATTGCTCAAGTTAATATTAAAAAAATTCAATAGTGATAAATATTTTATTGAAACCTAAGTCTATTTTATCATTTTTACTAACAAGATAGCATCCGCAAAAAGACCCTCCAATAAAAGAAGCAATATTTATCTGAAGCATGGACCAGACTTTAGATTGTTTGCTTACTTGCTCTACTTGAGGTTGAACATTTTCAACTTCCATAGCACATCCTTAACTTAAAAAAGATAAAAAATGATAACAAAGATTATCAATACAAACAAGAAGCTAAATTTTAAATATAGACAGAAAAGTTTTCTAAAATATATATATATACTTTTTTTTAAAACATCAAAAACTCAGGTTTAAAAATCAAAAGACTTCCTAAAATTAATAGAACAATACCACCTATTAGATGAGAAAAACGGCTATATTTAGTTGTAAGCTTCATCAAATGCAAAGAGGCCATAGCAATTGAAAAGACTATAAGATCATCTAACATAAAAACAAAAATATATAATAAAATGTAGAGATAATAACTAGTGGGAGTTAAAGAAGAGCTGCTAAG
>SDBU01007774.1_pt1 | contig 12299 bp, 18 predicted proteins | sample 2277071 | NCBI WGS metagenome assembly SDBU01 (sample SAMN10397929, study PRJNA504765) | marine sediment metagenome | isolation source: marine sediment core GS08_GC12, 126 cmbsf | place: Arctic Ocean: Gakkel Ridge, Loki's castle | collected 2008
GAAGAAGTGCAATGGGTTTGTTAATCATTTGTGGAGTGGGTTGACTGCTAATGAGTTGGCGAATCAGATTGTTAGGGCGATTAAAGAAAACAAAGTGAGGGGCATTCAGCATCTTAGCGGTGAACCGATTATGAAGTATAATTTGTTGAAGATTATTAATGAGGTGTATGGTAAGGACATTGAGATTGAATGTGTCAATGCAAAAGTGGATGTGAACAGGGTGTTGGTTAATAATATTGGTAAGGATATTCCAACATTGAGGGAACAGATTAGGAAGATGAAGGAGGAGGAAAATGTTTAAAAAGAAGGAAGTTGTGAAAGATAAACCAAGAAAATATTCTAAAGTGAAATTTATTGTCCGCTACAAATATGGAGAAGGTAGGTGGACACTTTATACGACTGAAGATATTAAGCCACCAGCAACAGAAGAAAAGTTTGACAAATTGGAATTTATGAAGAAAGTCAAAAAAGAAATACTTGCGGGTAGGAGGACTTTGGTTGGTGCTGGTACACATATTAAAAACTATAGTTTCAAAAAGGTGGAATGGTTTATTATTCATACAGATGATATTGAGTTGGTGGAGAAATGAACAACATCCTGGTCCTGCTCCTGCTGGTGTATGCACACTGTATGGGGGATATGGTGTTCCAGACTGAGTTTATGGCGAGGCTCAAAAGGAAGCATATGTTGGCTATGATTCAGCATTGCTTTGTTTGGACTGGGACAGTGATGCTGATGCTGACGGCCGCAAAGTGGGATGTTGTCGATTTGTGGCATATTCCGTTTTTGTTTTTTGGTCACTGGGCTATTGACCACTGGAAATCGAGGAAACCAGCTGATGATGAACATTTTTGGTGTATGTATGTTGACCAAGGATTGCATATGGTGCAACTGTTTGTGGTGTGGCTATGAGACCAATTTCAATTATTACTTAATATAACTACTTAATATTTCATTTATAAATGGAAATCAACAAACCAAAGAGGCACTGGGTATCGAATCCGAAAGGAAATCCTAATATAGTGAACACTCCAAACACAGGGGCAAAGACAGATGAAGGGAAGTTAAGACAAATCTTGCCTAGGACTTTGGTTCATGGTCAGCACTCAAAGCTCTTGGAAAAGTTCAGGAAATGTAACAAATGCCCGTTTGGTGTCAAGAAAAAGACAATAACCAAGAATGGCAAACTAACTGAGGTAATAATATCTGCCTCGTGTACTGAATATCAAAAAGACAAAAGGTCATGCCCAATTGGGAAGCAGAAATATATTTATCTTTTGCGGGACTTTTACAGCAAGAATCTGGATGACCCGCGTGTGTTGATGGTTGAGATTGCCAAGCAGGTTGGGAGGAATGCGGTGTCTGATGCGGCGGTTGCACGGGATGCTGAGTTTATTGAAAGGGCAAAGCCTGGATTTTATTCAAATATTCATGAGGAACGGGCATTGAAGGCCGCAGATACTTTGAACAAAATATTACAACCGCAAGTGCAACGACATCTGCATGGTCATGTTGGGGACGCAGGTGGCGATGTTGATTCGCTTGCTGACAAATTGGTTGGTAAAATTATTGATTTGCCACAAAAAGGCAAGGAGGATAAAAATGAAAATGAAAAACAAAAAGAAGGGACTGACAATGATAGTAACAAGAATGGGGAAGAACCTAAAGTTGACTGATGTCAAGGTTAACGATAAAAAGGTTAAGATTACAACCCCGATTAGGGAATATTTTGAAACCGAACACAGGCTATTGAAAGAGGTTAATGTTGCGGTTGAGATATTGAAGGAAAGAGTTTTGATGCCAGAATTGAAAAGGCAGAAGGTGGTGAAGTGAAATTAGCGATTTTGTTGTTAGGGTTGTTGATTGTTGGGTGTTCGGGAACAGAACCAGAACAAGACGCTCAAGTTGTAGGGAAGGATAACAACATTATTTTTACTTCACCTAATGAGGAATCGACAGGACAACCAGAACCAGACCTATATGAAGAAACCAGGATAAACCAGACTAGGGATAAGGAAGGACTTGAAGAGTTCTGTAACAACTGCCCTCATGATACAGCATTGAAGAATCAGATATGTGAGCAAGCTTGTGGGACAGAAGAATGAGTGAACCATTCAAATTCAAGAAAGGATATCTGTCTATCAACAACAAAGTGATAGGCGAAATAAAAAATATGGAAATTGGGGTTGACAATAAACTAACAGAAATCAAAGGAAAGATGAGAATGCCACATAGGATACCAACTACAAGAGAATATACCTGTTCATTTACAGTAACATTTAAGACATCGCTGTATCAAAGAATCAAGTTGGCCATCTTAAAGTTTTGGTCATATTTCAATATGTGGGGGGATAAGAAATGAACGAATGTCAATATAAAAACAAATGTGCGAGTTATCCATATAAGTGTTTTGAAAGAAAGAGAGTTTGAAGTATTTGTAGAACATCATAATATTGATAGTGCCCAAAACGTTGCACTTGACAAATGTAGAAGGATGACATCATCAGCTTATGTTGTGGCAAAAGAATGAGTAAAACAAAATGTATTGTTATAATTGGTTTGATTGTAATACTAATCATTGTGGCATTTAGGTTTAGTATGGATGCTGGAACGGCAATCATGGAATTGTTTTAAGTTATTATCGTAAAAAAATGAATATCCCTAAACTTTGTAAAGGCTGCAATAATGAAATATTTTTTACTGCAAGCGGTTGCTGGATGTATTGGCAGAGCAAGAAGGAATGCATGACAAGATTTTGGACGGAGCAAAACAAATGGCTAATAGGCAAATCTTAATATCGGAAGAAGTTTTTACTAGGTATATGGGCAAGACTAAGTACCGCAAGTTTGTTTTTGAGACTAGACGGAAGATTAATGAGAATCGGGAACTCAACCGAATTACGAGTGATGATTTGTTGTGGGTAACAGCGAATTGGTAAACATAAAATTTATAAAGTTATATTGGTGAGGCAATATAAAATGGCAAGAATAAAACAAAAAGGAATATATCATCCAACAAGGGACTACATTGACAACTTAGATGACGAATGTCTGAATAAGAGGTGCAATAACTATCCGTCATTATCTCATCAACCATGTGATAGTTGTTCGGTTGTTGCGAGAAGCATAAAAAAGTTCGGGGTGGATTTGTTAAGGATTGTCGAGAGTTGAGGAAAGGAGACGAGCATGGATGAGTTTGAAGATGATGAACCCATAGATGACAGTGAAGAGGAAAACGATAGATTTAAGGAAGAAGAGTAATGAAAAGGCATGTTCGCAAGTGGAAGAATAGACACAATACTAATCTCTGTCCTAGATGTGAAAAAGCCAGACTTAGATTAGATGGCAAATGTCCGAAGTGTTGGTTTAATAACTATGCTAAGATATAGGCCGTGTATAGACTGTGTAGGGTTAGGGTATGTTAGCAGGGAAGTTCCTGCTACTGTAGATTTTATTGCTAAGAAATTAAAAATATCTACAGCGTGTGCTAGGTGCAAAGGCAAAGGGTGGATTGCGGATGAGACTGTGTGAAGAAGAAGGGTGTGATGGGAAATATCAAGCCAAAGGAAGGTGCATAAAGCATTATAATGAATATAGACATAAACTTATTGGAAATGTAACTACGGCAATCCCCACATTGTTTAGTGGAAATAAAACCACTGACAGCATATACACTAATGGAGTGACTAAAGAGATTAAGAAATCAGGTTTTGTGAAGAAAGAAACTGAAAGGATACTCAACGATTGCATAAAGAATCCGAAAAAATATCTAAATGATGAATGATAACCGAAGAACAATTCAAAAAGATATTTACCTTACGTGATAATTTTATTCTTACTTACAAGAAGCGGGAGTTGTATATCTATCAGAAGGCGATTAGTGACAAGATTATCAGGAGCGCGTTGTTGAATGACGGTAAGACTATTGCTGGCGAATTCTCAAGACAGACAGGCAAGACAACAATAATTGCCGACACAATTGTTTTCCTGCTTGTGTTTTATTTCTCGCTTTGTAAGAAGTTTAATATTACCCACTATCCATTCTTTAATGTTGGGTTCTTTGCACCGCAAATGCAACAGACCAAAACTGACTGGGATTTGATTAAAGCCTTTTTGAATCAGATTAAAGATGATTTTAGTATTAACTATACAGAGTTTAATGCTGACACAATAAACATATTGGGTAAGCACGGACCACGGATGGTATATTGCTTTACTGCCTCGCCTACTTCTAATCCCGAGTCTAAGACCTTGAACCTGATTATATATGAGGAAGCGCAGTCTCTGGTTGATAAGCAGATTGACAAGGCAATATCCCCAATGGGAGCTTCTTGTGTTTGCAAAGGAACTAAAGTTCTTAATGAAAAAGGTCAATATGTCAATATTGAAGAATTGAAAGTAGATAATAAAATATTAGGCACAAATAGTAGTAATGATATAGCAATAAACGATATACATGGTTATGGAAGAACAGGTGTTAAAGAATGTTATAGATTAAAAACCAATTCAGGAAGAATATTAGAATGTAGTTTTGACCATCCGATTATGATAAAGGAAAGAAAAAATAGAAAACTGAAATGGGTCAATACTAATGAATTGAAAAAAGGAGTTCAGATAGCAATAATAGATAAGATAGATATTTTCGGAAACAAAACTTTTTTTGATGCACGTCTTATAGGAATGTTAATAGGTGATGGATGTTATAGAAAAAGAGGAATGGTTAGATATTGTTCTTGTGATTATGAATTATTAAACTACGTTAAAATGAAATATGACTTTAAATCTTATAATTCATATTTAACAAAAAAAGGCAAAGTTTTTGAAGATGGGACTATAAAAGGATTGTGTAGTGAATTAAGAAACATTGGAATTTATGGGCAAACAGGAAAAAACAAAAGACTACCAAATAATATTGATTCTTATAAAAAAAGTGAAATATGTGAATTGTTAGGTGGTTTTTTTGATACTGATGGTTGTGTTACAGTAGAGGATAATCGGAGAGGAAGGATATATTTGGATAGTTGCAGTAATAAGTTATTGTGGGATGTGTTTTTTCAATTAGAAAAGATTGGAATACATAGTAGAATTTATCATAGTTTTACAAAGTCAAAAATGGTTTTTGGTAGAAACGGAGTATGGAGATTAGTTATTTCTGAGAAACAGAGTATTTTGAGATTCCATAATAACATAAAATTATTGGTTGGATATAAACAAGCAAAATTAAATTTATTATATGAAATATTAAAGAAACATAAATGTAAAAGACAAAAAAATATGATTGAAGTATATTTTGAAAGATTGGTTAATATAGAAACTTTAGGCATGAAAGAAGTTTATAATCTATGTGCAGAGCCATTCCATACATATTTAGCAAATAATATAATCACTCATAATACAAATGCCACAGAAATATTTATTGGTGTGGGCGGATATCAGCGTTGCAAGTTTTGGTCGCATATTGAGAAATTGCCAAATGAAAATAAAATTATTGTTCCTTACAAGATGGCATTGGCAGAGAGGGAGAGGATGTATAAACTTACAGGCAATGTTCTTCATTTGAATTATAAAAAATATGTTTTGAAGAAGATGGATGAGATTGGAGAGGAGAGTGACGAGTTTAAGACGCAGTATGCTTTGGAGTGGATGTTGGAAAGAGGGCAGTTTATTACCTATGAGCAGATAATGAATTTAGAGAAAGAATATGAAGTTAGGGTCGAGAAGATTAAGAGGATTGTTGGTGGGATTGATTGGGGGAAGATGCATGATTCGACAGTTTTTACGGTTGTGGATGAGGATGGATATATTGTTGCTTGGTATGAGTGGCAGGGCGATGATTATGCCAGCCAGATTAAAGATATTTGTCTGCTGATAACAAAAGAATATCAATATATAGATGTTTTGCACTGTGACAGCTCTGGAACGCAAGACCAAATAGTTGATGTTCTAAGAGCAGAACTGTATGGCAAAGGATTGAGGACAAGGGTTGTTGGTTTAAACTTTTCTACTTACAAATCAGATATTTACAAGAATCTTGCTAGGCTGATGTTAGATAGGAGGCAGGAAGGGCAGATTATTGAAAAGGCGTTTATTAAAATGCCTAAAAAACAAAGTAAGGAAAAGATTAAGTTTGTGAGGCAATTTATTGATTTACAAAAGGAGATTAAACCAACTGGTAAATGGGACTGTCACCACCCTGATGGGAAAGATTTTCATGATGATTTCTGCGATAGTCAAGCCCTTTGTTGTTGGGGTTTAAAAGAAACCGGATTGCCAAGATATAAGCCATCTATTTTCTAACAAACAAAAAGTTTATAAAGTTATATTGTTTACTCATATCTATTATAGTATAGTGATGCATTGACTGTGTGATGTGCTATACGATGGAATACTGTCAGATGATGTATGGTGCGATGTTGTGATGTATTGTTTTGTAAAGTTTAAATTAATATTTCAAGAGTATTACATATTAGAATCATTTTGTGAAGTAAAGTGAGGTTTTTTGCGGTTACATATTTTGCGTTAGAGTATGATACAGTATTTTAAAGTTTTTAAATATTGAGATAAGTAAAAATATTAGAATCATAAATTCATATTGTGTGAGTGATAATGTATAATACGGTCTGGTACGGTTCGATAAAATAGTGTGGCTTGGAATTATGTTTCGTTATGTAAAGTCTAGTATAGTTTTAAACAATAAGAGGAAAAAATTAGAATCATAAACTTATATTTATTTTGTAATTTGATTTAGGGTAAAGTTTTGTGGAATAATGTATGGTATTATTTGGTGCAGTAACGTTGTGTGATTTGTGGTATTTTGGAATACAGTAAAGTTTTAAACATAGAGGTGTAAAATGGTAAAAGAAGAAAAAGGTATGGAAATAAAATTAAGTCCCTTGAATTTGGGAAGTTTTAAGGTGAAGATAAAGGGCAAAACTCCATTGATTATGGATAAGATGCCAGCTGATGTGAAGCAGGGAATAATAGATAAGCAAACTGGAGTTTCTAAAACCAACAAGAAGAAGATAAGGAATATAGATAGTGAGATTGAATTAGCAATCCATAAAACCAATGATAATAGAGTAGGGTTTCCTTCTTATGGGTTTAAGAAAGGTATGATGGAATCTACTGGGCGGTTGGGCGATAAGTTCTTTAGCAAGAAGCTTGTTAGTGGTGCAATGAAGTTAATAGGTACTGTTGATGGATTGATTCCATTGAAGTATGAAAAGCAGGATGTTATCCAGCATACAGTAAAGGGACAAACAAAGTTTTCTCCGCAGTTCCATGATTGGAGTTGTGTATTAAATATAGAGTATGAGAAAAATAATATTACAAAGCAGGATATTGTAACATTACTCAACTATGCTGGCTTTTATGTTGGTGTGGGAGCGAATAGACCATTGGGAAGAGATGGTGGTTCTGGAGATAATGGAATGTATGAAGTGGAGGTAAAAAATGACGAATAAAGAATATAAGACGACAAATGGTTCAGGTATTCCTGTAGATAAGGTACAGATTTATGGAGAAAGGATATATGGTTTGATTAATGAAAACGATGGCAAAACCAGTACTGTTAAGATATTAGAAGATGCGAAGAGCAAAGATTCACCAACACATGATTATTTTATTTGGGATAATACTGTGGCAGGGGAAAAATACAGGCTGCAACAAGCAAGGCATTTGTATGAATCCATTGTTGAAGTGGTTGTAGTAAAAGATAAAGAAAATGAAAGGGCAACTGAAAAAATAGTGGTAGTACGTTCTTTTAAAAATGTACAGGATAAAGAAACTGGTGAAAGGGTTGTTGTTACTTTTAAAACTGTAGGTGAAGATGATGATTACAGAAAGCAGGAATTAAGAGATATTTCTGCTCATATGAAGAGGTCAGCAGAATTGATAGATGTGTTTACAATGTATGAGAAGGAACGATGATTATAGTGTTCGGTTTGGTTATACGTAGTTTGGTTTGGTAAAGTTAAGTACGGTCTGGTATATTATTGTAAAGTATATATTCATGCTCATTTCCTTGTCCGATTTGAGAGGTAGGCAATATAATATTTTTGGTTCAACTCTTTTTTATTATATTGTCTATTTTTTTATATTTAGAAAATCTCATTATACTGCTTGTTTTTTATTTTTATATGAGATATTGTAATATAAGATGCAGTAAAATGAATTCGCATAAGGTACAGTTAGGTTGAGTGGTGTTAAAGGTATAGTAAAATAAAAAAGCCAGACAATATTATTGTCTGGCTAATATTTTTTTGAGATAAATGATTTTATGTTTATAAGATAGGGTTTGGTGTCGTTATGTCTTGTGAAGTATTGTCAGTTGTAGTAGTCTATTGTAAAATACTGTAATCTTCTAAAATATATAGAATACTTATAAGCTTTTAAATAGTATGACTTAGTTAATCTATTTCTATAAGTTAATTCATTTTCATGGCATTTTGGAACAGTCCCAGTAAGACCGTTGAATCACCTAGTTTACCACCTATTCCTAAATATGTTCCTTCTATTTTTGCCCCTTCTAATATTCTTTCCAAAATCAATGAACAGGCCAACTTTCAGGGCAAGGTTGAACAATTCAAAGTTAAATTTCCTGTTGACCTTGGTGAACAGCATCCATTCAATTTTGCTGTTACAGAAGGGCTTTACAAAGAGTTTGGACTTGTTCAGGGCATTGTTGACAAATATATTGACTTTGTTATTGGTCCCGGTTTCTTTGTCGAGTCAGACGATGAGAGAGCAAAGAAGATTATTGAAGACTTTATGCAGGATACAAATTTTGATTCTTTATTGAGGAGCTGGCTGAAAGAGGCATTGGTCAAAGGCACAGGATTTCTTGAACTAGGTGGCGGTAAAGATGAGGTTCCACAGGGCATGAAGATATTGGATGCCAAAACTATGTGGATTCAGCGTGATGAAGTAGGCGAAATAACAGGTTACAATCAATTTGTGGGAAAATTACAATCGTTTGCAACCAAAGAGAAAATTCCTTTTGAGCCATTCCAAATTGCACATTTGGCAATAAATAAGATTGGGAGCATGGAATATGGTATGGGGATTGTCGCTTCTTCTTTAACAACTATTAATAGTTTTATTGGTAACAGGAAAGAATTGCAACTTATGGTTAGGAGAAAGGCCAATAGTCCTTATCACGTCAAGATTGGCGATAAAGACCATTTGCCCCATCCGACTGATATTCAGGCATTTGGTGAGAAGTTGGCGTGGCTTAACAACCAGCATGAGTGGTGCACAGATGCTTTGGTTGATATTAAGGTAGTTGATTTTGGTGATGTCGGGGAGAAGTTTAAGTTCGTTCTTGAGAATGATATGGATTTGATGTTTATGGCGTTCCAAGTTCCTGCGGTGCTTTTGGGTAGACCAGTTAATCTAGCCACTGCGCCTGTTCAGCTTGAGGCTTTCGAAAGACGAATACAATCTATACAGATGGAAACGGAGAAGGTTATTGAGAATGATATTTTTAATAGGGTGTTGAAGGCGAATGGTTTGGATATTCATGTTGAGTTTCAATGGGGACAACCAAGCAAGACCGAATCAAATGAAAGAGTTACAAGATTAACGGAGATATTAAAGTTGCCAACGCTGTCAATGGAAATGGCAACAATGGTTGAGATGGATTTAGCAAAGACTTTGGGCTATGATGAAACGGAGTTAGAGGATGCACAAGAGGAAAGAAGAAGGGAAGAGGAAGAAATTAAACAACCTCGTGTTCCTGGTTCTAATGAAGAGATGGTGGAACCTTTTGTATATAAAGAAATTCAGGAGATAGCAAAAAATGTAGTTACAGAAACTAAGTGTTCGTGTTCGGTTTGTGAAGCAGAGAGAAAGCCGACAACAATCCAGACATTAATATTCAATAAAAAAGTATTCACAAGAAGCAGAGCGGTGGCATGGGCGAATAGTCATAATTTTAAATCAGATAGCGTTGATACGACAGAAGGTAGTTACAGGCTAAGACAAAAACCACCTAGTGATTTTAAATCTGGCTCATTTAGGACAATTAATATTACTCGTGGTGTGGAGTCGGTTATTGGAAAGTTGAAGGAAGGCAAGGAAGATTTTGAAAATATTGACTTCGATTATAAGGCTGACCATTCTCTTGTGGAATGGTTAGGTTTCGATTATCAGTTATATAAAAAAAGCATTAACCAATATTTAACTGAATATGATTTTGATAATCTGCTTGCCCACAATGCTATTGAACTGGAGGCAGGCAGGTTGACTAAGGCACAGATAGCAAAGTTGCGTATAGTTATGAAGACTGGGTTTCAGCAAGGACAAACAATTCAACAAATCGCAGATGGGATAAGGTCTGAGGTTAAGCCAAAGACGCTGTATAGGATTGGAGATGACGGAAGTATTGTGTTGAAACAAGATGGCGAAAGGGCATTAGCATTGAGTAAACAGCATCGTCCTATTATGTTTGCAAGGACTGAGACTACAAGGGCGGCTTCCGAGGGAGCATTGAGATTTTATAAGGAGAAGGGAGTTGAGAAGGTTAGATTTGTGGCCAGCATCGGGGAAAGGACATGTCCCGAATGCAATTCGCTGCATGGAAATATTTTTACAATGAATGAAGCAGATGGTATGATTCCTGTTCATAGTATGTGCAGATGTGTATTTGTAGTTGTGACTGAATAAAAATGATAACTGAAATAGCAACGGTGTTGGAAATAAAGAAGGATAACAAAGCTAGTTACATATCCAGCAGAATAAAGGGCAACCTGAAGTGCATCATATTGAGCGCATCAGAACCATGCATGGTAAAAATATTTTTGCAGGAGTATAAGGATATTGTAATATTCAACAAAATTAATTATTCGGGAACAAAATATCTTCCATTACGTGCTCAACCTGTGAATGAAGATGGAGAAATATTTAATTATGCAAATACTGAATGGACATTAAATAATAACTTGCAGATTGATATTAAAGGCAAGGAAGGAATTAAGTTGGGAGTTATAATCAGATATGAAAAAATGTAATAGGTGAAAAAGTGGGAGAACATATTAACGGCTACATTGGTATGGAAGTTATCAGGAAGAGTGTTGGTAGTCCGCAAACTGTTTTTGTGTTTTCACAAAGGTGCGAAAGTTTTATGGCTGATGTGTTAGGCACAACTGGAGTATATGGTATTGCTACTGGAGAGGTTGATGCTGGTTCAATTAGTTTTTATGTTCCAGGTCAGCAGACAAGAACATTTGATTTTAAAACAGGGAGTGTAATGTTTTTGGCAAGTGGGGCAGGTCAGACTCCAGAACTTCAGTTGGTGGGGCTGAGATAAATGGCACGAATGTCTTCAGAAGACCATTCAGTAAGGATAGCAGATGATGGAACATATTGGATATTACAGCTTTTGGATAATAAATTATTGAAGGTCAGGCAATCAGATGGGCAACTCCTCATACGGGGAGGACTTACGACAGATGAGACACTTTAAGATGAGACAACAAGGTATTTATATCATAAAAAATTGTATAAATAGTAAAGTATATGTTGGTAGCTCTATTAATATTAACTCTAGGTTACGAGAACAAAAAGAATGGGACATATAAAAAATGTATAATTTGTAATAAACAGTATTATGTTTTTCCGAGTAGAATAAATAAAAGAAAATTTTGTTCACATAAATGTTATCATATTAGCCTGAGAAGAAGATGAAAAAACTAATATACTTTTTGTTGTTTGTATTATGTTCTTCAATAGTTTTATCTTTCTCAACTTCTAATGTGGGCAATTTGCATGTCAGGGGTTGGTTTAATCAAAGCAATGAGAGTGAATATTTTTTTGTTGCTGGTAATATTACAGCGAGTACTTTCTTTGGGAATTTTTCAGGTGTTCTTGCTGGTGGTTGGAATAGAGCAGATAATATGACTGGACAAACTTTTACTTTCGGAAACATTACAGTAGATAATTTAACAATCACAAACCCTGTGGCAAAATCGCCAACTAAGTTCTATTGGCAGTTTTTTAACGGAACTAATAGTATTAGTGAGACACCGACAGGGCTTGAATGGAACTTTACTTCATTAAATGTTTCAGGATTTACTTTGCTTAATGAGCTTAATGCAAGTGGAATAAATGTGAGTGGACAGCTTCATGTTGCTGGTAATGTTGGCATTGGGACTGGGAGTCCATACTCAGGCTTGCATTATCAAGGAGATATTCTTTATCTAACTCCTGCTGCTGGGGCAGAATCAAATGATAGTATAACAATTAAAAATTATGCAACCTCAAATGCTACGCATAGTGGTGCTCCAGATATTATATTAAGA
>SDBU01007775.1_pt1 | contig 12298 bp, 6 predicted proteins | sample 2277071 | NCBI WGS metagenome assembly SDBU01 (sample SAMN10397929, study PRJNA504765) | marine sediment metagenome | isolation source: marine sediment core GS08_GC12, 126 cmbsf | place: Arctic Ocean: Gakkel Ridge, Loki's castle | collected 2008
TGGACTTAGAAAAGGAATTATTTCTCTGCTCATTTGGATTGCTCTCATATATTTTCGAAGCACTATTTCATTATATGAAAATGGCACCTATATTAAAGAATGGGATATAGAACTTTTTGATAAGTTTGTTAGAAATCCGAGGTCATTCTCAGTAAGACAATTAATATGTTCTAATGAAAGTGGAGACTTAATACGTAAATTAAACGCAATAATTCCTAATGCTAGCAAGATCAATAAACAAGACGGTGGAATCCCGCTAAACAATTTTTTGTATAATCTGTTTAATTGGTACAGCATGCTTCCGGCCTATACTAAAACCACATCCAGACTATCAAAGGAATCAAATGAATTCCTCCAGATGTTACTTTCAGTGACAGATCCAATTGAATTCATATTCAATAATATTCCCGATTTACTAGGTTTATGCAGTGCAAAAAAAGCCACCATTAATAGTAGCGAAGATGAACAACGTAGGTACTTTAAGAGATACGCACGTAAATTTAGAGTTATTATTAAGGAGATAGATGAGTCCTACGCTAAACTTTTAGAAGAACTAGTTGGATTTACGTCCCTCAGGTTTGGTGTCGTGGATTCAGTATCAAGTTTAAGGAAAATGTTCCATTCAATCGCATCAGAGACAATTGAATATGTCTCTGATGTAGAAGCGAAAGCATTTCTTTCACGAGCTAAACTACCCCAAACCAGCGATGCTCTTTGGATTGAATCTGTTACATCTGTATTAACGGGTCAAGCTCCAAAATATTGGGAAGACAAGGATGTTGAAGATTTTAAGATTAATATATCGAATGTGGTTATGGCCCTTAATCAAGCTCGTCGAAGTCAATATTCATATGCCACCTTAGAGGATGAACTGAAGCAGAAAGTTAAGCGAATCATCATTGAAAAGCAAGGAAGGAAAATTTTCGAGGACTTTTATCTAGAGGAGGATTTTGATAGCGATTTAGATGAGATAAGCCAACGTTTACTCCTTCTCATCGAGAAGGAATACTCTGGTATTTCTCAAAGATCCAAGCAAATCCTATTTGCAAGAATGTTAGAACTATTAAACCAGGACGATACTGATGAATAAGAAAAAAGAACGACACATTCTTAGCTTGTCCGGTGGTAAAGATAGTGCAGCTCTGGCTATCCATATGAGAGACCGCATTAAAGATATGGAGTACGTCTTTTGTGATACCGGGAAAGAATTAAAGGAAACATATAAATATATAAATAAGATGGAGGCGTACCTTGGGAAGCCAATCATCCGACTAGGGTCTGATTATAGTTTTGATCATTGGTTGGAAGTTTTTGGGGGTTATCTGCCTTCACCTTTAGCCAGGTGGTGTACTAGGCAATTAAAACTCCGACCGTTTGAACAGTATTGCGGTGATGATATTGTGCATTCATACATTGGTATTCGCGCCGATGAGGATCGTACAGGGTATATTTCCCATAATCCAAATATAAATCCTATATATCCATTTAAAGAAGCTGGAATTAGAAAAAAGGAAGTCTTTGCCATACTTGAAAAGAGCGGCATTGGAATACCGGATTATTATAAATGGCGTTCTAGGTCTGGATGTTATTTCTGTTTCTATCAAAAAAAGGCTGAATGGGTGAGAATGAGACACCGTCATCCTGATTTATTTAGACAAGCTCAAAAGTACGAGGAACAATCAGACGACCCAAATAAAAAATTCACTTGGATACAAGGGATCACTCTTTCGGAGATGATCAAAAAAGAACCCGAGATTCTTAAACAGGAAGAAGAAAACAAAAGGCGGCGTTTTACAAGCAGGGCCAATCAGCCTCTTAGCCAAGTATTTGGCGTAATTGACTTTGATGATGAAGATGATTGGGATACCTCATGTATCATTTGTTATTTATAGAGACAGTAGATAACAGGATTGTTATAAAGCGTTTTGTCATTAGCAAAACCATCGACTAGAGTCGATCTACACCTGAACCAACGCTGTGTCTTATTCGAATTAGATTATATGTTCTGGCCTCTTCCTATTTGTAGACCTCATCTTTAATCTGGTCCGTCCAGATTGACCGACGGCACCAACTGTCCCAACTGAAACTGATGAGATTAACTATCAAAGTCTCCTCCTGTTATACAGAAAAAGGAGAATTATTCCTAACACTTTGGAAGGATTTCAATGAATCGTAGGATCGGTCTTTAGACACGAGCAATGACTTAATTGCAGAAATAGGCTCTAGAGCTTCTCTTCTTTGGTTATATTATTTTGAAGAGTTGAGCACACTGTGTTACGCGTATTTGTGATTGATGGTGATAGTGGTAAGAGGAATAAGGAGAAAGCTTGGAAGTTAACGATGGCAATATTCCATCTGGATACTATAGCGGTGGAATTTGCTTGTTGGGTTGTATGACATGACATTATGGGATACGTCTATTGCTGTCATTAGGGCTTCTAAGTGTTAATTGCGGGTGTTCTAAATAGTTATGTATTGTTGACAAGCCAAATAACATGTATAATCAAACCAATCAGAAAGGCTTGATTTTGGTATAATCAGGGAGTGTGCAATACGATGTTCTATTCTCGAAACTCGCCAGACCCTAGCGAGTTGAAAGTATTAAGACCGAGCATGGTAGGCACGCTGTCTGCCAAACCAGCGCGAGACAGAAGACCTTGATGGAAGTGTTTGATGATACAATGGAATACGACGAGACAGCATTCCCGGATTGTGGTGCCTAGATACTGGCCTATGGGTATTAGATATTAGCCTGTTAGTCTGACAAACTACTGAGACTGAAGACGCTTTGTATTGTCAGATGAAGGAGATTGAGCTGCGGAAAATAAGTCGGATTATTTCGAAAAGTGAGGAGGATAATGCCAAAAAACCGAATTGGGCTTGCGTTTCATGAATCCTTCGCTCTAAGCCTGCCATCTGTTAGCGCGATACTAAATTTATCACGTGCGAATGAAGGTAGGATTACCCGGGAGATTATTGCTGATCAAACATCATTGGGTCCTAACTACGTGAGATCGATGCCTCAATATGCTCGAGCTACTGGACTCATGGAAATGGGGAGCTATCGATTAACGTCGCTAGGCGAGGCTGTTTGTTTGCATGATCCGAATCTTATAAATCCGACTACGCTGTGGGTGATGCACTACCATCTAAGCGCACATGACGGGCCGGGGCCAGCCTTTTGGTCACATCTCGTAACCAACTACCTAGCCCTTGGGAAGGATGTCTGTAAATCCGAGGTCGCACAGGAAATATCCCGCTTCCGGGTGAGCCAAGATAGCAAAGCGGATGTAAAAGAGCGGACGGCGCAGAGTACAGCAACAGTCTTCCTCGGTACATACACCAAAACCGACGCTCTAGGTCGTCTTGGGTTGATTAGGACCATTTCCGAGCGAGTTGGCTATTTACGGATAAGTGAATCGCAGTCGCCACCCTCCAAAGTGGTAGCTTTTGCTTTGGCTGACCACTGGGAAACACACTTTGGTGAGCAGCAAACTGTGAGCTTGAACGAACTCGCGAGAGACGATGGCTTCGCACGTATGATGTGGATGAACTATCAGCAGTTCGATGAGGTTCTCATGGATCTGAAACGCAAGAACATCGTCGACCTTTACCGCATTGCCCAGCCATACCAAGTGGCGCGGCTTTGGTCCAACAAGGCTGAATTACTGAGTGGTGTGTACTAATATGACAAAATTTGCATGGTTCCTAAATTGCTTCTCGGAGGTCCCATACAATGTTAGACCTATCGGTATCACAACTTGTTAGTGACCTTCAGGGAATGTCGTTACGCAACCGCACAGGTATATTGCTTCTGTCGCTTTCCTGGCTAGAGCGCGAGCCTGATATAGCTTCACGCCTGGGGATCAGCTTCGAGGACGTGGACAAGTGGATCTTAGGCCAGCTAACACCGGGGCAACGATATCTCGGACGAACCTGGAAGGATCTCATCGCCAAAGACTTGAGCGATATGATCAAGAATTCAAAGCTAGATGGTCGTTGCTTATTAGTCGCTAACTTTGACATTATCCTCAGCTCATTCACAATGGCTGATCGCAGTCTCTTTTGGAGCTTCCTACACCAAGGCTTCAAGCCTTCATGCGGTATACTGCTAGCACTACCGATGAAGACACATCTCATGACAGAAAATGAGCTCTCAGTTTGGAGCAACAGTGGAAGGCTGGCAATTTGGCAGGAAGGAGTAACGGACCTATGACAACTCGGGTTGGCGACGTTCTTCGTAAACTGACGGGGGCAGATTTCCGCTCAGATGTTCAACTGACGGACTATTGGTCGGCACACAATCTCGACCTACTAAAGCACTACATTTTCACAACACAGGCAACAGCTGGTAAGAAGTCCTCGGTCGAGCTTGTTCAAATGTTTTGTGAGGCGTTTGCACCGGGAACTGTGGAAAACCGGTTCGTTGTGCTTGCTACATACGGTCATGGCAAGAGTCACTTTGCGCTCACGTTAGCGAACTATTTCGGTAGTGAAAACGGCTCGACTGAATCGACAGAAGTCCTTGAGGGAATCCGCCATGCCATTTCAGCCCAAGATTCAGGCACATTGGGCTTAATAGAGGATTTCAAGAAGCAGCATGAACCGTTCCTCATTCTCATTCTTAGAGGCGACGAGCCGAATGACCTACCAACGAAAGTGCACAAGGCGCTGAAACTAGTGCTCGAGAATGATCCACAAGGGGAGGCTGGTTCCGAACTCCCGTTTTGGTTCAATAGTGCAGAGGATTTTCTCATGAGGATAAGCCGGGAGCGACGTGATGAAGCAGACAAGTACCTGGCGAATCATAATCTCGACTTAGAATCTCTTCTAACTAAGGTAAAGGAGAGAGAAACTAAAGTTCGGGACATTTGTGCAGCACTGGTATACCAATTGACTGGTGTCCATCCCGATTTCGAGAAAGGCGTTAGCCTCGCCGAGGTTATTAAGTGGGTAGTAGATAACAAATGTGGCCCTGGTAAGCGGTATGCTGGGTTGCTGATTCTATTCGACGAGTTCAGCTGGTTCATCGCAAACTACTGCCGCTCAAATATCCTAAGTACTGATCTGCAGGATTTGCTAAATGGCATTGCACGCGCACATGAGAAAGCCGCGTTCGTTGCATTCGCCCAACGCGATCCAAACGAGGTTGTGCGGACGGCTACACTAGGGAAAGATCCCGTGGAAATTGAGAATATTGAAAAAGAACTGAGTCGGTTGCCACTAAACTTCCGGTTCCAATTACACTCTTCACTAGAAGAAGTGCTGGAATCATATTTACGGAAACAAGATGAGGTGTGGCTAGGGCTCTTGGAAAAAGATAAAGATTTAAACATGAGGCTTCAAAAGTCAACCCAGTATGCTTGGGAGGCGTTTAAGGAAAGATATACCCAAGATTTGCAATGGGACGTTGGCCGTTTCGACAAGTTGATCACAAAAGGGTGCTACCCTTTACATCCGTTTACAACAGCGCTGCTATGTAGCGTAGACTTACAGGCGACACTGAATCCGAGAACCGTACTGGGCTTTGTTTTGGAGGCTGTCAAGCAGAGGGCAGACGATCCGGTGATCACTGAATCTGTTCCTACTTGGGTACGTGCGGTATCCCTCGTCGACTACTTCGGAGACATGCTGGGCGAGCAGAGTTGGCAATTGTATGAGTACGCCATACGTATGTTGAGTCAGCCCGATGAACGGGAAGAAACCTCAGTCTTGAAAGCCATGTTGCTTCTGTTAGTAGGACAAGTATCGACGCGAAAACTGGGTTACACTTTCATGATCGCCGAACTCTCAGGGTTGTCGATTCAAGAGGCTACCCGGATTCTCGCCCGTCTCAGCGAAAGTAGTATCATTCGAAAGGATCCAGTGACTGGCAACTACACTATCGCTCCCGGAGGTTGGGGCAAGGAAGGCGAGAAGATCGCTCAGTCGAAGATGCAGAATGTTAGGTTGGACGCTGTATCCTTGGAAGGATCCCGAGATGACTTGAAGAAACTTGGGCTTAAAGACATTCCTATGGCGATGGGGTGGGGACACCCCGACGACTGGATTGTCCAGCAGATACTCGTGGACCGGGCCATGCTCACGAACCAGTACCTCAAGGGAGTGCAGGAGCGTTATCTTCACTGGATTTTGAGTGGAGGTGCGAAAAAGAAGGCACGTGGACTCATTGTGTGGTTGCTCGCCACAAATGAAGACGATGTAGAGTGGTACCAGAACCAGCTACCGGATATTGTGAAAAATGCAGTTGGTGAAGCTACAGCACCACTGGTAGTGATGAGGCCCAAGATACCTAACATCACATTGATTGAGAGGCTCAAGCGATACATGGTGCTAAAAGGGTTCAATGCACATGAGCGGACTGAGGCAGATCCTGCTTGGCTCAATGATTCTTTAATACAGGCACAGAAACATCTTACTGATGCCTTAGATAGCTACACAACATCGGAATGCACGCCCGAAGTACCCGCCTGCTTTAAGGCGATGTTAGATTCCATTCACGCTAAGAATTTGAACGAGATCTTACGAGGGATATTTCCGATGGCGTACCCCTCAGTGGCAAAGCCTTGGCTCGAACAGTACAAACTTGAACAAGCCGCCTTGGTTACCGCCATTGGACAAATATGCTTGAAACTGAATCTGGATGGTAAGATAGATCAGACCTTCCTTGAAGGTAAGTCAGTTGCTTCCACTGTGGTAAACCGATATTTAATAGACCCTTGGCAGATTATGGATAAAATGGGACGAGCAAAGCCACCCCCAAATGACAGCCCTATATTTCCGAGCTGGAACGCTCTCGAAAGACACTTCCCAGAGGGAGAACCAAGCGCCAATGTAGGGCAAGTTTTGGAGATTCTTCTGAACTCACCGTTCGGCCTTGATTGGAATGTACTATCCCTTGTTTTAGTGATGTGGTTATCATACCGAAGGTATGACCTAGAAAAGATAGGAGACTCGATACCTATAGGAACACTAGCGAAACCATTAAAGCCTAAGGAACTTCTGGAAAAATGGAGTAACATCTCAATCAGACACCGAGTGGACCCGACTGAGGAGGTTAGACTTCTCCTCGAGGACATCCGATCTGCTAATCCTCGATCCCAATCGGATGCGCTAGCTCAGCAACGAACCCTACAAGAATTTTTGCTTGTGGAACGGATGGAGTCTGGCCTGAGAGAAAATGCTGACGACGCGCTTAAGAGACTGAATGACGCGATTGAACATGCTGTGGAATACGACAACCAGGCGAAGCAGCTTCTAGCAGATTCACAGAGAAACAGATTGGATAGCATGCTATCTTGTCTGGCTAAGGTTCAAAAACTCCCGATTCTGTTGTCCGTAAAGGCCGAATTGCCTGCACCGGACAAGATTCGTAATAGAATTCGGGAGCGTGTTGATGAGTACATAGATACTCTTTGCGTTAATCTTAACCATCTAAAGCAATTGAGCGATTACGTTAAGAATGTTGGCCAACTCAAACAGGCATCCGAGCATCTAGCCACTGCCGGATTGGATGCGGCAGTCCAGAAGGTAGAGAACGCTATTAACGTTTTGGAGCAAGATAAGAAACAGCTAGAACAGAAATTCTTACAGGATGAGAAAAGGCTCAGCCAAGAGAATGTTATCAATACTATGGCCATCGGCGATTCGATTACTCAGCTTCGCGATAATGTCTCCACGCTAAACGAGATGAAACCATTAGCCGAAGTAGAACATTTATTGACGGCAAAGCGTACCGCTATGGTCAAAGAGCTAACTCAATTAACAGAGTTTGCCAAAACTTTCCGTGATTCGCTCGACAAAGCAGTCGACTATAAGACAGTATCGCAACTCCGTGATGAAGCGCTTCGATTACAGAATCGTTATGATGGTTCGGAAATAAAGCCATTAATTAAGGCTGAAATCTTTCGGTGCGATTCAGTACTCAAGTTTTTCAATGATTTAGAAAAATTCAGGAACAGAAAATATGTCAGTCCTGAAGAATTCGGCGAAGCGATTGCCGAGGTCCAGATTGGGATCGACGAAACTTATAAACATTTGAGTAAACTACAGAAACAAGTGGCAGAAAGTATTATCCAGACACTAGACAATAACCTTGCACAACAAAGACAATTAGCAACACAGCAACTAGAGAATTTGAAACTCGAACTCGAAGATGAGGCTGCAAGTAAGGTACACCAAGACCTAGAGAAGACAAATTGGAGTTTCTTGCCTCCCGAGGCTGCGCAGTCCCTCCAAGATTTAAAGAACCACGTACAGGCTCGTATAGACGGTGACGAATCACAACAGGTGGAATTGCACTTCAGGAAAATCCAAGACAAAAAGTTGCAGCGGGAATGCTTGGACGGCTTGCAACTACTAATCGAAGAGGATCTATGAACAGTCGCGAGGTCATTCTTGACGTAGATGGGAACAACATTACACCTCCTGGATACGGTGTTGTTGTTGACCCCGTTGGACTGCTTGAGCATTCACTAGAGAATATTCCCCTTCATATAAAAGGTAAGGATTTATGTGCCTGGGCTGAAATCATAGCTGAAGGTAGAGGCTGGCACGTAACTCGAGAGAAATCACCACTAGTTGAGCTTTGCGAGAGCTGTCCAACCCTTTCACAGGATGAAGCTAGAGGCTTAGTTGTTGAACTCGGGAATAAGCTGATTAGATTGAAGCGGCCCCTGCAGATACCAGAAGTACTAGAGACGCTATACGGGGATGTACGGTTGTGGACAGGAGAACCAGGAATCCTACATGCGTTTGATTGGCTCTGTTGGCTTGCGCAACAAAGCGAAATTGGGTCGAGATTGAAACTTGTTTGTGAACTGGCGCAATACTGGCAAGTCCAGGCAGAACAGCAAATTAAACCTGCCTACTCAGCCCGATCCGGAGCAGAGGCATGGTTGTTGCTACTGGAATGGCTGAAAGTGCGTGAGTCGAAACATTCTTGGCCTGTATCACCGCAAACATTACTCAAGGGAAGCCTCGAAAAACGCCAAGAAGAGGAGTTGATCAGACAAGCAGTTGATACCTACACTGACTATTTTAGCGCGCTGCTTGACCGATCTCCAGATAAAGAGCTTATAAAAATAGCGGCTCAGGCTTGCGCCGACGTTCTGCTCAAGAATCCACTGGAAGTGACGCCAGAGCGGTTTCACTGTCTTACTAGGTACCTTCCACACGATATGGTTCTGAAGTTGAACGACCTAGTGGAGCCCGAGGATCCGGGTTTCCCTAAATGGCATTTTGACCAGCTTGTAGATTGGTTCACGGAGAAGTACCTACCGTACCGAGAATGGACTTATCGGCTCGGTAAAACAGGTAACCGCGTAAGATCAATCTATAGTGCGACTGAGTTCGCTAGGCAATATTTGGATTACTACATATCTGCGCGCGTCGGTGGTGAGGGCTCGGAACATTTGGCATGGACTAAAAGCGCCCGATTGAGAGACTACGGACGAGACTTCGTTTCCCTTCTAATGGTGTTGGATGGGCTCGCATATCCGGATGCCCAACGACTAAGAGAGCGAATCGAGAACGAAACGGGCCAGCTTTCCTTGGATCGTCAAGCCATTGCGCTCGGGCCACTGCCCACAGTGACCGAGTTTGCTAAGCCGGCGGTGGCTAATGGGATGCTTCCTTCGGAGGCAATTAAAGCAACTACTACAATCTATACCTCAATTGACGCAGTAGGTCAAGCTCTTCTTGCCGCGGAGCCTGGAGATGTTTTAGTGTGGGCTCTCCAAGAGCCAGATCGTACCTATCACTTCCGTGCGGATGCAGGACCAGAAAATGTTCGGCTTGAGGCGGATGCACAGCTATCGACCATTGCAAAGTTCATCACATCCATAGTCGAGAAGACTCCAAGCGAACTGAGATTGCGCATCGTCGTTACCACTGATCATGGCCGCCTCCTTGTGAATACTGAGCGGACACAACACATACCGCCAGGCATGAAAGCCCACGGTCGTGCGGCCTGGGGTTCTTGTGATGTTCTATTCGACAAAAGTGGTTATTCAGTTGACGAGGACCTAATCTACCTCGACTCGGCACGATTCGGTCTACCCCAAGGACAGGGCTATGCAGTTATCGCTTCAGATCAGGCTTTTTTGACCTCTGATGAGCGAAAAGGGGGTGAACCTTTTCCTCATGGCGGCCTTTCACCTGAGGAGGTCCTGATTCCATGGTTTGAGTTCACCCGAAGTCGTGCTCCACTTCATTTGGAGGTTGAATTAAGTGGCAAAGGTGAGGAAGGGAAATCAGGAACGAGCGTGTTGACCGTAATGAATCCGAGCGATGTTCCTGTGAAAGTAACCGCACTGACTAGTAACATGATAGGAATGACTTGTCCTCTTGAGGTGGAAGTTGGGCCGCTCCAAAAGAGTAATTTCGATGTTACATTCCCTAAGTGGCCTAGCAAACTGGACCTTGATGGTCTCTTTATGTACTTAAACTATTTGTTACCGGACGGACAACCAGTTGAGCACGAGTTCCGACCGAAACTAGAGACTGAGTCGATCTACGAGAAACCAAATATATTAAACGAATTTGAGGGATTTTAATGGACTCAATGTTAGAGATTGACGGTACACTTTCAGACAAGATTCAACGTGTGTTCGGCAAGTTGGCTATTGATAAGAGACGATTGCCTTCGAGTCAATTGCAAAAGCGAGGTATTCCATCATATGTGGGTGAATGGTTGCTTGATAGCCTCGTGCCAGGCATGGGTGACATAAAGCCGGAAGAAGCAGCCAAGGTTTTACAATGGGTTGGTACGAATATCCCTGGCCCTGGCGAACAGCACGTAGTGAAATATCGACTCTCACAAGGAGAAACAGTACGCGCCCTTACACCAGTCGAGGTTGAGATGACAGTTAATAAGAAGGGCCAATTCAGGCGCCTTGCACAATTTAAGCTATTGGGGCTAGATGACGTGGAGATATCTACCGAGTTACTTGACTCATATCCGGATTTACTACGTCAAGGTATGTGGGGAGTTGTCGAACTCGTTCATGAAACAGTAGGAGTGACTATTAAGTCTTTCAAACCGATGCAAGCGACGGTGAATCTCGATCTGTATAAGCGAGCTCGTGGCGAGTTCAGTTTAGGCGAGTGGCGCGAATTGATGCTCCTCTCTATGGGCTACAACCCCAACACATTCGAAGAAGAACAGCGTACAGTGCTATTAGCTCGTCTCCTACCTCTTGTTCAAAATAACATGCACATCATGGAGTTAGCACCCAAAGGCACGGGCAAAAGCTATCTCTACGAGAACATAAGCCCGCAAGTCAGGCTGATCAGCGGTGGCAATGTAAGCCCGGCAGTTCTGTTTGTCAACAACAGTAGCGGACAGTGGGGATTGTTAGCCCGGTTTGCCGTTGTCGTGTTAGATGAAGTACAAACCTTGAAGTTCCAGAATCCAGACGAGATTATCGGTGGACTCAAGGGCTATCTTGCCAATGCAAAAATAACCCGCGGTGGACTACATGAAGTTGGATCAGGATGTGGGCTTGTCCTTCTCGCAAATATCCTTCTAGATGAGAGGCAACGGCCAGTAAGACCGTTTTTAGTCGATGAGTTACCCCCGTTTTTGCGAGAGACTGCATTCCTAGATCGAATTCGAGGGATCATCCCTGGATGGAAAGCTGCCAAACTGAGTGGAGTGTCGTTTGCCAATAGGGTTGGGCTCAAATCGGACTTCTTTGGTGATGCACTGTTAGCCCTTCGTAGTGACTTGACCCTTGATCAGTATGTAAAGAAGCGAGTCAGATTCATAGGCACGCGGTCATACACTCGGAATGAAGATTCTGTCCGGTCGATGGCAAGCGGGCTTATGAAAATCCAGTTTCCTGACGGCAATGTGTCGGATTTGGACTTCCAAGTCCACTGCCTAACTCCAGCCGTAGAGTATCGCCAACTCATCTGGGACCAGCTATATCGTATGGACGCTGAGTACCGACAATATGATCAAGATTTACAGTACGAACTGGCAGAGTGACTTTGGCAAGATCTAGTGTTCATTATTGACATCCGATACACTGCTAGGCCTGACTAAGAAATTATTAATATTGTTTCAGGGAGAGTTCGACTTCTTGTTATCCTTTTCTATGTGACATAGAATCTTGAACACGAAAAAACTTATCGGAGGTGAATATGCCTACAGTATTTGAATCGATTAGCGATGGTTTTTACACTGCCTTTTTTGAACCTGATCAAGACAAACGTAAAGATAAAATCGAAGCATGGATAAAAGAAAGCACTCCGGTTATACAATCGGCGGTAGAAAATGATTTAAGAGCCTACC